>Ga0256829_1001394_pt1 | contig 20086 bp, 14 predicted proteins | sample 131447metaG_FD_185979 | JGI IMG/M metagenome (GOLD analysis project Ga0256829, IMG submission 185979) | Hydrothermal vent microbial communities from Lau Basin, Pacific Ocean - 131-447 | ecosystem: Environmental > Aquatic > Marine > Hydrothermal vents | place: Pacific Ocean: Lau Basin | collected...
TACCAGCGGCCATTATTTTGTCCAGGCCAGAGTTAACGGGACGCCTGTTACCTTTATGGTTGATACCGGCGCGACCGATGTGGCGCTGAGCCGTAAAGATGCCCGGGCGATTGGCCTGCCGGTTGACAGCCTGAACTATTCCATGCCCTACAAGACCGCCAACGGGGTGGCTTATGGCGCCCCGGTCAGGATCGGAAATATCACCCTTGGCCCGATCAGTAAAAATAATGTGGCGGGGTCTGTCGTGGCGGACGGGCTGGATTATTCCCTGCTCGGGATGAGCTTTCTCAATAAGATTACCGGATATAAAGTCATTGATGGTGTCTTGACATTATATCCCTGAGGCCCCACATATTTTGCTTCCAAAGAAAATAATAATGCGAAACCGATATGCCAGATCATAACCAGCCAAATATCTCATCTGCCAAAGACTGCCCGATTGAAAATAAACAGCAGTTGATTGATTATATTGCCTCCGGTTCGAAAGCGCCGGACGACTGGTCAATCGGTACCGAGCATGAAAAATTCAGCTTCTGTGTTGATAGCCTGAAACCGGTGCCTTACGCGGGCAAACGCAGTATTCACGCCATCCTGAGGGCCATGCAGGATTATGGCTGGTCGCCGATGATGGAGGGGGACATCCTGATCGGCCTGACAAAGGAAGGTCAGTCAGTGACGCTGGAACCCGGGGGGCAGCTGGAACTTTCCGGCGCCATGTGCCAGACATTGCATCAAACCTGTGGCGAGGTCGCGAGCCATCTGAAACTTGCCAAGGCGGTCAGTGACAAGATCGGTATCGGCTTTCTCGGCATGGGATTCAATCCCAATACCGCCCGCGCCGATGTGCCGGTCATGCCCAAGGGGCGCTATGTCATCATGCGTAATTATATGCCGAAAAAGGGTAATCTCGGCCTTGACATGATGCTCAGGACATCAACCATTCAGGTTAATCTTGATTATGCCAATGAGGCGGATATGGTCAAAAAATTTCGCGTGTCGCTGGCCCTGCAGCCGGTGGCCACGGCGTTGTTTGCCGCCTCGCCCTTTACCGAGGGCAAGCCCAATGGCTATTTGAGTTACCGCAGCCATATCTGGACCGATACCGACCCGGATCGTTGCGGGATTCTGCCCTTCGTGTTTGAGGACGGCATGGGGTTTGAGGCTTACGCGGATCATGTGCTTGATGTGCCAATGTATTTTGTTTATCGCGGCGGAAAATATATTGATGTTTCCGGACAGTCTTTCCGGGATTTTCTGCGCGGCGAATTGCCGGGCTATCCGGGCCATAAACCAACCATTCAGGACTGGGAAGACCATATGAGCACCCTGTTCCCCGAAGTGCGGCTGAAGAAATTTCTTGAAGTACGCGGGGCCGATGGCGGGACATGGAACCGGATTTGCGCCCTGCCCGCCCTGTGGACCGGCCTGTTTTACGATCAGACCAGTCTGGATGCGGCCTGGGACATGGTCCGGGACTGGACGGCAGAAGACCATGAATATCTGCGGACCAATGTGCCGGTCAAGGCGCTGGCGACCCCGTTCAGGAACGGTACGGTGCAGGATATTGCCCGCGAGATGCTCACCCTGTCCGCCCATGGCCTGAAACGCCGGGCGCGGCTGAACAGCACTGGTGAGGATGAGAGAATTTTCCTCAACCCGCTCAGGTCCATTGTCGAGAGGGGGCAGACGATTGCCGAAGAGATGCTGGAAAAATATTACAAGCCGGTTGACCAGGGCGGCTGGGGCGAAAATATAGACTATATTTTCAGGGATTATGCCTTTTAGGCTATTTGAGGTTATTAAAATCCTCGAACATGCCGCCTCTGTCCTGGCAATCGACAATGCTTTGGGCCATTTCCTCCATCATGGAGAAATATAGCTCCGGCCCCTTGTCCTGATAGAGGCCGAGGGGGTCAACGATGGCGAAGCCTGCCTTGGTGCCGCTCATGACCACGGTGGCGATGCGCGGATGAGCGCCCGGCATGGCAAGGACACAGGTAGCCTTCTTGTCCCGGGCCAGTTTTTTCAGCATATTGATATGTTTCACGCTCGGCATCTGGTCGGATTTCAGCAGGATGGCACCGATACTTTTCAGGCCGAAGGCCTTCTCGAAATACTGGAAGGCGTCATGATAGACAATCATCGGTTTATGGCGCAGGGGCCTGAGTTTTTCGCGGATATCCTCTTCCATCCGGTAGAGCCGGGCAATTGTGGCGTCGGCATTCCGGATATAGGTCAGGCTGTGGCCAGGGTCGAGGGAGGACAGGGTTTCCTCAATAATCCTCACCATGCGCCGGGCATTGGCCGGGTCCAGCCAGATATGAAGATCCGGCTTGTTGCCTTTATCCGGCCTCTGCGAGTTTTCCCTGTCGCTGTACCATATCTTGCGGCTGCGATAGGGGATAAGATTTATACCTTTTTGCCGGGCCATGGGAATTGCCACAAGATGCGCGCTGTCACGGGCAAGAATTCTTTTCAGGAAGATTTCCATATTCGGATCAATATAGAATATCACATCCGCCTTGTAGAGCTGTCGGATATTTGACGGCCTGAGCCGGTAAATATGCGGGTCAAGGCCACCTTTGACCATCAGATCAAGCTTTCCCCGATTGCCCATGACATTGGCGACCAGCGAATGCAGCGGCTTGATGGTGGCGATTACTTTTAAGTCTTTCGCCCGGGTGTCGGGGATTGGCGAGAGGAAAACACCGGCAAGAAAAACAGTCAACAGGATTTTACACATCGGTTTCATATCATTCTTAACGGGGTTTTTTGTAATAGTATCACGTATAAAATGACTGTCGGCAGAGTCAAGAAATATGTTATTTTGCCTTGATCATTCCCTATTTGTTGCGTATCTGATAGAGGGGGAGCTGAATTTTATGAATCGGTTGGCTCTGGACCCGGCTAATATGCTATGGTTCGCAGGGCAGGGCGTTACCGGTTCTCTCTGGATGATAGATGTATATGGAACAAAGATGATAGTGAAGCAGAATTTCCGGAATATGGCCAAAAATATCAGACCGTTGTTATTTTCCCTGCTGGCGGCGGGGTTGCTGGCGGGATGTTCCAGCACGGACCGCCTGAAATACCAGGAAAGCAGCGTGACCGAGATATATGACCGGGCGCTGGATTATCTCAACAAGGGGCAGTACAAGTTTGCCGCTGTTGCCTTTGACGAGGTTGAACGCCAGCATCCCTATTCATCATGGGCGCGCCGGTCACAGCTGATGTCGGCCTATTCCTATTACAAGGCCAAGAAGCTGGAAGAAGCCATTCTGGCGGCGCAGCGCTTTGTCTCCCTGCATCCAGGCAACAAGGACGCGGCCTATGCCTATTATCTGATTGGCATTTGTCATTATCTGCAGATTGCGGATGTGCGCCGCGACCAGAAGGAAACCGAACAGGCGCTGGCCGCCTTGAGTGAGGTGGTGCGCCGCTTTCCCTTTTCAAAATATGCCGCCGATGCCAAATTGAAAATTGATCTGACCCGGGATCATCTGGCGGGCAAGGAAATGGAAATTGGCCGTTTTTATCAAAATAATGATGAATATTTTGCTGCCATTGGCCGTTTTAATAATGTGATTAATAAATATCAGACCACCAGTCATGTTCCCGAAGCCCTGGAACGGCTGACAGAGATATATCTTGCGGTTGGTATCCTGCCGGAAGCCTATAAAACGGCGGCGGTGCTCGGCGCAAATTATCCGGACAGTGAATGGTATAAATACTGTTATGATATGATACAGAAATATAATGTGCAGAAACCTTAATAATCGGGGGATTTCCGGTCCCGGGGTATAGCCTGGATGCTCAACAGCCTGACAATTAACAATATTATTCTCATCGACCGGCTTCATATTGAATTTGAGGACGGTCTGTGTGTATTGAGCGGGGAAACCGGGGCGGGAAAATCCATTTTGATGGATAGTCTCGGGCTGGCCATGGGCGGGCGCGGCGGACGCGAGCTTGTCCGTCATGGCTGCGAGCAGGCCAGTGTCATTGCCGATTTTTATCTGCCGGATCATCATGCTATCTGGTCTTTTTTCAAGCAAAGCGGTCTTGACAGTGACCCGGAGGGGCAGATCATCCTGCGCCGCACCCTGACCCGGGAGGGACGAAGCCGGGCCTATATCAATGATAAGCCGGTCAGCATCGGCCTGCTGCGGGAGGTTGGCGATATGCTGGTCGAGATTCACGGGCAGCATGACGAGCGCGGCCTGCTCAATCCGGCGGGACACCGCAAATTACTGGATGATTATGGCCAATATGGCGATGTTCTGGAACGGGTGAGACATCTCTATGCCGACCTGACGCGCCTTGCCGAACAGCTTCGGCTGGAACAGGACAAGCTTGCCCGGGCGCAGGCGGATGAGGATTATGTCCGTCATAATCTGAAGGAACTGGAAGATCTGGCCCCGCAATCCGGCGAGGAAAGACAGCTCGCGGAGGAGCGAAGCCGAATGATGCAGGGCGAACAAATGTCAGGCGGTCTGAAGGAGATACTGGCAGATCTGTTGAGCAGGGGCGGTATTGACGCCACTCTCAGATCACTGATCCGCCGGGTCAGCCGCATGGCAACACAGGACAAGGGTATGCTTGACCCGGTGGCGGACTGTCTGGACCGGGCCGCGACCGAAACAGCCGAGGCCATCGCCCTGCTGGAGGCAACCCTGCGTAATCTGGAATTTGTTCCAGAGGAGCTGGAAAATACCGAAGAACGGCTTTTCGCCCTGCGGGCCGCCGCCCGTAAACATAAATGTCAGGTTGATGACCTGCCGGAGATATTGAAGGATTTTGACCGTAAATGCCATGCTCTGGATTATGGTGATGAAGAGGTGCGCCGCCTGCAGGGCGACGTCGCGGCGGCCCGTGAAATATTTCATCAGGCGGTCCGGGAGCTGAGCGCCGCCCGCGAAAAGGCTGCTGCAGAGCTTGACAGTCTGGTCAATGCCGAGCTTGCGCCGCTCAAGCTCGAAAAGGCTCATTTTGCGACCTGTCTTGTGCCGCTTGAGATCGCACAATGGGGCGAGGCCGGCGGTGAGCGGGCCGAATTCATGATTTCCACCAATCCCGGCGCCCCTTTGGGTGGTCTGGTCAAGGTGGCCTCGGGCGGGGAGCTGTCCCGCTTCATTCTGGCCTTGAAGGTGGTTCTGGCGCGCAAAACCACGGTGCCGACTTTGGTCTTTGACGAGATCGACCGGGGGGTCGGCGGGGCGGTTGCCGATGCGGTGGGTGCGCGCCTTGAACGGCTGGCTGCCGAAGCCCAGATTCTGGTGATCACCCATTCCCCGCAAGTGGCCTCGCGCGCGGCCAATCACTGGTTGATTGAAAAATCGGCAAAAAATCATAACAGTGATGTATTTACGACGATTATTTCCCTTGATGATCAGGGCCGGACCGAGGAAATTGCCCGGATGCTGGCCGGGGCGGAAATTACCGATGAAGCCCGGGCTGCCGCACAGAGTCTGTTGCAGCCATGAGCGGATCAGGTTATCATTCCATTCCCGTAACGAAGCTTGACAGGGATCAGGCGAGAGCAGAACTGATCCGACTTGCGGACGAAATTTCCCGGCATGACAAATTATATCACGGTCAGGATGCCCCCGTTATAAGTGACGCGGAATATGATCAGTTACGGAAACGTAATGAAAAAATAGAGGCGCGTTTTCCTGAATTAATTCTGGAAAACAGCCCGAGCAACAGGGTCGGCAGCCCGATGACCTCTGGCAGTCATTTTGCCAAAGTTGCCCATGCCGTGCCGATGTTGTCTCTCGACAATGCCTTCAGTCCGGAGGATGTTTTCGAGTTTGTTGCGAAAGTGAAACGTTTTTTGGGCTTGTCGGAAGGGGACGGGCTGGCGTTATTGGCGGAGCCTAAAATTGATGGCCTGTCGGCATCGCTGCGTTATGAAAAAGGTCTGTTCATACAGGGGTTAACCCGGGGCGACGGGAAGGTTGGGGAGGATATTACCGAAAATCTGCGCACCATTCAGGACATCCCTGAAAGACTCGCAGGGCGGGACTGGCCTGATGTGGTGGAAATCCGTGGCGAAGTCTATATGGCGAAGGATGATTTTTTCGCGCTTAATCAGGCGCAGGAGAAATTGGGCAAACCCCCCTTTGCCAATCCGCGCAATGCGGCGGCGGGGTCGCTGCGTCAACTGGACAGCCGGATTACCGCGACCCGGCATCTGCGGTTCTTTGCCTATGCCTGGGGCGAGATTTCCGCCCCCTTTGGCGAGACGCAGCAGCAGTGTCTGGAGAAAATGCAGACCTGGGGATTTGCCGTCAATGATCTGGCTCTGATCTGCCCGGATGCAACGGCGGCCATTGCCCAATATAATCATATTGCCGACCTGCGGGCGCGGCTTTCCTATGATATTGACGGGGTGGTTTACAAGGTCAACCGGCTCGACCTGCAACAGCGTCTTGGTATGGTGGCCCGGGCGCCACGCTGGGCCATTGCCCATAAATTTCCGGCTGAAAAGGCCCGGACATTCCTGAAATCCGTCGATTATCAGGTCGGCCGCACCGGGGTTATCACACCGGTGGCGCGGCTTGCCCCGGTGACTGTCGGCGGGGTGGTGGTGGCCAATGCAACCCTGCATAATGCCGATGAAATCGCCCGGCTTGGCCTTAAAATCGGTGACGAGGTGATCATTCAGCGGGCCGGGGATGTCATCCCGCAGGTGGTGGAGGTGGCAAAAACAGGCGCGGACAGCCGGGATATTATTTTCCCGCTGACCTGTCCGTCCTGCCACAGTCGTCTGGAGCGCGAGGAAGGCGAGGTGGCGTGGCGCTGTTCCGGCGGTCTGGTCTGTCCGGCCCAGCGGGTTGAGAGATTACGTCATTTTGTCTCACGCAACGCCTTTGATATTGATGGCCTTGGCAGGAAACAGATCGAGTTCCTGTTTAACGAGGGATTGATCGAAAGTCCGGCGGATATTTTTACCCTGCAGGAGAAAGACCAGAAACGTGAAAAACGGCTGAAAGACTATGAGGGATGGGGTGATCTTTCGGTAAAAAATCTGTGGGCGGCAATAGATGACAAAAGAATAATTGCCATGGACCGCTTGCTGTTTGCCCTTGGTATCCGTCATATCGGCCAGCAGAATGCCCGGCTGTTATGTCTGAATTACCTGAATATGGCAGCCTTCAGTACCGCGATGGAGTCCGCGCAGGATACGGACAGCACGGCATATCAGGAATTGTTGAATATTGACGGTATCGGCCCGAAGGTGGCGGATACGCTGGTTGCTTTCTTTGGCGAGCCGCATAACCTGCAGGTGCTGGCCCATTTAATGGCGCAGGTCACGGTTGAGGATTTTGTGGCGCCGGAAACAGACAATTCGCCGCTTGCCGGCAAGACCATCGTCTTTACCGGCTCTCTGGAAAAAATGACCCGTCAGGAAGCCAAGGCCTCCGCCGAAAAGCTCGGCGCCCGGGTATCAGGATCAGTGTCCAGAAAAACAGATATTCTGGTCGCCGGACCCGGGGCCGGATCAAAGCTCAAAAAAGCGGAAACCTTCGGGGTCCGGGTTCTGAATGAACAGGACTGGCTTGACCTGATCACCTGAAGCTATGCTGATATTCTGGTGATTTCCATGCAGAGCCATGCAATATACGCATGGCTGTAGTGCAAAAACGCCCTCTACTCATTTTGCCTGTCCGGCCCTAGATATAGCTCATCGCCTAATGAATGACGATAAAATTTAACAAGTTAACATTCAACAGATTTTTTTTATAAAGGTTTAGATCAATGACAAATTTTGTAACGACATACAATTTCATGGATCTGTTGAAGGACAATGGTGTTGTTCCTCAGACAGACGTGAATTCATACAACATGAAGGCCATTTTTAATGGACTGGTTGGTCGGCTGTCTTCGAAGATTGAGCGGCCCGTCAGACATTATGACTTTATGGACCTTCTGCGCGATAAAGGGGCCATGCCGGTTCCAAGCAATGATAACCGCCCGAATATCCGGGTTGCCTGAAGCTTTCAGGGTCCTGTCCGGCGCAACATCAGGCTGCTCCATTCCCCGCGAATATAGCGCCTGATTACGGACAGGCCCTCTCTGGCATAGGCTGCGGCCACTATATCCTCCTGGCTGGTAAGCAGTCCGGACAGGATCAGACTTCCCCTCACAGATAAATTCTTCGCAATATCCGGGGCCATATCCTGTAATGGCCCGGCGAGAATATTGGCAACAATCACATCATAAGGCCCGCTGAGGCTGCTGTTCGCGAAAGCATCGCTGGTGACAATGACAAGCCCGCTTTCGCCGGACCCGGGCGGGACGATGGCGACCTGATTGGCCCCGGCATTCAGGCGGGTGGTATCCGTTGCGATCCGGTCAATATCACTTGCGACAATGGTAATCGGCCAGATTTTGCTCATGGCGAGGGCGAGAACGCCCGAGCCGCAGCCAAGGTCAAGGGCCGCCTCCGGCATATTGCCGTCCGTGAATTCCTGCCTTAAATCGCCGATGGCCAACAGGCAGCCATAGGTGGTTTCATGCTGACCGGTGCCAAAGGCCTGTCCGGCCTCGACCAGCAGGGCAATGCGGTCCGGGGGAATTCTGTCAGCATCATGGGCGCCGTAAACAAAGAACAGACCGCTATCGACGGGTTGCAGCAATTTCTGTGATTCTGACACCCAGTCTTTTTCGACCACTGTCTCAAGAATTATGTCGGACGGGGGCGCAATATTGCCGAGTTTTTCCTGTAATAATCCAAGGTCTGGCTTCACGGTAAAAAAAGCCTCCAGCTGGCGCAGATCATGCTCCCCGGCTATTTCAAAGTCGGACAGGGTCGGAAAATTATCCGGGTCAAGACCATAGATAATTTCTTCCGCAAGGGGGATCAGGTTTCGGGCAACCGTCAGGGTTATTTTCCAGCTTGTCATGCCACATTACTTAAAGCTTTTCGCCGCAACCGCCAAGCTTTTAGCAAAAAAATACGCTGAAATGCGCCGAGTGATGCCGATTTTGCGACCAGCCGCCTGCCGGGCTGTAAAGTTTCTTGCTATAATGAGCCATGGGAAATAAAGGAACAAAAGCATGATAAAAAATATTTTAGCCATCATTATCACCATTGGATTTGGCCTGACATCTTTCATAACAACACAGGCAGAAGAAATATCGCAGAAGCGTGACCTCGCCTCATTTGAAAAAATTGTCATAAAGGATGCCGGGGTTTCACTTGATGTCAGGGTGGGCGAGGATTTCTCTGTTACCCTGAAGGGGTCGGCGCAATGGGCCAACAGAATGACTACGAAGGTCGAGGGCAATGCCCTTGTCATAACCCGGCAAGACCGGAAAAAGAGATCCGTTAATTTCAATGGTGATAACTATATTATCATTACCATGCCAAAATTCACCGGCCTGAAAGTGAATGGCGCGGTGGATGCTGAAATTTCCGGCATTGACAGTGACAAGCTGAAATTCGAAGTGAACGGGGCCGGCAATATAGAGGTGAAGGGGAGCTGCGGCAGGCTCAAGGTTGATTTAAACGGCGCCGGTAATTTCGAAGGTCCGGATTTGAAATGTAAAGATGTCAAGGTCACTATCAACGGGGCCGGAAATGTTGAAACCTACGGCTCAAACTCCGCCAATCTTACCATTAACGGCTTTGGCAATATTGATCTTTATGGCAATCCGCCGGAGATTAACAAGGATAAAAGCTGGTTCAGTAATATCACTATTCACAAAAAATAATATAACAGACAGGAACAGAATAATGAAAATTTTATACACCTCCCTTATAGCCCTGTTGGCCGCGACTGCCGTAATGTCAGTTGCCCGGGCAGAAAGCAGGGAATTATCCCTGGATAAATATTCAAAAATTTCGGTATATATCCCCGTGAATATGGTCATTTCGGTCGGGAAGGAACCGTCTTTCAGAATGGACGGTCGTGACGAGGATATGGCAAAAATTATTGCCCGCGTAAAAGAGGGTACCCTGATTCTGAAAAAGAAAAAAAATTCCGGTCGACTCAAAGAAATGAATATTACGATTGCCCTGAAAAACCTGAAGAAAATCACTATTAACAGCTCGGCAGATGCAAAAATTCATAATGTGGACGGCAAATCCTTTGATCTGGTCATCAACGGATCGGGTGATGTGGTGATGGACGGTAAAAGCGATAAGCTTGGCGTGGAAATTAACGGCTCCGGCGATGTGGCAAGCAAGAGCTTTGACGCTAAAAATATTTCCCTTGAGACCAATGGGTCGGGGGATATAGCCCTTGCGGGAAAATGTCTGAATCTGGATGTGGAAATAAATGGTTCCGGTGATTTTTCCGGTCGCCACCTGATTTGCAGCAAAGTGACAGTTGACATCAGCGGTTCCGGTGACGGAACTGTCTTTGCCAGCGATTCCGTTCGGATCAATACCAGTGGCAGCTCGGATGTCAATGTATATGGCAACCCGAAATCTGTCAGGAATCAGTCGAGCGGAAATTCAGACCTTACCATTCATAAGGGTGAATGACTTATGGATGATATTATGTTATGCAAGTGCCATAAAAATACAGGCTCTGGATGAATTATTTAAAACTTTTTGGCATAGCGGCCTTTGCCATCGGGGCCATACTCTATCTGGCATCTGCCGATGATCATCAGGTGATTCTGGGCGATCAGGATTATGACCTCGGGGAATATGTCAAAATAAGTGTGAGCAGCAGTGTCGATCTGAAGGTGACTTCGGGGGTGGCCTATGCCCTTAATGTCAAGGCTGATGCGGAAGATCTGAAAAAACTGAAAATTTATGTCAAGGGCCGGACCCTGGTTATTGAAAATCGGGAAAGTCTGTTCAATTCATGGCAGGGCAGCAGCCCGGAAATTACCATCTCCCTGCCCCTGCTCAGGAAATTTACCCTTAATGGCGCCTCGGATGCAGAAATAACCGGCATTCACGGCAGCGCCTTCAAGGTTGTTGTCAATGGCTCCGGCGCGGTCAGCTTCAGCGGCAGGAGTGATGACCTGACAACAGAAATCAACGGCTCCGGCGATGTGGAGAGTAATGATTTTGCGACATCCGAAAGCAGGGTAGAGATTAACGGCAGCGGGTCGGTGGACCTGTCGGGCAGCTGTGACGGGCTGGAGATTGAAATCAACGGCTCCGGCAATTTTACAGGCCGGGATTTTATCTGCAAAAAGGCCGAGGTGGATGTCCTCGGCTCCGGCGATATTGAGGTTTATGCCAGCCAGGCGCTTGATGTTGATGTCATGGGCAGCAGTGACGTTAATGTTTACGGCAATCCGGCACAGGTCCGGGACCGTTCGCGCAAATCCACCCATGTGGTCATGCGCTGATCAGGCAGCGGTGACAAAACTGTCCAGAAGCTTGCGGACAGAGCCTTTTTCAAAATCAATTTCCAGCTTGTTCCCATCACAGATTATAACGGTGCCATAGCCGAATTTATCATGGAATACCCGGTCACCGCTTTTGTATAGTGACGGGGTGGCGGCTTTTTTTGCGGTATGGGTGGTCGTGTGGCGCTTTGCCTTGCTGCGGTCGAGCTGCGGGGCGGTATAGCCTTCGGACCATTTGGGCGGGCGTTCCGAGAATCCTTTTTCTCTTTGGCCGGTTGCCTGACCATACATGCCTTCGGACGGGATGATCTCCACATGGTCTGCGGGCAGTTCGCTGATAAAACGCGATGGAACCGGGCTGGTATAGCTGCCGTAAAGATAGCGTTGGAGAGCATGGAAGATATGGGCCTGCTTTTTCGCCCGGGTCAGGCCGACATAGGCCAGCCGTCTTTCCTCCTCCAGCCCCTTTTCGCCGTGCTGCTCAAGTGATTTCCGGCTCGGGAACAGGTCTTCTTCCCAGCCGGGCAGGAAGACCGTTTCAAATTCCAGCCCCTTGGCCCCGTGCAGGGTCATAATATTGATTTTATCCTGAATATCATTCCGGGTATTTTCCATCACCAGCGCGATATGTTCCAGGAATTCGGCCAGCCCTTCAAAGGTCTCCATGGCGCGGATCAGTTCGGACAGATTTTCCAGCTTGCCTTCGGCTTCCGGGGATTTATTCAGACGCCACATTTCCGCGTAGCCGCTTTCGTCCAGTATGGTTTCGCACAGCAGGACAAGGTCATTATCCTGCGCCATGTCGCGCCAGCGGGCGAAATCCTCCAGCAGTCCGCGCAGGGTATTTTTAACCTTGCCGCGCAGGTCATCTGTTTCAAGGATAAGCTCTGCGGCTTTTGCGAGGGCGCAGTCATGACGGCGCGACAGATTGTGGAGCTTTTCCACGGTCGCGGCGCCGATGCCGCGCTTTGGCACATTGATAATACGTTCGAACGCCAGACTGTCATCGGGATTGGCCACATGACGCAGATAGGCGATGACATCACGGATTTCCGCCCGCTCGTAAAAGCGGAAACCGCCAATAATCCGGTAGGGCAGCCCGAGGGTGAGGAAGCGTTCCTCGAACTCTCGGGTCTGGAAACCGGCGCGGACCAGAATGGCCATTTCGCTCAAATTCTGCTGTTTGCGCTGATAGACCTCTATCATTTCGCCGATATTGCGGGCTTCCTCCCGGCCATCCCATACAGTTTTCACCGTGACTTTCTCGCCGTCGCCGATGTCGGTCCACAGCGTCTTGCCCAACCGGCCCTGATTGGCTTCTATCAGGCCGCCGGACGCGCCGAGGATATGGCCGGTGGAGCGGTAATTCTGTTCGAGCCGGATAATCTTCGCCCGGTCAAAATCGCTTTCAAAGCGCAGGATATTACCGACCTCCGCCCCGCGCCAGCCGTAAATCGACTGGTCATCATCGCCGACACAACAGATATTCCGGTGACCCTGGGCCAGTAACCTGAGCAACAGATACTGGGCAATATTGGTATCCTGATATTCATCAACCATAATATAGCGGAAGCGCCGCTGATAGCTCTCCAGCACCTCCGGCTGGTTCTGAAACAGGACGAGGCACAGCAGAATAAGATCGCCGAAATCAACCGCATTCAGGGTTTTCAGCCGCGCCTGATAGCTGTGATACAGGGTGATGGCCTTGCCGTCTGCGTAATGCTGTGCTTCACCCGCAGGAACCTGCGACGGCAACAGGCCCCGATTCTTCCAGCCGTCAATCAGCCCGGCGAGGAGGCGCGGGTTCCATCTTTTCTCATCTATATTTTCCGCCCGGACAATCTGTTTGATCAGGCGCAACTGATCATCACTGTCAAGAATGGTAAAATTTCCGGCAAGGCCGGCAAGACTGCTGTGATTACGCAGGATCTTGACGCCGATGGCATGGAAAGTTCCCATCCAGTAGAGGCTTTCGACCTGGGAGCCAATGATGGCCCCGACCCGCTCTTTCATTTCCAGGGCGGCCTTGTTGGTGAAGGTGACGGCGAGAATCTGTCCGGGAAAGCCGCAGCCGGTTGCCAGAATATGGGCCAGCCGTGTGGTCAGGACCCGGGTCTTGCCGGTTCCGGCCCCGGCGAGGACCAGCAACGGACCGTCGATAGTTTCCACCGCCTGCTTCTGCGGCAGATTAAGTCCTGCCATATAGGGTGGTTCGGACGAGGGGGCAGCGATATTATCCACGGCCAGATTATCAAGATCAAAAGGGTCGGACATAATTTTATTTATAGCTGAACGCCGGGTAAATTACAGAGAAAAGTTATTCTTTCTTCTCCGGCAGGATTCCTGCTCTGATATAGGTCCCTTTTGCCTGTTCTTTTACTTATTTTTTGCTTATTTCTTACTTATTTCTTACTTATTTCTTACTGGCGATAATATATCTGGCAAGGTGGCTGGTGTGGGCAATATCATCAAGTGAAATGGCGCCAATCACCTCATCGGGTTGCTCCAGCTTGCCATCTGATGTCACCAGCGCTATTTTACAGTGGGCGGCACGCAGTTTGGCCACCACATCAAAGATAATATCATTTTTGCCTGTGACGACAAAGCGGTTGGTTACATGTTTTCTGGTCGTGGAATGGCGATGGCCGCTGGTGTCAACAAACTTCCGCTTTACCGCATATAGTACCGATTTAATTCGCTTGCCCTCCATCAGCAGGACATAGGGGGCCATGGACTTGTCTTTTAATTCCCTGCGAATCTCCCGGATCGTTTGTCCTTCCCTGACGGGGTACAGGCAGGAATCCTCCAGAAAATCCTCGACGTGGCGTAACATAAACATATTGGTCCCCAGCGAATCGGGAATATAATGCCCGCGTAACACCAGCTTGTAGATATAGATGCTGTCATGCATCAAAAAGCGCCGCATGCCATAGGCAATGGAGACGGTAATAATCAGCGGAACAATGACATTATAGTCACGGGTCATCTCAAATATCATCACGATGGCAGTAATGACGGCCCCGGTACCGGCGCCGACAATTGCCGCCATGCCGATAACGGCGAAATGTGCCGGGCTGATACCCAGTCCCGGAAACAGGCTGTTGGCGGCAACGCCGAAGGCCGCCCCCAGAGTTGCGCCGAGGAACAGGGAAGGGGAAAAGATTCCTCCTGAACCTCCTGAACCAAGCGTTAAGGCATTGGCGAGGATTTTACTGACGAACAGCAGTGCCAGCAGGGCCGGGTTAGAGAGAGTCCCGACCAGAATATCCTGAATAGTGGCGTAGCCCACCCCCTGAATATAGTAATAGCCAAACTGTTCCATCATGGCGTACATGAGAATACCCACTAGCAACATACCCATCATATGGCGGGTATAATAATTACCGGGTATACGTTCGAAGAGATCCTCTGCCTTATAAATCGCATGGCTGTAGATCACCGCTGCCAGACCGAGGATGCAGCCAAATATGATATAGATTAGAAACATATCAGGCGTCACGATGATTGATGTGGTATGCGCCAGCTCGGGGATATCAAATGAGGGAGAGGCGCCAAAGAACAGTCGGCCAACGAAGGTCGCGGCGCCGGTCGCCAGGCCAACCGGGACCAGGGTCCGGGCGCTGATTTCAACCAGCATCAGTTCAATGGCGAACAGGATGCCCCCAAGCGGCGTATTAAAGGTGGCGGCGATACCGGCCCCGACACCGGAGGCCACCAGCACCATGCGCTGCCATTCCTTCATGTGGATAATCTGACCCAGTGTCGAGCCAAAGGCGGCGCCGATTTGAATAATGGGTCCCTCGCGTCCAACCGCACCGCCGGTCCCAATTGATATGGATGAGGCAAGCGCCTTCACCGCCGCCACCACCGGGCGGATAACGCTTTTTTTATAATAAATCGCGTCAATCACTTCGGGGACACCGTGGCCCTTGGCCTCGGGGGCAAAGGTCTTGACCAGAAAAGCCACCACAATTGCGCCTGCAACCGGACTGAGGATGACCCACGCCCCAAGCGGGCTTGCGTCACTATGCAGGTTGGCATCATAGTTCAGGCTAAACGTGTGATAGAAGGCGAGATTATGTGACAGCGCGATCAACAGCCGGAAAATCCAGGCCCCGATGCCGGCAACTATTCCAACCAGAATAGCCAGAAGGCCGAGCCGCAGCTGTGCATGGGCGGGGAGAGAAACTTTTATCATTTTGGATATCTCCTGATTATTGCGCCCGCAGAGGTAACGGGCTGGCCGGTGTTGCTTGCGGATTTTTTTATTTTCGCCGGAGAATGTCTTCTGATGGCAATAGAGCGGCCCATTTCGCGGGGTCGGCCAATTTCCCTGTGCCGGTCAAGGGTATCGAGAAGCCGGGCCATATCCTTCTCGCCAAACCGGGCGGGCATTCTGTTTGCCATATTCACATGAAGGGAAATCTGTTCCATGGTCGCGGATGCCGTGGCCATGTCCCGGTGAAAAAGTCTCATGAAATAATGGATGAATTTGCTGTCAACATCGAGCAATTGAAAATGGACGCGGATTGGCTCGCCCTGTTTCAGTTCATGCTGGTAGGTGACGTGATTCTCAAGGGCAAACAGTGATTTTCCGCTGTCGCGGACATAGGCCAGCCCAAGATCGTGGCTTTCCAGAAAATTGGTCAGCGCCTGATCAAACAGCAACACATAATAGGCCATATTCATATGGCCGTTAAAATCTATCCATTCCTCCCGGATAGTGGCTTCCAGGAGGACCGGTCCGTAATTTATTTCCTCAGACATCTTTAATTTCTCTGGCCCCTGCAGGCTACAGGGGGGACATATATTCACTAAAAAAGCTTTATCTGCCAATAAAATCATATTGTCATCAAAATTTTTGAAATTTTTAGCAGAAAATAAGAAAACTGTTAATGGTTTAGGGAGATAATCGGATAAATATTTAGTGAAATAAGACATATTATTGCCATGGTTTTTATGTCATATTCAGTCTCATTATGATACAGGTAAAATTATGATTATGTCATCGGGATTAAACGGGCGCAGGCGGAGAAAGCATTGAAAAAGCTGGCAATTGGCTTTGCTGTTCTGATAGTGGTGCTGACCGGGGCAATATTGGTTGTGCCCGGCTTTCTCGACTGGAATGAATATAAGACACAAATTGAAGAAACCGCCTCGGCCTATAGTGGCCGGACTGTCACAATTAAGGGGGATATTTCCCTGTCGCTTTTGCCGACCTCGGCGCTTTCGGCCCGGGATGTCTCGGTAACAAATCTCAAGGGGGGACAGGCTGAATATATGCTGTCGCTGAAATCCCTTGATGTCAAGGTCAGCTTCCCGTCAGTTATTTCCTCCCTGTTCGGCGGCAGGATCAAGGTCGAAAAATTCATACTTGTTGACCCGGTCATCGCCCTGGAGGTGCTGAAGGATGGCCGGGTAAACTGGAATTTGACCGGATCTTCGGACGAGGCAGGACAGACGGCATCTTCTGCGGATATAAGTTTTGATAAATTCCAGATTGTCAATGGTCAGGTCAGTTTCGAGAATTTATCCACCGGCAACAAGGAACTGCTCAGAAAAATAAATGCCAATGTCAAGGTCAAAAGCATTATTGGTCCTTTTGAGGTGGACGGCAGCGCAAAATACCGGGGGCTGGACGGGGAGCTGTCTGTTGATCTTGGCAAAAACAGGCCGGGCAGAAAAATGCCCGTAGCTCTCAAGCTGGCTCTTCTGGATGGCCGGATAAAGGCTGATGTGACTGGCGGGATGATTGTCAGCGGCAGGGACTCGTCCTTTTCCGGCAAGATGAGTGTGACCGCCAGTGATGCCGGTGACTTAATCGGGATGACCGGGCGGTTAAAAGGCCGAAAATCTCCTGCCACGGTCAGCTTTGGCCAGGATTTTGCCTTTGATACGGTCTTTGAGGCCGAACCCGGGCAAGTCACCGTCAGTGATTTGAATATCAGGATGGGTCAGAGCCGGGGACAGGGCAAGGCGGAAATCTCCTTCGGGGACAGGATAAATTTTCTCGGCGACTTAACCCTGAACAAACTGGATCTGGATAAATTACTGACGGTTTTTTCTCAACAGGAAAAGAGTGGACAAAGGCCGGAGAGCAAACCCTCCGGCGATCGTAGCCCACGGAATATTTCCGCCCGGCTGGTGAAGAAGGGCTGGCTGAGCCGGTTTTCAGGCAAGGCGGATATCAAGCTCGGCGCCCTGAAATATAACGGCAAGATTGCCAGCCAGATCGCAGTGAAACTTCTGGCCAGTGACGGGGCCGTTGATATTTCCACCATCCAGGCCCGTATGCCCGGCGGGTCCCGCCTGTCCTTCACCGGACAGATCACAGAGGACCATGACCGGACGCCGGTTGTGAGCGGAAATATTTCGGTAAATGCCAGCAATTTGCGCGGACTGCTGAGCTGGCTCAAGCTGGATGTCAGGGATATTCCATCGGGCCAGCTCGCGCAGTTTTCGGTCAAAAGCGGGCTGAAGCTCACGCCGGACCTGCTACAGCTTTTTGCCCTGAAGGGCAGGCTCGACGCCATGAGCTTTGGTGGCGGGCTGTCCTATGCGCTTGGTGGCAGGCCGTCATACGGCATAAGTCTTGACATTGCCAATCTCAATCTTGATTCCTACAGAGAGAGGGCTGGCCGGAAAGCGGCTCAGGAAAGTGACTTTGGCCGGAGTCTGGCACAGCTGGATGAATTTGATGCCCGCTACAGGATTGGCTTGTCCAATGTTACCCTGCATGGCCTGAAGGTCAGGTCCGGCAAACTGGAGGGCCTGTTGCTCGGGGGCAGGCTGGAGGCCAAACTGGTCAAGCTGACGGATATTGCCGGGGTCAATCTTGTGGCCTCGGGCCGGGGCAGGAATTTCAGCAGCAATCCGGAGCTGGACATAAAATTATCCGCCAAGGCCAAATCACTGACGAGTTTGAAAAGAACACTGGTGCTGGAAAAAATCCTTGACCCGGAAATAGCCAGATCATTGAAACCGGGAAAGATGACGCTGGACGGCAGCCTGTCGACAAGCTTTGAGAAGATGGATATTGATCTTAAATCCCGCTTTGGCCCCAGCAGATTTAATGTCAGGGGGACGGTGCGTAGTGCCACCCTGAAGAAATTCCCGGATATTGGCAGTGCCGACCTGGATATTGACAGCAGATCGACCAGCCTTGCGGCATTGATTGACCAGTTTGATCTTCCGTTACGCAAACCCCGGGCGCAGGATGATCGTCCGCTGCATATCAAGGGCCGGCTTAAAACCAGTGCCGATCTGGTTGATGTGGACGGCAGAATAAATATTGCCGCAGGCGAGATTTTACTCAAAGGGCGGCGCAAGGGTAGCGGCAGGAGCAGTTCGGTTGATATGATGGTTGATTTGCAGGGGCCGGAAACCCGTGATTTTATCCGTGGTCTGGGCATTGATTTTCAACCCTCTGTCCGCAAGCTCGGCCCGATTGCGGTTAAATTCAAGCTGACGGGGAGCGGCGATCAATATGCCTTGAGTAATGTTGTCGGTGATGTCGGACCGGTAAAGCTCAGTGGCGCGGGAAAAATCGATTTGCAGCCGGAAAAGCCCTATTTCGACTTCAACCTGAAAGCCGGGGAAATCCCGCTCCATGATTTTCTCAAGAAAAATCCGGCTAAAGCCAAAAAAACACCGGCGAAAAAATTTGGGGCATGGAACCGGCGGAATATGGATCTGTCCCTGTTGTCGGCCTATAATGGCCGGGCGGATATTTCTGCGGCCAGCCTGCGTTATAACGGCTATGTCTTTGAGAATCCTGTCTTTGAGGTTGTGTTGAAGAATGGCATCCTGTCGGTCAATAATTTCACCGGGCGGTTATTTGGCGGGGAGGTTGCCCTGTCGGGAAATTTTGGTTCAGCCAGCGCAGGCCCCGGCAGCTATGAAGATGGCGGTACGCCAAAAATGGACATTAATATCATTCTGAAACAGGCGTCCTTGTCCCGGGCGACCAGATCCGCAGCGGGGGTCACCCCGATGACCGGCTTTTTTGATCTGTCCGGTAAATTCAGGGCAGCGGGAAAAAGCCAGTATGACATGATATCCTCCCTGTCCGGGAAAGGTCGGCTGGTGGCCGGTCCCGGCATGATCAGCGGGGTTGATATTCCGGCACTCGGCAATCGGCTGTCCGATATGGACAGCAATAATGCCTTTGCCAGTTTGCTGGGCACGGTACTGTCCGGCGGTGAGACATCCTATAAAGGCGGCATGAGCAATATAGTGGCCAAAGACGGCAGGATAAGCTTCAGCCCGTTTGATATCGAACTGGACGGGGCAACCTCAACCGTAAAAATGGACCTTGATCTGCTGAAATGGACTATTCACTCGAAAGGTCAGATGTTTCTTGCCGGTCATCCGGACGCCCCGCCGGTCGGGATTATCATTGCCGGGAATATCTCCAGACCCGATGTGATCTATAAAACTGACCGGTTGAAAAAATATGTCGGGGCAAAGGTGGCCTCTCACATGTTGCAGAAACTTGTCGGCGAAGAAGGCAGTCTGGAAGGTATTTTTGGCAAGGCCCCGGTAAAGAAAAATCCAGTCCCGGCAACTCGGAAGAAACCTGCCTCTGCTGCTGCCCCGGCGGCACAGCAGGATCAGCCTGTCGCCAAAGCGGCGCAGCAACCCGCCCCGAAACCAAAACCGGTCGAGGAATTTGGCAAAAGACTGCTGCAGAAATTATTTCAAAATAAGAAGAAGGACCCCAATGAAGGGGACAGTCCGCCCTGATCAGGGCAGGGTTATTGTGCTT
>Ga0256829_1001395_pt1 | contig 20083 bp, 21 predicted proteins | sample 131447metaG_FD_185979 | JGI IMG/M metagenome (GOLD analysis project Ga0256829, IMG submission 185979) | Hydrothermal vent microbial communities from Lau Basin, Pacific Ocean - 131-447 | ecosystem: Environmental > Aquatic > Marine > Hydrothermal vents | place: Pacific Ocean: Lau Basin | collected...
AAGCTACAGTGTAAATTTATTTTCAAACCTAATTATCTGTATAATGTAGGGTACGACCTGTGTGTCGTACCGTTAGCAAAAAGTACCAACTAATATCCAAATATCGGAAATTTTACGTTAGTTTAAATTAACGGTGCGACACATAGGTCGTACCCTACGGGTAAAAGTTTAATTTTTATTTATCTCTACTCGTCTATTTTTTGCATGACAAGCTGGCTTATTAACTGTACATACTGGATTACTCTCTCCATAACTTACAGTATCTATTTTATTAGCATCTATACCAGCACTAATTAAAAGTGTTTTTACAGCTTTAGCTCTTTTTAGACCTAATGCATGGTTATATTCATCTGTACCAAACTCATCGCAATTACCTTCTACAAGTAGCTTATTATTTTGTGCCACACTTTTGAGCTTTGGAATATCACTCATAAGTCTTTTTATTTGGTCATCATCTAAACTATATGAATCACTGGCAAAATATAGCATTTTAAAGCCACTTCTACTTAAGCCATCAGTACCTAAATATTTACCATTGCTATTAATTTTACCTGCTTGAAAGCTGGTTTTGCTATCTACATTAGCATTGGTGGGAACAACATTTCCATCAATAGAGCCTGCATTAACGGCATCTGCTGGTATGCTATTACCAACAGTTGAACTATTAGGAACAGCCACAGGCATTTTTTTTGAACAACCACTAAAAATTAAAGCAAAACTTGTTGCTAGTAGAAATAAAATTTTTTTACTCATTAAAGAATCTCCTGTTTGGAATAATAGCACTATTATATCATAAAATATGAAAAAATATTAATTTTATGTTATACTTCTTTATATTATTTTCAAAGAGTCATAATGAAACGATTGTTCATATTAATTTTAATGCCATTTTTTTTATATAGTTTAGATTATTCTCAAACATCTGCAGGCAAAAAATTTATAAATAAAATGCATAAAAAATATGCTTTTAACAAAGTTTACTTAAAAAATTTGCTTAAAAAAGCTCACCGCCGACAAGATGTCTTAAATAGATATAACGGCAGACTAAAACATGCAACCGACTACTCTTGGCACCGTTATAAGAGCAAAATTTTAATACCAGAGAGTATAGAACTTGGCAAAAATTTTATGCGAAAGTATGCAAGCTATTTGGACAAAGCCCAAAGATTATATGGAGTAGACAAAGAGATAATTACAGCATTTATCAGGGTAGAAAGCAAATTCGGGCTATATGGTGGAGAGTATAGCGTATGGGATGTCTTAACAACTTTAGCTCTAAATCCAAACCGCAAACAACGCTTTTTTAAGGAGCAACTTGCTAAAGCTTTAATATTGGCACGACGCGAACATTTAAATGTGCTAAATTTACGAGGTTCATTTGCAGGGGCTATGGGATGTGTGCAGCAAGTACCATCTATATACTTAAAGTATGGTGTAGATTTAAATGGAGATGGTATCCGAAACCCAAACTCTATGGCAGATTGTATAGGCTCTATAGCCAAATTTTTAAGCCGAAACGGATGGAGCAATGCTAGAGCAACTATAGCAAAACCAAAAGTTACAGGCAACAATTTTCTAAGCCTAAGAAGTGGCTACCGAAGCTTCTATAGTTATAATACATTATTAAACTTTGGCATAACCCCACCAAGCTGGTGGAGAAGTGGAGCCTACTATATACGCCTAAGAGATGGCAACTCTTACGATGTTTACTTAGGCGATAAAAACTACCGAGTCATCACAAAATACAATGCCAGCAAACAGTATGCTCTATCAATTGCCCTCTATGCCAAAGCTATGAAACATTAGTGTGCAGTGCCCTCACTGTACTTTAATGCAAAACTTACACCAAATCACAAATTAAAAGGTATTCTTATAAATTCAAAGAAGCTGTGAGGTTTTGCACTTAAAAGTTGAAGCACTAGCCATAGCTAATGTGAAACTTTTAAGTGTGAAAGATTATGGTTTATTTGCTTTTATAAGTGTATGTTTTAATTTTGATTTGGTATTACTTCATCAAGTCAGCAAACTTAGCCTTCATACTCTTATCTCCAATCCAAGCAACACTTGCATTTACAGTTTTGTTATGCGAGAATACAAAGTCTGCACCCGAAGCTGACTGATGGCACGAGATACACCCAATTGGCATTCCCTTAGCTACTCTACCAGCTAACTTCATGCCTTTTTTATTTTTCATAATTTTACCATTTGGTGCATACTTAACCCAGAACCAATCTTTATCTGCTGGGTCATAACCCTTTTTCTTAACCATTATAGTTACAGCTTTTAAGTACTTTTTAGGGTTTTTCTTAACATTTGCAACCGATACATCTTTACCACGATAGTTTGTTTTAACAATTACTAATTTATTATCAAGAACACCTTCCATAACTTCTCTAACTTTTCCATGTGGTGGACCACCTACATACAAGTGCCCATGCAGACCTAAAAATCCAGCCTTAGAGATTTTCTTCCACATATCGTTAGCAAAAGCTACATCTGCTTTTGTACCGAATGGAGGATGCATCATCTTTTTACTATGTATTGCAGTATTTTTCTTCATACCCTCTGCCATTAAACCAGAACTTAAACCCAAAGCCAATACAGTTGCTACTGCTACTTTTAATATTTTCATCTTCTATCCTTTTTTAACTGAAGTTAGTTATTTAGTACTTGTGGTACTTGTCTAATTGTATAGAAGATTAGTGCATTAAGAGTGTATAAGTACTCTTAATGGAAATGTAGATGCCCTAAATTATCCAAGCTACAAACTTTCGCTTTTTAATCTTTACACTTTTTAAAGCTTTAGCAACTTGTTTTACGACTTTGCTATTTAATGCAATATAAGATTTTGTTGGTTTTATATCTATTTTACCTATATGGTTATTTTCTATTCTTATATCTTTACAGAGAGTTCCAAGGATATCGCCTGCTCTTATTTTTTGCTTTTTACCACCATTTATGCAAAGTGTTGTTAAGTTACTTGTTAGAGGTTTTGAGTTTTTGATACCAAGATTACTCTCACTCGCCTCGTTAGCTTTGGCTAGTATATATGAGCCTTTATTCATCTCTTTATCACTCAATAGTGTAATCGCCTTTCCAACGGCATCTGCTCTACCTGTTCTTCCAACCCTATGGGTATATGTCTCTTCATCTTGTGGGGTATCGTAATTTATAACTAACTCAATATCTTTAACATCCAAACCACGAGAGGCAACATCAGTAGCAACCAAAATTCTCTTAGAGCCATTGGCAAATGCAATTAGTGCTTCATCTCTCTGCTCTTGGCTTAAGTCGCCTTGCAAATCTATTACGCTATGTCCCCCATTGCGTAAATCATCTGCTAAATTTATAACTGCCTGTTTTGTATTTGCAAAAATCAAAACCGATTTTGGCTTTTTTGTGCTTAGTATCTTTTGCAGAGTTTTATATTTAGAGTTTGTTTTGTAAAAAATCTCATCTATTTTAAGAGCTTCTATCTTAGTATCTACCTTAATAACAAGCGGATTTTGCAGTAATTTATTTGCCAATTTCTCAACACTCTCAGGGTAAGTTGCCGAAAAGAGAACTCTCTGCTCTAGCTTCCTTGCATTTGATACAATCTTAATAATATCATCATAAAAACCCATATTTAGCATCTTATCGGCTTCATCAAGAACAACTGTTCGTACACTTCCAAGCTTCAAAGTCTCTTTAGATAGGTGGTCTATTATCCGCCCCGGAGTTCCAATAATAATATTCGCCCCAAGAGCCAAAGAGTCAGCTTGCGTACGAAGTGGCACACCACCATACAGAGTAACAATTTTAAAGTTATTAATATAACTAGCAACACGCGAAAGCTCTTTAGCAATCTGTTGCACAAGCTCTCTAGTTGGAGCAATTATTAAAGATGTTGGCTCACTACTCCCACTCGCTTGCAAAATTGCAGGAATCCCAAACCCAAGCGTCTTACCCGAGCCAGTCTTAGACTGCACCAAAACATCCTTACCTTGCAAAATAGGCTCTATAGCCTCACCCTGCACCTGCGTTGCACTCTTAAAACCCAAATTATCTAACTGCCCAATCAAATCTTGTGGCAAACATGCCATAGAACTAAATTTGTTCATAAATCTACTTTTTGCAAAGTATAACATAAAAAAGCGAAGAGCTTAGTGCATAGAGCCCAAAGCCAATAAAATATGACTTCACAACTTTTTAAAACCAAACATTAGGTGTTTAGGTATTATTGTTATCACCAGTCCCATTAGTGATAGCGGTTCTGCCTACCATTGTGCCATATCCTTTGGTTCCAACATCAAACGCACTACCAAGCCCACTAAATAAGCCAGCCCTAAACGAACCACCTCTAAAGTAGTTTATTATACTAGAACTTAAGCCATGAAGCAAGGTTTTTATTGCTACTAATTTAGTTAATCCAGATTTTAGTAAACTTGCTGTGTGTGCTGCTGCACTATCTACTACACCTGCTAATCTACCTGCTAGTTCTGCTCCTGTGTAAGCAGCAAAGGCTCCTATTGCTCCCCATATGGCACCGGCTAACCCTCCTTTGAGCGAGTCGGTCATTATCACCCCAGAGGCAAAGCCTGCTATTGCTCCTGTGGCTACTGTTCCCCAGAATGCCCCAAAGGCTTCTATCAATGCTCCACTGAACCCCATTGTTATTACTGCAGAGACCACTATCGAGGCTATTAGAGCTATATGTTTAACTATAAAGCCAAATATCTTACCCAAGAAGCTAAAAATTTATAGGGTCAGGACACAACCCACTACTTAAATCTATAAAATAGGAGGGTAGCAACCCTATAAATAATGTCCATAATGGCATCAGCTTTTTTAGAGGTGCCTTTTATTTTTTAAAATTTTTTCTAAAAGTATATCTTCTATATTTTGTCTTGAATCAAAAATAGCCATAATATAAACACTGTTACCTCTTACCTGATATACAATTCTCCATCTATTAACAAGTAATTCTCTAAAGGTAGTTATACCAGCTTTTTGAAGTTCTGGAACGACTCTTCCTCTTAAAGGAAAAAAATTGCTAGAGTGTGCTTTTTCTTTTATCTGTTTATAAACTTTTCTTGCATTTTCTACACTCTCTTGTTTGATGTAGTCGACAATGTTTAAAAGGTCTTCTTTTGCATTAAAAGTCCATTGGACTTTATATTTTTTATTCATTGTTTAAAAGTTCTTCAACAGAGTTAAAAACATCTTCTTCACTGTGTAAATTGCCATTTCTAACATCTTCTTCAGCAAACGAAAGAAGCTTCATCATTGCAAGGGCATTTTTCATCTCTTGATAACTTTTTGGGTCTTGTATTACAGCTTTTGCTTCACCATTTTGTGTAATAACCATAGGTTTACGAGTTTCATTAATATATTTTAAAACATCGGCTGCTTTACTTTTTAAATAGGTAACAGGTTTAATATCATTGACATTTGGCATAATATATCCTTTTATATCGGTCTGAATATTATACCAAATTAGGACTGGATTGTAAAGCTATTTTTGTTATGCATTGTATTACTTGAAAAGAAAAAAATATAATTTTACGGTAGCTGTGACTTCAACCCCAAACTTCAATACCCTAAAAGCGATTATTTTGCAGGGCTAAAGCCACCGGCTCTAAGATTTCACAAGTTTTCTCACGAGTTCTTCAATTGCGTAACAAGAGAAAAACCAATAACCAATTACAAATAACTAATCACAAAACTCACTTACAGCCGTGATGCTTTAGCCACATATCTTTACGACCAATCCATACTGCCCACTGTGGTGGTGTGCAATCTTTTTTAGTTTTCTCTACAGATGTAGATTCTTCGCTATCATCCTCTTCATTAGCAAACTCCATTGCATCTCTTTGCTCTTGCGTTATTTTAGAGGATGTATAACCATCATATTTATATGTTTTTAAGCCCCAAAATATTCCGTAAAATGCTCCTGCGTATAGTAAAATTGCGGTAAATTTTGGCATTAGGCTCTTTTTCTCTTGTGGCATTTCGCATACACCACCTGGGCACTTGTATAGCTTTATATTAAGTCGTTTATAAAGTATGCAACCCAAACAGATACCAAAAACAGATTCTAAATACAAAAGAGTAAGGCAGAGCAAGCAAGTTAGTAATCTGGCAGGGGTCATTATGTTAAAGACAATAAAATAGGTCATTATTGCACCCAAAATTACACCCAAAGCCCAAGCAAACTTTTTAGGTTTTGCTTCTACCCAATCTGGCTCTTGGTTTGCCACAATCAGAGAGCCTAGTATCATATAGGGTGCATATCTTGGGTTTATAAATACACGGATTATAAATTCTAAAATAAATGTTATAGTAAAAAGGTTCGCCCAAAATAGGTTACGAGTAATTAAAAAGTGCCCAAGCGTAATTGTGCCAAGCAGAAACATTATTCCAGCACTTGCTCGTGCATCTCTTTCGTTTATAACTTTAAAGTCGTACTTGTCTATCTTCTCGCCAAATTCAAATATCTTTGCCATTACTCTGTCCACTCTAGCTGGTCGTAATAGTTGCTAATATTGTTATAGTTTAACTGTTCAAAATAGGGAATATTCTCTTTTTCAAAAGTTGTTTTAGGTAGTTTAATATCTTCCATATCTGTGCCTTTTTCGTGCTCTTTTTTTACTGTATCTCTGAGCACTTTTAAATACTCTAGCGATGCTTTGTAAGAATCTTTGTCATACTCTGCTCCGTGTCCGCCTAGAATATATTTTGCATTTAATTTTGCCAACTTCTCTAAAGTTTTTATCCAGCCATCTACGCTAGAGTGCTTTATATAGTTTAACATTCTGCCGTTAAATACCATATTCCCTGCAAATATAAAGCTATCATCTGGACTGTATATTGCTATATCGCTTCGCTCTTCGCTAACTTTGCTTGGCTTTAAAATGGTAAGCGTCTTTTTAGAGCCTTTTATTTTATAGCCATCATCTACCAGAGTATCGGCTGGAATAACTTTTGTGCCCTCTAGCACCTCTTTTGACAGTATCATCTTCATTCGCTCAAATTTGCCTGGATTTTTCTTTATGTCATCATTTATTGTTTTATGCCCGATAATTTTAGCCCCCAAATCTTTAAAAAAGCTAGCCCCTTGCACTCTGTCGTCGTGATAGTTCGATAAAACTACACTAGATACCTTTTTCTTTGGATACTCTTTTTGCATAAGTGCATAAAACTCTTTAGCAAATTTATAAGTTGGTCCAGCATCTAGCACCACTAAACTATCGCCCATATCAACATAACACATATTCGATACAAAGCCTTTGTTAGACTTTTTAGGTGGGTTAAAATCGCCAATTACACAAGTTATATCTTTAGTAATCTTGACAGGTTTTAAGTTATACATACCTGCAAACAGTGTACTTCCTGCAAACAGTGTTGCTACAATCAGTTTTTTCATTTTTTCTCCGTATTATATTAGACTTGTTGCGATATAAGGATACACCATAAATAGACTTTAAAGAAGTCCGATTGTGCAAAACTTTTTTTGAAGCATAGCCAAAGCTATGGTGATAAAAAATTTTGTGCAAGATTGCTTCTTTAAAGCCTACCCTTCGGGCTTTACATATTTGCCCATATCCTGCGTTAAGACTCCTTGAATTAGCTCTAGCTAGTCCTGCGTCGCCTTGCCTTGTATATGGACAAATATGTAAAGTTTATGGTGCATCCTTATATCGCAACAAGTCTATTTACTTATATTTTATCATAATAATGTTAGGGAAATGTTAAGACAATTACCTTATATGCGAAATGACTTTTCGGTAATTATCTCCACTAACAAAATAGTAATTTGCTTTGGCTATTTCGTAATCATTTAGTGCTTTATAGTATAGTGCCTGATTTAGTGTTTTTTTACTTAGTGCATCCAAATATGTAATTATGTCTATCATCCCGTTATCATATTTAATTTTCGCCGATTTATATACTCTTTTAGCCATATTCAAAGCACTTCTTGCCGAAGCTATTTTAACTTTTTGAGTACGCAGTTTTTTACGGGCAAGGTCATATAGCATTCTCTCTTTTTCGCTATTGTATTTAAGTTGTTCTCTTGCTTTTCTTTTAGCAAAGATAATTGACCTCTTTTTCGCTTTTGTGCTAGTGTCGTAAAGATTCATTGTCATAGTTAGAGAAATCTTGTTTTGGGTGTGTGGTAGGTTTCTTAATCTAGTTCTATCATAATCGTTATAACCGTAAACACTTAGTGTATCTTCTAGTCTTACTTTTGGCTTTTTGTTAGCCTCTACCTGTTTAATGCTCTCGTTTAATATATCTACATTTGTCTGCAACGCTTTAATTGTAGAGCTTGGTGTGTAATGCAGATGCTTAATAGTTGCAAATTTTGCGTGTCCGATATGTTTTATCTTTTTGCCAACAAGCAGAGAGAGATTTCTGTAAGCCTCTTCTCTTTGATATTTTAATTCTTCTATCTGATATTTGTTATCTTCTAACTCCGATTTAATCTTTAAAACTTCATCGTAAGTTATCATTTGTAAATTGTATCTCTGTTTTGTGCTTTTGTAATCTCTTTGTAGGGCTTTCGATTTAAACCTGAAAGCTTTGATTTCATCTTCTATTGTTCGTATGTTAAAGTATAGAGTAACAACTTGCAAGAGTGTCTGCTTTATTGTATCTGTTTTAGATAGTTTTGCCAGTTTTACTCTTAATCGCCTCTCTCGTTTTATCGATTTGCTTTTGCCTCCATCGTAGAGGTTTAACCCAAACTTTATAAAGCCTACAGCACTCTGCCCTATCTGCGTATCTGCTACATCTAAATCTAATTTTGAGTAACTAGCTCCAATATCTACAGTAGGCTTCAAAAGGCTTGATACACTTTTGTAATCTTGTGCTTTAGAAGATATATTATAACCTTGCGACTTTACATTAGAGTTGTGCTCTAGCGTGTAATTTAGCATACTCTTTAAGCCCATTGCATTTATAGTAAATGGAATTAACCCAACCATTGCTATTTTAAATAATGAGTTCATCAATATTTTCCTCGACTAATATTTTTTTATCTTTAATTGTTAAGACTTTATCGCAAAATTTCAAAAGTCTTTCATCGTGTGTTACCATAACAATAGTTACATTTTGCTCTCTTGTTATCTTTTTAAGCATTTTTACAACACTTACGGCTCTTTGCTGGTCGAGTGCTGCGGTTGGTTCGTCTGCTAAGATTATGCTGGGTTTATTTGCCAAAGCTCTGGCAATTGCAACTCTTTGGTTTTGCCCACCGCTTAATTCACTTGGCATATTGTGTAACTTATCGCCCACATCCAAATAATCTAGCAACTCTTTAACTCTTGGCTTAACAACTTTTGGTTTTTCACCATTTTGGTAAGGCAGAAGCGAAATATTCTCTTCGATATTTAAAAAGGGTATCAAATAGTGTGCCTGAAAGATAAAGCCTATCTCTTTTCGTCTCAAGGCTCTGTCGTCTTTTATTTTCCACTCATTGTCGTAAACAAGTTCTTGCCCAATAGTAATTTTGCCACTTGTTGGCTCTAGCACGCAAGCTAGCATCATTAAAAGTGTGGTTTTTCCTGCACCACTTGGTGCTACCAAAGCTACAAATTCGCCTTTTTCCAAAGAGAAACTTGCCCCATCTATCACTACAACTTTGCTGTCACCTTTTCCAAAGCTTTTAACTAAATTTTCTACTTTTATTGCATTGTTATCCACTTTTAGCCTCCAATCGCTTCTGATGGGTCGGTTTTAATTACCTTGTATATTCCAAAGAGCGAAGCAAAAATAGAAGCGATAAGTATAATTATAAACAGACTAAATGCATCGCTTAACTCTAAAACTATTCTCTTTGGAAACGCCCCCTGCACAAGCCTTGCAAAGATATTCCCCGAAATAAATGCTAATAAGCCCAATAGCACAGTCTCTTGAATAATCATATTGGCAATCGTCCAGTTTGGAATACCGATTAACTTTAAAATACTTATCTCTTTAATCTTCTCTAGTGTCATTGTATAAATTATAAGTGCAATAATTACAATAGCTACAATTATTAAAATAGCAGTAAAGAGCCCTATCTGTTTAGATGCCTTTTTTATCACATTTTCAAGCAAAAGTTTCTCTTCGCCCACTTTTGTAAAAACTGCTTTATGTGTTGCCTCTGCTATATTTTTGGCTACTCTATTCGCACTGTATCCATCTTTTAACTGTGCTATTACTGCATTGACCAAGTGAGGGTTTCCACCCTTTATACCTCGGCTCTCATCGCTTCTAACCCTTTCGTTTGTATAGGTAAATTGCAAAATTTGGGCATCTTTCAAGCTTACAAAGAGTAAGTAATCGCCACCGTTAGATACAGTATCTTTTGTAATTCCAACAACTTTAAAGTAGTCTCGCCCCAGTTTTATCTTTTCGCCCAATTTATAGTGAGTCTTCTTTGATACCACTATTTCATAATGCTGTTTTTGGATGCTTCTGCCCTCTATTAATTTTGCTCTGTTTACAACTTCTATATCACCTAGCGGGTCATAGCCGACAATCATAGCTTTAAAATCACCATAGCTATTTTTCATCTGCATTGTCTGAAATGTGATAGCACTTGCACTCTTTATACCATCTTGGTAAGAGATTTGGTCTTTCAAATCCTCATGCACTCTGGAGCTTTGGGCAAATGGTCCTAAAGTATCTTGTTGCACCACCCAAATATCTGCCTTTACATCATTTACCAACGACTTGGCATCAAATATCATTCCACGATAGACACCAATCATTATAATAACAATCCCAAACAAAACCCCGACACTTATAGCAGTAACAATAAACTTGCTAAAGCTGTGGGATATATCTTTATAGGCTAAATTAATCATGGTAGATTTTCATTCCATTTGACAAAGATTTCTTTTTAGGGTCTGGCAAAACAATTTTGCTATCTTTAGATATACCATCTACGGCAACCATCTTATCTTCGTATGCAATAACTTTAAGCTCTTTAAAATAAACCTTATCTCCATTTAAAATCCAAACTCCATCTTTTCCATCATTTAAAGTTAAAGCTTTCGAATCTATCTTTATTGCATTTTTATATGAGGTAATAAAAATAGATACCCTCGCTTGCTCCTCTAAATAGAAAGGTATTGGCAAATTGTTAAATGCTACATCTATCTCTCGCTCGTATGTAATTGGGTTATTTATCGGGTTTATCTCGACAACTTTACCACTATACTTTTTACTGCTAGATTGCAGTTTTATAGTCGCACTATCGCCCAACTTCACTTTTCCACTCACTCTTGTGTCGATATGAGTTGCCACCCAAACATCTTTAGGGTTTACAATCTCTAACAGAGTCTGATTTGGCATAACAATTTGGTAATTGCTTACCATTTTCTTTGTTACATAGCCACTAATTGGAGCTTTTATCGTATAGAGTGCCAACCTCTTCTCTAAACCGTTTATACCTGCTTCTATTTGCTTAATTTGCTTTTGCAAAGAGTGAATATGTGCATCGATACTCTGCATTTTTAACTTTGCACTCTCTTTGGCTGTTAAAGATTTTTTAAAATCTAAGTGCGAAATTGTCTTACTTTTTAAAAGCTTTATATTTTTATTAAAAATATCCAACTGAAGCTCATAATTTACTTTTGCACTCTGCTTATCGACTTTAAGCAATTCAATATCGCTAAGAAGCTTCTGCTTTAGGGCTTTTTGCTCATCTATCTTATCGCTTAAATCAACACTGTCAACTGTAGCTATAAGTTCACCCTTTTTCAAAAATTGACCATTAGATATATTAAAATCTCTCAACTTACCACTATAAATAGAGCCGATTTTATAGATATTCTTAGCACCAACATTACCAATACCATTAACCTCTACACTTATATCGCCTACGGTAGGTGTTATAGTTTTAAATGTATGCTTTGGTATATAAACTTTCTTATAAAACCCAAAAGCAACAATTAGGATAACAACTATAAAGATAGCACTTTTTTTCATATTTTTCTCCAATTTTTGTGATATTATGCCAAAGATGTATTAGGGGAATGTTAAGGTAAGGGAGAAGGTTGAAGGGTATAGGATGAAGGATTTAGAATTTAGAATTTAGAATTGCATATTTTCTTTTCATACCTCACACCCAAAATCCTAAATCCTATACCCTAAATCCTAAATCCCAAATCAATCAAACTCCAAAACAAATACAGTCCCACCACTGCTAGATTTAACTTCTATTTTAATACCCAGTGCAAAGGCTAATCTTTTTACAATATCTAAGCCAATTCCACTGCTTTTTTCGCCACTAAATGACCTATCAAAAATTTTCTCTGGATTCTCTATGCCTTTGCCGCTATCTTGGATGTAGAGGCTCTTGCCCTTTGCATAAATCTTTACGAACCCATCTTTTCTATTATATTTACAAGCGTTAGATATTATATTTTGCAAAATCTGCTTGAGTGCTTTTGGGTTTGTTTTGCAAATTAGAGAAAAAGGCTCTACTAAAAAATTGATATTTGGATAGAGCGGTTTATGCATAGCTACTACCTCATCTACTATATCAAATACCTCGATATCTTCTAACTGAAATGTCTCTTCTTGCAGTAGTATTGTTAAGTTTTCATGCAGTTCCGAAATAGTGTGAACCCCTCTTTGCACCCTTTTTAATGCCCCGTTTGTGCTAAAGTTTGGGTCTTTTTTTAGCAGTCGCATATTTAGCATAATTGCGGTAACCGGAGTATTTAAATCGTGAATTAAATCTTTCGTAAATTTATCTAATTTTGCGATACTCTCGGTTAAGGGTTTAATCGCATTTTTAGACAAAATATAACTAATAAAGGCAAAAAGTGCCAATAAAATAAGCTGTACTATAACAATTTTATAGAGCAAAGTTTGCACTTTAGTATTGAAACTTTTAGTCGATTTTACGAGTTTAAGATAGACACCCCTGCCCGCTGGAATATATTTTATAAACTCTTGCTTTTTATGAGTAAAGTTTTTAAGTGTAAAGTTTTTAAAATCTTTTTGCACCACTTCATAGCTATAATTCTCTTTGTATGGTGTTAAATCGCCTCTCATTTTTATATCTTTAGCGTATTGAAACAGAGAGTAATCTTCGCTAATTAAATATTGGTTTCTCATCTGCACAAAATAGAGCAATCCAACAAGAAGAATCAAACTAGCAACGCTCAAAAAGTAGATAAAGAAAAATTTATAAAATGCCCTCTTTTCATGCTTCTTCAAAACGATACCCCACGCCTCTTAGAGTTACAATAGGCAAACCTATCTTTCGTAAACTATTTATATGCACCCTTAGGGCACCTTCACTCATTTCGCATCCTTCGTTTAGCACATCTAATAGCTCATATTTCGATACTGTTTTACCAATATTTTGAAAAAATAGCTTAGCAATTATCTTTTCGTATGGTGTAAGTTTTACAAACTTGCCATCTTTGTATAGCTCTTCGTTTTCTGTATCAAATACAAAGTTTGCAACTTCTATCTTCTTGCTGCTGTAACGCTTTTTAAGCAGTGCCTTTATTCGAACCAAAAGCTCATCGAAATCAAATGGCTTTTTAATGTAATCATCTGCCCCAATCTCAAAGCCACGTGACAAAGAAGCAATATCAGTAAGTGCAGTTAAAAATATAGCAGGTATCTTATTTCCCACCTCTCTTAACTCTTCTAAAAATTCAAAACCGTTAATAAATGGCACATTCACATCAAGAAGCATCAAATCAAACTGCGAAACAAAAGTAGCATCTAACGCCTCTTTCCCATCTTTAACATGCACTACTTCAAAGCCTTCTGCCTCTAGTAATTCGATAAGTGTTTCATAAAGTATTTCATCATCTTCGAGTAGTAGTATCTTTTTCATACAATTAGTATAGTTAAAATTTATTAAGAGAGTGTTAAGGTCGTATTAATTCACACCTCCAAAAAGTAAAACTAGTTTTAAAATAATTCCTACTAAAAATATCCATAAAATATTGAGTTTATAATATCGCACTGCCACCAGTGCAGCAACTGCCCAAATATATGCAGAAGGATTAACAAGCGTAACTCTTCCCATACTTAAAACTACATAAAAGAGCATTCCTGTAAATGCCGCTAAAATACCTTGAAGAGCTTTACGGATAAGAAAATTATCTTTTATTTTGCTATAAAATTCAGTCATTATTATGGTATAAAAGAATGAGGAATAAAACATCCCTATTGTAGCTAATATACTTCCAATAAATCCGCTAACTTTATAACCGATAAATGTTGCTGTAATCAAAAACGGCCCTGGTGTGATTTGACCAAAAGCAATACCGTCTGCAAACTCTTTGAGTGTGAGCCAATGGTGCGACATAACCGCTTCTTGTTGCAATAAAGGCATAATTGTCATACCGTTTCCAAAAGCAACTGCACCGATTTTGCTCATTGATAAAAAAAGTGTACTCAAATCATTTTTCCAAATCAAAGCCAATATTATCAATGCAATAAAAATAGAACTACTTACAAGAATAGAAACGATACGCCACTTTTGTGTACTATGTGGTTTTCTAGCTTCTGACTCTTTTGTTTTATTACTCTTCGCAGTATCATTTTTAAAAAAAAGAAGACCAAAAATAATAGCAAAAATAATCACCCAAAATGCATTAATTTTATAAAGTAAAAATAGAAATGCGAAAGCAGAAATGATAGCAGTTTTTCCATCTTTGATATAACGGTTTGCAAAATCTAAAGAAACATGCATAACAATTCCGATAACCATTGCCTCAAGAGCAATAAAAAGAGGATGCACCCAATATAGATTCCCGTAATTAAAATAGAGCCAAGAGAGCAGCACCATCAATAGATACGAAGGTAATATAAAAAGAAGTGTTGCTAAAAATGCTCCCCAGAAACCTTTAATTTTATATGCAGAATATGTTACTAAGTTAAACATAATCGGCCCGGGATAGAGCTGCACCATAGCCAACCCCTCATCCATCTCTTTTTGAGAAAGCCATTTACGCCCTATTATAAGTGTTTTTAACTGCTGCAAAATAGCAACACTATACGCAGTTAAACCTATTATAAAATATGCCCAAATAAGTTCAAACAACGAAGGCGTTTCAAATTTTCCAGACTCTTTATCCAGCATTTTTTCCCTTAAAGTAGTAGTATATTTTTTATGCAGCTAGTATAGTAAAAATTTATTAAGAGAGTGTTAAGGGCAACTTTTGTCTGTTAGCGTCTCTTCCCTCTTGGTACAAACTCTAACACCGTAGCATTAATACAGAAGCGTTTACGCCCATCGGCTCTATCGAAAACATGCCCTAAGTGTATGCCACTCTTTTTGGCGATTATTTCGGTTCTATGCATACCAAAGCTATTGTCTTCTTTATAAATTACGCTATCGCCTACTGCTTTATAGAAGCTTAGCCAACCTGTACCAGAGTTGAATCTATCTTTTGTATCAAATAGCACATCGCCAGATAGAGTATCTATAAATACGCCATCGCCTGTGTGTTTGAATTTGTCGTATCTTTTACAAAATCTAGAGTCTGTGCCCTTTGCAAATGCAACATTGAAGGCTTCGCTACCTTTGCCCAATTTAAAGTACCCTAGTGCTTTATAAAACTCTTTAGCACTCCAGTAACCACGGTGGGCAAAAAGTTCTTTGCCATTTACAATAAACAATATCGTAGGTGTTGCATTGAGTTTTGTCTTTAGTTTAAAGCCTTTAATTTCGTACGATTTAGCTACTCTAAGTGGCACATTACCTCTGTAGCCATTTAGCACATCTTTTTTAAATTTTTTACAAAATGGGCAATCTTTGGCATCTATTACCACTATCTCTTTGCCACCTAATGAGCTAATAGTTTTATGTTTTTCTGCCGTAAATTTAACACCTGTTGCATGGTTTGGGCAGTAGCCATTTGGATGCTTTTTAAGGTAATCTTGATGGTACTCTTCTGCCTTGTAAAAGTGTTTAAGTGGCTCTATTTTAGTAACAATTTTCCCAAAGCCAGCTTTGCTTAAAAGCTTTTGGTACTCCACTTTTGTCTGTATAGCAATATCTTTTTGTTCTGGTGTGGTATAGAAAATTTCGCTTCTATAGTTGTTGCCTCTGTCATTGCCTTGACGATTCTTTTGGGTTGGGTCATGCAACTCCCAAAAACTTTTAATTAAATCTTTGGTAGATATTTTGCTATCGTCATAAACAACTTTAACAGTTTCGGCATAATTAACTACCCCTTTTGGTGTGTCATAGCGGTAGTTGAGTATCTTTTTATAGCTAGGGTTTGCAAAATTTCCACCTGCATAGCCACTGACTGCACTTTTTACCCCTTTTAAATTTTCAAAATGCTTCTCGACACCCCAAAAACAGCCACCTGCAAAGCAAATAGTCTGTTCTTTTGCTTGCAGAGATAGGGCGAATAGAAATATTAATAGTAAAATTTTCATATTATTCCTTACGATATTAGATGCATAAGTATAGAGCTAATTAGTTGATTATATGTGTATTAACCCAAATTTTGCATTAGAGATTAACAAACTTTGACAAATCATTTTGTCTAGGGTATTTACTAAAATCCATCACTTAACCTATGGGTTAAGCTCAAGATTTTTACAAACATCCTAAACAAAAGCATTTGTCAAATCTTTGCTAATTCCAATGCAAAATTTAGGATTAAGAGAGCTTATTCTCTATCCATCTCATAACTACAAAGCCTGCAATCATAGAGATAACTATATTTATAATAATCAGAGTCAAATCGGAATCGGTAGGCATTACGAGCAGGTCATTTCCTAACTCTTTGGAGCTGTATAGATTTAAAAAAGTAAATGCACGGTCTATTATCCAATAGATAATATAGACCACGACATTATAGAGTATAAATTTAGAAAATCCACCCATTACAGTGTTTCGTAAACCTCAACACTTGGGCGTCCTGCAAACCAATCTCTTGGTGGCATATTTTCGTGCGATTTCTTAAATGCATCACTTTGTGTATAAGCGATAAAGCTTTGCATATCTTCCCAAGTTGTCTCGATTGCAAAAGTGTTGTTTTCGCCCATATGTGGAATACTTTGCGGAGCTAATAGTTTCATATCTACAAAACCAGCCTGTTCCTCTATCTCATGCTTTGTTACAGCTGTTTTTAAATGCTCGCTATATTCGTTTTTAAACTCTTCTTTAATTGGAAATTTTGTTAAAACTATTACCATTTTGTATCCTTTATATAAATTTACTAAGTCATTTTACTATTTCATTATTAAATCAATATTAATAACTGAAGTTACGCACTAACTTCAGTTTATAAAATAAATCCATAATATGAAACTAATTAAGAATACTTTAGCTACAATTTAAAAATTATTTATATTAGATTTTTTAATACTCCTATTAAGTAACTTCAGTTAAGTAATATATATTACCTAAGAGAAAAAGAAAGGTAGCAATGTCTCTTCAAGGAAAATTTAAATTTTTAAAAATAACTTATACTTTAATAATGTTTTTTCTTCTTGTATCATGCGGAGGAGTCACTAATAAGAAAGTTACTAACTCTTCAGATACTGTTTTAGATAAAAATACTAAATTAACATGGATGGATTCTTCTAAAGTTGAGACTATGAGTAAAACATTTTCTAATGCACAAAAATATTGTAATGAATTAAAATTAGATGGACATAATGACTGGCGACTACCAACTGTAAGAGAACTTTTGACTATAACTGATCTCAAAAAAAATAACCCCTCTATTATAAATATATTTAAGCATAATTCTGCTTTGAGCTATTGGTCATCAGATAGTTACGCTATTGATAATAACCTTATAATAGGAGTTAATTTTTCTGATGGTAGCGATGGACTTACACTTAAAACAACAGTTCAGAATATTAGATGTGTAAGGGGTGACCCTTTACCAAAAGTGTCAGTTAATAAAAGAGATAAAAATACAGTAAGTGCTGATGGTCAGATATGGCAAGACGGTAGTAATATTAAAGATAACTTTTTAACATATGAAGAGGCTAAGGCTTATTGTAATGAACTTGTATTATCGGGTATTAAAAATTGGAGATTACCTTCTGTAAAAGAGCTTCGCTCTATTGTTGATAGAACTACTTTTAATCCTGCAATTAATCAAAGTTTTTCTTATAGTGTTAATGGTTTTTTTTGGTCATCTACGCCATATAGAGCCAATAGTGAGGAAGTATGGACAATATTTTTGACTGATGGTAATGATTATCATCAGTCAAAAAATGATAGGGCATATGTTAGGTGTATTCAATAATTAATAACTGAAGTTACGCACTATATGCAATATTTGTTGTATATAGTGCGTAACTTCAGTTAATAAGGAGGAGGATAAAATGAAAACAGACAGAAGAGGTTTTTTAAAACGGACTGCAATTGCCGGAATAGCAGGGGTGGCTACTGTTCCGACAATAAGTCAGGCAAGAGGTATAACAAACTGGTTATGTGTAGTTGTAGATACAGTAGATGATTTAACAAAAAATTTACAAAGTGCTTCGGATACCGTTATAGTTAAAGATATAATTAGAGGAGGAACTTTCATTTATGATAAAAATAAATCAGATATTAATAATGGCGGAACAATTTTTAATGGTTGGGTAAGACAGTATGACGGAGCTATTAATGCTCGTTGGTTTGGAGCAAAAGGTGATGGAGTTACCGATGATACCCAAGCTTTACAAAATGCAATATTTCATGCAACCGGATGGAATGGAAATAAGTATGATTTAGATAATTCAGTTTCTAAAATTGTATATATTCCAAGAGGTACATATAGAATTACAGATTCATTAAGAATTACACAAATGCAATATATATATGGAGATGGAAATAGTAGTGGACATTCTAAAAGTACCGAAATTCTATGTGATTTTGAAGATTTTGCCCCTCCTTCTGACAATTACTCTAATACATATGAAGGACATCCACAAATATCACTTAGTAAAAAACCAATGTTATATAATGTAAAGATGGCAAATTATATAAAAATAGAGGGTATTACATTTAATGCAAATTACAATGATGTTTATGGTATTCACTTAAATGAAATGTATTATTCTACACTAAATACTATTTCAGTAATTAATTGTATGAATTCAGGATTAACCTTTATGGGGGCTCAATTTAATGAAGTTAGAAATATATCTTATATTAATAACGCTGGACCAATAAGAATTGTGAATAGTTGCACTATGGATTTTGATAATCTTGATATAGAAAATTCGCAATGTGGAGCTAAAAATGATTTAGAAATAGTTCATCAAAGTAAGTGGAAAGGTGGAATAAATTTAAAAAATATTCATATTGAAGAGGGTAGTAAAACTAATGTGGCTCCCGGTTCAGTATGGTTAATAGGTCAAAAAGGCGTTAGGATAGAGGGAATTTTTGGTCTATTCAGCGTCGATAAAGATAAAGGTTCGACAAAAAGATATATAGAACTTGTAGATCCACAAAAATATATTATTGATGGATATACATTTATGACTTCTGTACCGCACCATTGTATTTTGGAATCTGTTGGCTCTGGACATATGTTTGTAAAACAGGGCAAGAAGGCATATAGTAATAAAATTATAGGTTATAGCCTTGAGAGAGAAGAGGGTTCTAATAATCAAAACCAGTTAGATACTACTACTTTTGACAGTGGATTTGAAGTTTTAAACAGAGATAAAAAAAGATTATTATGGTTTGGAGACGATAGTGACCAAACAGTTTACTTTGACCATTCTGGACATGATAAACTTTACCCTAAAGAGGGGCATTTTATAATGGAAAATACATATGGTAGAGTTAAGTTAAAAGCAGGTTCTACTATGTCAGATATTAATCTTATTGCTGATTATACAAGTATGCAAACTAAAGATAACCAAGTATTGGCAAGATTTTGTAAAGATTATATTAAACTACATGGCTTACCGACAAAAGATCCGAATGTTCCAGACCAACTTTGGAATGATAACGGAACTTTAAAAATAAGTATGTAAAAAAAGGAGGAGGATAAAATGAAAACAGACAGAAGAGGTTTTTTAAAACGGACTGCAATTGCCGGAATAGCAGGGGTGGCTACTGTTCCGACAATAAGTCAGGCAAGAGGTATAACAAACTGGTTATGTG
>Ga0256829_1001396_pt1 | contig 20082 bp, 23 predicted proteins | sample 131447metaG_FD_185979 | JGI IMG/M metagenome (GOLD analysis project Ga0256829, IMG submission 185979) | Hydrothermal vent microbial communities from Lau Basin, Pacific Ocean - 131-447 | ecosystem: Environmental > Aquatic > Marine > Hydrothermal vents | place: Pacific Ocean: Lau Basin | collected...
TTATTATGTTTGCAGGTTATAGTTATTTGTGCGTCGTTTGGTGCTAACTTGTAGTGCTTGATTGTCTCCACCAGTTCAGCCGAGTTCTGATAGTCCACTATTATTGCCACTCTGAAATCCTTAGCGAAATTGTTAACCATATTTATGGCCTCTTCTGGGAATCCATGTTTTGCTATGTGTCTGCTAAAAGAGTATTTCCCTTTAATACCGTATTTCATCTTGGCGACTTTAGAGCCCACCGTATATAGCAACTCGTTATATACTATCATAGGAATAGCGACTCCTTCGATTATACTTTCTCGGATGGTATTCTCCGCTAGCTCGGTTAGCTCTGTTTCAAAAAGAAAGTTATAGACAATATTAGTATCAAGGCACATCACTGAGTTTGGGCCTCCTCTTCTAGTTCCCTGAACTCCTCTAGAGACGATTTCCCAAGAACACCCCTGTACTTCTTAATTAACTCGTCGATATCCTCTTCCACTATAACCTTATACTCCTTGCCCTCTTCAAGGTCTACATTACCCAACGGCTTCAGCACGCCTTTCTCGTACCTTACACGTATAACTTTAGACAATCTCAACCCCGCCTAGATACTATATGTGCCAGAGCAATTAGCCTTTCCTGTAGGCTAGGTGTTTCCGGATTATCAACAATGATATCCCAAAGGAATAGCCTTTTGCGAATAGTGTTTTCAAACTATAGTTTCTTCTGGAAAATGGTTTATATTTCCTGGGCCTTCGGAGCTGGGGGTCTTAACCTAAGTCTCTGCGAGCCCGCCGCTTATAAATCCTATATAAACTTTCTCCTTCCTTCAAGATAAGACTGCACTTCTAGTTTTAGGCAAGGAACCTAGGTTGGCTCTTACTTCGCCATAGATAATTAGTGCTGATAATCTTGGCGAGCTAGGGCACTGCTTTTAGCCATGGAACTCTTTTGAAGTCCTCGTCGAAGGTTATGATAGTGCCTATGCCATTGTATTTGCATGTCAAGGGTATTATTGCATCGCTTGGTAGGAGTTTTAGTTAGCTAGCGGTTTCTATCATGTTCTGGTACTCCACATTTTCTATTAAGACTTCCACTTCAAGGTCTTCTAGCAATTTCCTTATACCATTGGCTATGAATTCAGGGTATCCTTTGCTTGCTATCAGTTTCCTTAGGTTATACGCTCCTTTTAGTTCTCCTAGAGCTTGATAATATTTTCTTGTAGATATGTAGAGAAGTTCGTTTACGGCGGTTAGGCTTGTGTAGAGTTTGTTTTCTTCATATTCTTCTAACAACTTTTTGGCTTTGCCGGTGAGGCTTGTCTCGAACAGTATATTGTAGAATATGTTGGTATCAATGAAGACTTCGTTCACTGTGCCTGTGCCTCCTCTTCATGCCTCTTGAGTTCCTCTACAGTAGCTTTGCCAAATAACCCAACATATTTGTCGAGCACTTCGCTCACTCTGCGCTTGCGTATGAAGACTACAAGCTCCTCTCCCTCCTGGAGCTCTACTGGCTCCAAAGGCTTAAGCACACCTCTTTCATATCTAACCCATATAACCTTGGACACTTCCTAGCCCCACCTTTAAGTAATACGGTCAGCCAGCAACATTTTTATAGCTTGGCTTCACAAAATTGTATTATTGACTCATCACTACAAGCCTTTGCATTGTAGCGATAATTCCTAGGTAGTAGGCGCGTATTACTTCTTATTAAATGCATTAAGCAGAAGTATTTTTTAATCTTTTTGCTAAATAACAAAAACATTTATATTTAATAAAACCATAAAAATAAGTTGTAGATGGTGAGGCGTTATGTCTACGATATTGCCTGGAAACACGGCTTTCGTGCTCCTCTCAGCTGCGCTTGTAATGATAATGACGCCTGGTCTAGGCCTCTTCTATGGGGGACTTGTAGGAAAGAAGAATGTGCTCACGATATTGATGGAGTCCTTCTTCTCCCTAGGCTGGGTAACCATACTATGGATAATAGCAGGATTTTCCCTTGCATTTGGACCAAGCGTCGGGTATGGATTCATAGGTAGCCTCAGGTATGCCTTCTTCATGCACATCCATGAAGCCACAAGCCTAACGGCATATAAAATACCGCTGCTTTCATATGCTATGTTCCAGTTAATGTTCGCGGTAATAACGCCTGCGTTGATTACAGGGGCTTTTGCGAATAAAATGAAGTTCAAGGCATACATAGTGTTCTTAACGCTTTGGTCTTTCATAGTCTATTTTCCAGTTGCACACTGGCTCTGGGGCGGCGGCTTCCTCCAGAAATGGGGTGCTGAGGACTTTGCTGGGGGGATAGTTGTACACACTACTGCTGGTTTCTCAGCGCTTGCAACGGCCCTTTATTTAGGTGTGAAGAAAGAAAAGGATAACCCCCACAACGTGGTGCTTGTTGCTTTAGGTACAGCACTCCTCTGGTTTGGCTGGTTTGGCTTTAACGCTGGTAGCGCCTTAAGAGCGGGTGGAGATGCAGCAGTTGCTTTCTCAAACACCCAAGTAGCAGCCTCATTTGCAGCGATAACTTGGGTATTACTTGATATTGCTAGGGGCAAGAAGCTTAGCACAACGGGCTTTTGTACAGGTGCCATTGCAGGCCTAGCAACCATAACCCCAGCTGCAGGCTATGTAAACCCGCAGGCAAGCATTGTAATAGGCATAGTTGCTTCATTAGCCACCTATGGAGCAGTGCAATTAAAGAACAGGAAGGGTTGGGACGACGTATTAGACGTTTGGGGAGTACACGGCATTGGAGGGTTTACAGGCATCATACTCTTGGGTATATTTGGCTCGGCAGCCATTCTAGGTTCCAACGGCCTTATTTACGGTAACGCGGTGTTCTTTGGGAAAGAGGTAGCATCAGCAGTCCTTGGTGCAGGGTATTCGTTTGCCTTGACCTACGGGATACTATGGCTTATAGACAAGACAATGAAGCTGAGGGTTACAGATGAAGAGCTTAAAGAAGGGCTAGATCTAGCGGAGCTCGGAGAGACCGCATATCAATAAGGTGCAGAAAGCAGTGAAACCATTTAATAACTTTCCCTGCAAAAAATAGATGGGGAGGCGATTTGGCTAACATAAAGATAAACTTGGACGCGGAAATAAGTGATGACGTTATAGGAAAGCTTTTTGAGACCTTAAAGGTTCCGGGCAAGGAGAGCGTAGGCGAAATACAGATACCGAAGGCCTTTGAGTTTGAGATCTCTGATGTAAGAGGGAAAATAACCGCAAGGTTTGTTAATGAAACTGTTGAAGAAAAGAAGCAATAACCAAAAATTTTTTTGGTGCAATTTTTATGTTTAAAATTTACATTAATGGGATCCCACTTAGCATAGAAAGCGTAGACCTTAGGGGTAAGTGGAGGTTCTATAAGTATAGTGGTTCCTTCACTATAGAAAACAAAAGGCTTACGCTAACCATTTCTTCTTCATCCCTCATTAATGCAGCGCTGAAACAGGGTGGAAACATTGCTTCCTATAGGTCGATTATTGATGAGGTTGCAAAGTCCCTGAATATGGAGATCTCAATAAAGGGTCCCTTTGGTATTAAGATACTTGAAGTAAAACCATAACAAGCTACTTTTCACAGGCTTATATAGCCCTTATTATAATGGTATATAAAAGGTGCATCAACAGATATTATTAGGTGTCCTGTAGTGGAAGAGGCAGTAAAGAGCGCTGTTGATATAATAACTAGGAGCTATACTGTCGTGTTTACAGGCTCTGGCATCTCAGCAGAGGCAGGGATACCCACTTTTAGGGGGAAGGACGGCCTTTGGAATAAGTATAGACCGGAAGAGCTAGCAACCCCTTATGCTTTTAATAAGGATCCACTAAGGGTTTGGGAATGGTACGCCTGGAGGATAGGAATTATATTGAGGGCAAAGCCTACCGTTGCCCACAAGGTCATAGCCGAGCTTGAAAGGAAGGGTATAGTTAAGGCTGTCATAACGCAGAACGTTGATGGTCTCCACCAGAGGGCAGGTTCAAATAACGTCATAGAGCTGCACGGTTCTATAATGAGAGTTAGGTGCACTTCCTGCAACTATACATGGGTCCTAGAAAGGGAGCCCAAAAAAGAGGAGCTACCGCTAAGGTGTCCAAGGTGTGGTAGCATTTCCAGGCCTGACGTTGTTTGGTTTGGAGAATCACTTCCAAGGAAGGCCCTTAGCAGAGCCTACGAGCATTTCAGCAAAGCAGAAGCGGTGATTGTGGTCGGGACGAGTGGCGTTGTCGAGCCAGCAGCTAGCCTAGTTCTCCTAGCATATGAAAGAGGGGCGAAGATAATTAACATTAACCTAGAGGCAAACAGGTATATGGAGTATGCAACGGTTAACTATATTGGACCTTCAAGTAAGTTCTTCTGTTTGCTGGCTGAAAGGATGGGTATTAGTATTGATGAGTGAGTCTTGAACGGCTCTGTATATTTCTAATTAACTACCTTGGCCAGCCTTTCAATAAAGCTTTCCGGAAGGTATTCCGCTATCTTATTAACGATGCTAGAAGCGCTTCCCCTGAATTCCGGTATGAAAACTTCTGCTTTCATATGCAGTTCCTTCCTGCAGGCATCATCGCACCTATTATATATGCTTGCTCTAACTTTTATGCCCATAGACTCCAGGTCTTCCTTTATTTCTTCTGCTTGCAAGAGGCTTAGCTCATCCGGAGTGGAAACGAGGAAAAATTGTGAGTTCTTAATATGGTTCCATACGGATTCCGCTAGCCTTTTCCACTCATTGAGCAGGTCAAAGACCTTTTTAGACCTGAACTTGTCCTTTACCCTTACAAAAAACTTTATGTCCCTGTCTATATGATCATAAAATTCCCTTTCTAGGAGCAATAGATGCATGGTTGATGAAGAAGCTGCTGTATCCCAAACAACATAGTCGTACTCCTTTGAAAGGTCTATCTCAACTATGTTGGAAAGGAGAAATTCCTCGCCGACACCAGGGCTCCTAGCTATGTGATCGACTATCCATTCATCTACGTCTGCAATTTCCCTAGCTACTGTGAGTACATCTCTCCCATATCTTTCCTTCCATTTTTCAGCAACCTCCTTTTCACTTATCGCAACAACGTCTAGGTTTTTCCTTGAATCGCGAAATATATACTTGAGGGATGGCATAAAATCGCTAGAGACTATGATTGTTTTTCCCCTTTCCGAAAGCCTTAATGCTACAGCAGAGGCTATTGTTGTCTTCCCAACACCCCCTTTACCGACAAATGCTGCTATCAAGTTCATCACGCCTTTTAACGTGTAGTATTATTCATAAAAGGCTTATAAACGTTCTATTGGCAAAAAACTTCTAAGATAGTAATTTTTCTGTTTTTCTTCTCTGTATTCTTAGCACTTTAAAGCGATAAGCACAGCCTCCATACGGTATCTCCGGCGTAGTGGAGGTTCTCTACAGCCCTTCCCTTTAAATGGTTCGAAATCGATTCTTCTATTTCTTCGCTACTTAGTAATGCTCTTCCAATCATAACAGGTACTCCCTTTTCCTTGTCAAAGGCTGCAACTGCGTCACCTTTTTTAAAGGATCCTTTAACCTCTCTTATTCCAGGCAACATAAGGTCTGCCCCCCTTGAGACTGCATTAGTTGCCCCCCTGTCTATTGTTATTCCTGGCATCCAAGAGCTATCCCTCTTCAAGAGGCATAGAAGCGTTGGGAAAAGCGATCCTTCGAGCTCAAAGAGGCATGGGAGCCTATCACTTATATAGATTCTTATCCCTTTATATTCCGCCACCTCTATCGATTCAAGCTCTACTGGAATTCCTTTGTATAAAAGTAAAACCTTCTCTCTAATCCTTCTGGCTTCTTTTTTTGAGAGGCGGTATCTTTTACTCACCCTCAGCTTTTCGCTCATACCCTCTCACGAATTATCGTTCGGAGAAAATCCTTTTTAACATTTTATAGAACCTAATTGCCGTTCTTAGTTATCTACTACCTTTGGCACAAGTAGAGCTCTTGCTATTATAGCAGACAACTTTCCAGCCTCCCATCTTCATTGGAGGGCTTTCGGGGAACGAAAACTGCCACACCTTCAGAACTCTAAAAGAGATTCCGGCTTCCAATAACGTCTTATTGGCTTCAAAACCACATTTTGAGCACTTCAACACCCTGTGCTCGTTCTGGCTTTAGTTTAACTCAACATACCAAGCACAGGGATGTGGAGGATAAAAGAATACTTAGGTCAATCTTGTCAGCAAAATGTTTTATAAGTAGTACTTGCTGAGAGCTAAGGGCCATAAAAACGTTAATATGAAGAAGCTAAGTCTTTACATGGAAGTGGTTCCCTCTAAAGAGAATGGGATAAATGCTAAGTCTAAAAACTTTGTTTACAGCGAAGTATGCTATCGCTATCTATGAAGTAGCCCTAAGGAAGCGTTTATTTATAGTGGATGCTATTTCAACGCTTGCATCCTTTATTGGGGGTGGCTTCGGCTCTTCATCAATAATTTCCTTTAGCAACCTATTAATAATAGGGGCTCTTGCTTCTGAGCACCTTAAAACCCTATAGCCAGGCCTGTTCGCAAACACCTTTGCGTTTTCTTCATGTTCAAAGTGGTTGTCTATAGCTAATATTATAGCCCTTTTCTTCATAACCCCTATCTCCACCAGGCTTGAATAGCCAGCTAGCGTTATGATTGCCTTTGCCTTCATTAAAAGGCTTAAGGGATCTGGCAGGAAATTGCTCCCGCCTATCAGCATTACTTCCTCGCCGGAACCCTTAAGTTCCCTAGCTATTTCTAGCCCTTTCCTTAGTGCAGCGTCTGTACCTCCAATATTTATTATTATGTAATCCTCATTGCCTTCTAAAGAAGGATTTTTATCTGCATCATGGGTGAGGAGCTGACCTATGTTGATGAACCTTGGATCACTACTCCATAGGCTGACGTTAAACCTCATAGTGAACTTCATGAACCCATTAATGACCCACCTGTTTATCCTATCAATGAAAAGTGAAGATATTAGGCCTAGAGGTTCAAATTTCGTTAGGTCTGTTATGAGGACGGATTGCATCGGCGTCTCTATCCCACTCATTAGGAACTCCCATGGTTCATCACCAATCAAAAGGTCGTAGTCGTCAACGTTTATATAATTGCTTAAGACATTAGCATTGTGTTTTAATGCTTTGTATATGCCTATAGCATTAAAGGGATTTACGGATAGCTTGCACCCTTTTATAGCTTTAGAGAATTCATTGCCTATATCCCTTTGCATGTAAGATGCTTCGTGTATCCTTTGGTTCTTCTTTTTTAAGTATTCTACTGCCCTGCCAGCACTTACCCATGTTACGTTTGCACCTAATAGCTTAGAAAGCCTATAATCCCTGGTCACATGGCCCAGGCCAACGCTCGACGAGATGTATAGCACCTTTTTAGGGTTGTTTGCCAACTTCCATCATCTTAACAAAGTTCCCAAAGATTTTTATTTTTGTATATAAACACTGCCATTTTCGCGATTAATGCTCAGGAAGGTATCTAATAAGCTTTTGTGATTTAGCAGTAGCTCATTGCCCTTATAAGGTTGTCCCTAGCGAGCATCGCGTTCTGCATCACCTTTGGTATTGGGGGGATTTGGTTTATTATCTTATCAGTTCTGTCGACTATTTTTTGAAGTTCACTCATATCGCACTCAGACCTGCTGAGCTTTGTTATTTGGAGGGAGAGGCCCCTCATAGAGGCCTTTGTGACAGAAAGCTCTACTTCGTTCTCTTTGTCAATCATCTTGGCTAGGTAGTTTGCTGCTTGCTGGAGGTAGCTGCTTGCTTCTATGAGCAAGATTGTGTATGACTTCACGTCCTTCATATAGCCCCCCTCACGGCCTTTCACTCAATAATATATTGTTAGAGAAAGTTAAAAAAGTGTGTTTTATTTTATGGTTATCCTCACCTTCCCTGGTTCATATCCCTTTATCTCCCTCCCCTCAACCTCTATGTTTATTGTAAACTCTGCCTCTATTACCTCTCCTCTAAACCTGTATTTGCATGAGAGCTCTTCTTCATTCTCATCGCAGTTTAGTTCTAGCCCCTCGGACTTCAGGTCTTTTAGGACTTCATCAACGTCCTCGTTTTTATTGTTTTCAACCTCATCTATTATGGTGTTTATATCATCGCTAAAGTCTGTCATCTCGTCGATCGCTTCGTCGAGGTTCTCAGGGCTATCTACTTCTATGTAGCTTACCATAGGATCTATCACCCCTCTTTTGGTTATTATACGGCAGCATTTATTTTTTTAGTGGAATGCGGGGGGTTTAGAGTGGCGATGGCTTTTTATTGTCAGATAAAAATGTAGCGATATGGTATTACTGAGAAAGACTTATTATCTCTAATTCTTTGATAAACTAACCCGTGGGGTCAAATATATGCTGTCTGTAGAAAGTGAGAGCATGGGCATGATGGGCTGGTACACCCTTGATGAGGGTGTAATAGAGTCTATATTTAGGGATGAAAGTCTCCCAGTATATATAGACAGGAAAGCTTGGGGGTTGCTGAAGGGATACTTCTACAAGATCGGTGTTGAGGCCGAGTTAACTTCAAAACCCCACGGCCTATATCTCTATATATACATAAGTGGTAACAAAGTTCACATAGAGCTGAAAGACAAAAATGAAACACTTATTAGGAGGGCATATGACTTGAGGAACTTTGTTGACATGGTGAAGAAAAGTGCAAACTAGCTACTTGCTTTAATACTTCTGTAAAGTTAGATGCTCCAGCTTCTTTGCCTAAAAATGGCGTTATTAAGCCTTTGTTCGTTATGCCATTTCAATATTGTAGAGGTAATAAGCGTTTATATGCCTATATAAGAAAAAATAAAACTTTCTAGAAGCTATATATTACAGTTAGAGGGTGATAGAAATACCCAAGATAGTTCTAACAGTGGATAGGGCTTTGTTTACAGACTATGGAGGTGTTGATGCATTAGGTTTTGGTTTATGCCTTCCTGTTAGGCTAATCCCATCCCTCGTAGAGTATAGGATACTAGCCCCTCCTGTGCCAATAAAGAATGGCAGGGCAGTATACTCTCCATATGGCTTGGGAAAGGTAGAAGCAGCCCTCATAGCTTCTGGTTTTAGCCGTGAAGAGGTTGTTATTGTTCCTCCAGAGAAACTAGAAGATATTGTTGATAAGGATACTGAAGTAGTAGGAGTACACGTAGTAGACCCAAGAGGGCTGGCCCCAGTATCATGGACGCTTAGGGTTATGACAGGTGGAGGTGAAACATGTACTGCATATGAGTTCAGGAGGCTAATGGATAAGATCTCAAAATTGAAGAAAAAGTATAAGTTTACAGTCATTATAGGGGGTCCGGGAGTCTGGCAACTGAGAGGAAAACATGATGAATATGGGTTTGACGTTCTCTATGAAGGGGAGGCAGAAATAGACTTCCCGATACTGGTTAGGAAGATTCTAAACGGTGATAAAGTTCCAAACTATATTGTTGCAAGGCTTGCACCACCTGATAAGATTCCCCCAATACTTACCCCTTCTAGAAGTGGTCAGGTTCAAATTACCAGAGGGTGCCCGCGCGGGTGTCAGTTCTGCAAACCTACAACATTCATATTCAGGTCTATCCCAATTGACACAATTCTTGAAGAGGCAGAAGTAAATGCTAAAATTGGCGTCAAGGAAATAAGCTTTGTTACAGAAGATGTCCTCCTCTATGGGGCAAAGGGTTTACAGTTAAATGAAGAGGCTGTTATTGGATTGTTTGAAAAGACTTCCAGAAGGGTCAAGAAGTATGGGGTTGAGAGGTTAGCCTTTAGCCATGTAACATTATCCTCAGCCCTTGTTCTGAAGAATGCCGTAAAACGTATTACTGGTATAAATAATCTCTCAGAAGATAATCCGTTCTTTCCGCAAGTAGGGTTTGAGAGCGGTAGTCCAAGAATTGTTGATAGATACTTTAGAGGAAAGCCTTATCCCTGGAAGCCAGAGGATTGGCCATGGATCCTTGTTGAGGGTAGTAAGCTCTTAAATGATTACTATTGGTATCCTTGTCTAACCTACATAGTAGGTTTCCCTGATGCTACACCAGATGATTACATTAAAACCACCGAAGTCATTGATAGGCTTAGGGAAGAGGGATTCAAGGGATGGATATTTCCATTATTATTAATACCAATAGGCGGGACAAGAATTGAGGGAAGATCTGATTTTAGCACCCTCAATCAACTCCCGCAAGAGGCAATAGATAGCATCGTAGCGGGATGGGAGCATAGCATGGAGTTCTCAAAGTCAATATATCCTGCTGTTTTCAGAAATATAAAGAATCCATTTATTAATGGAATTGTCGGGATGCTTGTTGAAAAGGCTATTGAAACCCTGAAATCTTGGATAGACACAATTAAGAGAGACCCCGAGTACATTTCAAGAGAATACTCTAAGTATAACCTTAGGAATACTAGAAGTGTATTAACTATGGCTATGAAGTCTCTTTCGCCTAATATTACGAGAAGGCATCGTAAATTAGAGCAGTTAACCTAGCCATTGCGGATTTACACCATTATAGTGCCACCTCACAGACTTAGCACCAATAATTGATAATAGCAATATAACATAGCGTATCAAAAACCTAGAACCCAGGGCAATACTCTTATACTGGAAGCGAAGAAATAGCAAATACTCTTCCTAAGCATCGAGTTATAGATAACATAGTCTCAGAGGGATTATATACAAGCACATGCATATATATCATTTTTCATAAATGGAATTGCAAATGATTTATTCTTGACTTACTTTGTAGTCAAGCCTAACCTTTCCTTAAGCCATTTAATCCTATGCTCAAGTCCCTCTCTGCCCCTTTCTAATCCAATTTTTGCCACATCCTTAAGACAATGAAGCTCTAGGTTATATATCCTGTTGCTTCTATAGTATTTTGCTTCTTTCAGGAAAGAAATATATGCTTCCATCCTCTTTCCCTTTTTATACATCTCTATTCCATGGAGAAAGCGGCTAGAGGATTTTGTTCTCACGATTCTTTTGATTCTTTTTCTCCCTAGTTTTAATAATAAATCTTGCTTCATATCAACGTCAAAAAAGACATTAGGATTTTTTGTAAGGTAAAAGCTTCCAACAAGTAAGGCATCGTTCCCCCTAATCAAGTTACTTACCCTAGATGACAAAACAGAATACTTCTTACATATATCGAGTACCCTCATTCTCAAAGAAGAAGGTATAACTAAGAAGAGCTGGGAGACGAATCCAGACCTTGTTATAGGTGAAACCAATATTTCATTTGACATGCTATATTTTATTAATAGATTTAAGGATTCCTCCCTGATCCATGGCACGTCGCCTGGTAAAAAAAGGTAGTATTCTGCTTCTATCTTGCTTATTGAGGTTGCTATGCCTCTAAGTGGTCCTTCACAGCCCAAAGAGGGATCATCAAATATTACACCAACCTCCTTCTCCTTTATAATTTGTTCAAGCCTTTCAAATTCATAGTCTGTAGTTGATACATATACATTATCGCTTACTTTTCTCGATTCATCGATGACATAGCTTATTAAGGGCTTGCCATCAAACATATAGCTAAGTTTATCATCACCAAACCTATTTGATCTTCCACCCCCCATTATCACGATTGCTATCTCCAACTAGCATCCCTCCAAATGTGTTTGCTCAATCATTTATTATCTTTTTTATTTACTATTCGATTTTCCGATGCCGTCTTTAATTAAAGGTAAAAAATTTTAAGCTCGTGGTTGTGGCGTTGCAATAAATATAATAATCAAATACAACAGGGCTTTTATGAAGCCGTTGGGTTTACAACTGAAAGCTTTGCCTTTTAAGGCAGAGATGAAAGGCTTATAATTTGTGGATACATTAAAAAAAAGTCCCCATAACCCCAAGTCTTCTAAGCGGAATAGGGGGTAACTTGAAATAGATACAAAATTGGGACACCTCTGAGCAGCTCGACTGCCCCGCAGGCCTATTCCAGAATAGGTGCTGGGAAGTAATGAACGCCCTAAAGGAAACCCTCGCCCTTTAGGGTAGGGAAGAGGTCAGACTAAATAAAAACTACTCATGGATTAAAAAAAGCCCTTCCCTCCCACCCCTATTATCTTTAGCCCTTGCATGGGGCCCCATTTTCGCTATCCTATTACAAACTTTTTTCTGTGATTGAGTGCCTATATTTTCCATAAAGCTTTAAGAATATAGCAGAGAATATTGCCGAGACTATACCGAATATAACGTAGACTATGAATCCATAAGCAAAACCAATTTTTCCCATCATTGCTACAAATGCTGCAAGCGTTGGTGGTATGGCAAGGCCTCCGCCAGAGCCCAGACCTCCTATCCAACCGGATCCACCGCCTACTGCCTCGGGCATGTATTTTGGTATTAGCTTGAATACGGCCGCATTTGCCACACCCATGCCTGTCGCCATAATGACCTCGCCTACGATGGAAAGTCCAACTGAACGAGAAGCCATCATTATTAATGCGCCTATAACGAGTATAATATAAGAAGTTAATGAAGTCTTTTCTCCGCCCCACTTGTCACTCACATAACCGCCAGGTACTCTTGTAAGGGCTGTGATCAAAGAATAGACCACGCCTGTTAGCAAACCAGCTTCTACTATAGATATACCTAAGAACTTTGTCCAATAGGTTGGTAGCCATTCCGTTAGTGCCTCAAAACCTCCGAAAGATATGAAATACATTACAACCATGAGCCAAGTTTGCCAATGTCTTGCAGACTTAGCTAAGGTCGACTTTGCGTTAGTCGGAAAGATTTCTTGTCCTAAAGCAGAAGCCTTTTTCCTTGCCTCACCTTCAGGCATACCTTTCTTCAAGAGTTGTTGGTAGTAGTTGTCCCAGCCTATAACAGCAAATATTATAGTCATAATAACCAGAAAAACCAGCCATCCTACATATGCACCTACGAGACCTACGGATATAAGCGCAAAGGGAAGTATGACCGTAAAGATGCCAGGAGCTGTATTACCTATGCCAGCATATGTTCCTAGCGCCGTGCCCTGTTCTGATTTTGGGAACCAGTAGGAAACGTATGTAATACCTGATGAAAAGGTGGAGACTCCGGTTCCAGCAAGTGCGCCAAAGAATAGTAGCAAAGCATAAGCTGTGGTTCCAAGCAAGGAATGATGAACAACGCCATTTACAGTTCCTACAAGTCCTGCCATCCCAATTATTGCGATTATAAGTTGCGTTAGTAGTACTTTCCTTCCTCCCCAGCTGTCTACCCATGCAGAAAATGGAATTCTAAGGAATGCACCCGTTGTTATTGGTATTGCCACGAGCCAACCTATTTGTATGATAGATAGGTGCAAAATCGGGGCAATCCTATGCACAGTGACTCCATATAGTGCAACTGCCGCAAACCCTGCAAAAAAGGCTATTGTACCAGCCGATAAACCCCAACCTTTACCTGATCTTACCTCTTTGGACAATTCTTTATCGCCTGGTTATTTTTTAAATTGTATATTGTATAAAAATTGTATCCTAAAATATTAGGAAAAATTAATTTACATACTTGCTATAAGTTTCTGCTAAGCAATATCTTAAAGCTTTAATATGCAAAATGTGCTAAACATGCAAACTCGCAAAAAGTTTCTCATCTTGCAGGGGCGTTGAGAAAAACCTTAAGCTATATTTAAGCCGACACATACAATGATATTAAAGCTTTAAAATATCATTAACAAAAGATATTAGTAATTTTAATGTGATCATTCTTTATGATTTAGGTGATTATACTACTTTACGTAGTTCCATTTGATTAAATAATAGATTAACCTCAGAGGTTATGATTCGAAGGTGATTAGGGAAATCACAATTTCATAACGACTCTTTAGCATTAGCTATATGAGTGTGACTGAAAATCAAATTTGAATAAATGCTTGGTTTAGAGAACATAATTTTGAAACTTCAATAAAAAATATCTTGTTTCTTAAAAATCAAGCTAGATAACATACAACCTATAGCAACAGTTCGCGTGGTTGCTCGTGCATGGTATTTAGGTTATTTCAGTAACCCTAGATACCTGCACCCCCCAGCAGCTTCATCTTTGTCAGCAGCCCATTAATGGCTATATTGACCGCCGCCGCTTTGGCGGCCTTACGCTGGATTATGTATAGCATCCTGCTCTTGATTGCTGCTTTACCCTCATAGGAGCTGGATAGAAAGGGCAGCTTCTGAAGTTCTATATAGCTGCTCCATTCCTCAATAACAAGGGAAGTTTTCTAGAAGTATTTAAAAGCCTTCCTAGCTACCAAAATATACTAGGTATTCAAATAAGCAACTAGTCTAAACAAGCAAACTCTTATTGCTCTTACTCATATAAACCTCTTAGGGGTTCCGACCATACAGATATCAATCCAAGCATTTAATAAGGTAAACAAAAGGTCCTTGCAATTTAGTAAGGAAGTTTATAACTGAAGGCTTTGCCTTTTAAGGCAGAGATGAAATGCTTATAATTTGTGAATACATTTAAAAAGTTCCCATAACCCCGAGTTTCCTAAATGAAATAGAAGTAACTGGGAATATAAAAAATGGAGCACCTCTGACAAGCCTAACTGCCCCCGCAGGTGTATCCCGAATAGATGCTGAGAATTGATGAATGCCCTAAAGGGAACCCTCGCCCTTTAAGGTGGGAGGAGGTCAGATCATGGAACATATTTCTTTTTTGCATAAGAACAAATATATAGAATACAAGTATAATTAGGCTTTAATCTACTTGATAATTCCCATAGATTCCCGGATAACAACTTTGGAGGTATGTTATATGAGGCGTACTATACTAGATATTGTGCTAGTAGCGATAGCAGTTATTATATGTACCATGGCCTTAACCTATTACTATCAGCCTTCAAAGAACATAACATCAAATACAGCCGTAGCGGGTACTGCAATAAAGAAAACAAGTCATGCAAGTGGATATTATATTAGCGTATACTATGAAAATAAGTTGGTTAAAAAGCTAACGCTAAATAATCTACATAAACTAAGAAATTATACATTCGTGGACTCTAGAGGCCACGAACAGGAGGGCCCGTCGCTCTATAATGTTATTGAATACACGATTGGTAATAAGACCTTTAAGTATGTAATCATTAAGGGTCAACGAGGCAATAGAGAAGAAAACTTAACGTACGCCATTGTGAGTAATCCCAAAGATTACTTGATACTTAGCTATACAAAACGAGGCACAGTAAAGCTCTGTGGTAATGGGAATGTACTTCCCTATAATAAATGGGTGAAAGATGTAATAGAAATAATTATTAAAGGGTGAAAGGATGCTCGCCTTCATAGGCATTGATGATACAGATGTTAGAAAGGAAAAGGTTAGTGGAGCCGGTAAGGGCACTGGAAGGGTGGCCAGAGAAGCTGCTAAAACACTACTTAATGCAAAATATAGTGTCTTATGGGTGCTGAGACATCAAATGCTGGAACCAGAGAAGTTAAATATATCAAGCAATAACAGCTCCAAATCAATAACGCTGGAAGTTAAATCACAAGAAGAAGCTGAGCACGCACTAAGGATAGTTACAGACGTAGTACGGGAACTTGCTGCTCCTGAGAGCAACGCTGGTCTTGCCCTGCTTATCGGAGTACCTCCTTCAGCTAAGGCATTACACCTAGCCATGAAAGCTAAGAATGAATTCGTTAACCTTGATGAAGTAGTAAGAGTTGCTGATGCTTGTGACATTCGCATCATTAAGCTTCTCGGTGATGGATCAGGAATTGTGGGAGCATTTGCGGCCGCTGTGCTAGCATCCACAGGAAATGATGGCAGGGTATTGGATATATCATCAGGAGAGATCAGGGAACTTAAGGATAAATCTGTTCCAGTCAAGAAACTCCTTGATTTAGGCGTGGCGGAGGTGAGGAGTTTAAATAACATTAAGCTGGACGAACACGAAGTAGTTACACTCGGAAAAGCAAAACCTGTGTTGAGGGGGTTCAAACCAGTACTTTACGTTAAGAGGGTGGGCCTAGATTGGCTAGCAGTAAAAGTAGAGTGAGGTCTAAGGCATTATTAGTTAGTGAGGTAGCACTATTCTCAGCATTATTAATCGCCACTAGGCTCTTTAAGTTGAGGTTGCACGTTCCCGGCACAGGTAGCATAACATGGATAGTCGTGCTGTTAATTGCTCGTGGAATAAGTGACTATCCAACAACAGCAACACTTGTCGGTTTAGTTTCAGGGACAATAATTACGGTAACGGGCATTGACATCCCCCCGGGACCTCAACAAATGCTTAAGTATGTCTTAGCTGGTGCTACGATAGATGCATTAGAATATCTAGTACTCAAGAGATCCCGTAATCCCTTAAGCTATGGTGCCACGGGTGGTGCAGCTAGTCTAGCAAAACTCTTTACCGTGTATCTAATTGCATTAGTTCTTAACCTACCAGTCTTCGTAACTGGCGCTATATTAGCATATGCTACAATTTTAAACCTTCTGTTCGGTGCTATCGCCGGCGTCATTGCCTTCTACATTATTAAGATATTAGTGATGAGGAATGGAAACGAAGAATATAATAGCCGAGGTTAATAATCTTAAATTCAGGTATGCTGGGAATAAGAAGTACGCCTTGAAAGGATTGAGTCTTGCAATAAATAGTGGCGAGTTAGTGATACTTACTGGTCCCACCGGTAGCGGAAAAACTACATTATGCCGTGCGCTTGTAGGCTTAGTACCTAAACTGTATCTTGGTGAGCTTACAGGCCGAGTTAAAATTGTTGGATTAGATCCTATGGATGCCCTAAGAGCAGGTAAGGTTATGTATGTTGGTTCGAATCCAGAGGAGCAATTTCTTTTTCCCACTATTGATGAGGAGATAAGATCCTACGGTATTAGCAAGGACGCGATTAAGGAAATGCTTATTTCCTTGGGCCTTAGTACCCTAAAGAATTCGGTAATATTTGAACTGTCAATGGGAGAGAAACAGAGGGTTGCCTTAGTTGCTGCAATAGCTAGGGCACCAGATCTCCTCATCCTCGATGAAGCTATAGAACTTATCGATGAGCCTTTTTTGACAAGAGTTCTCAATTATGTGACTAGATTAAGTAGACAGGGTTCTGCCGTACTTATAGTGACTAAGACTCCTCATATAATTAAGATGCTGGCAGAGGTAGGGGCTAAGCTAGTGCTCATCGATGGGGGTGTCGTTAAAGTTGTGAGTGATGCTAAGGATCTCTTTGCGAACAACATCGTTAACGCCCATTCATTCCTAATAGGACTACGTAACATTACAATACCGGAATACAACATCGTTCGGAGGTAGCAAAATGCAAGGTCTCTTAGTTCATAATCTGTGGTTTAAGTATCCTAGAAGCAAGGAATTTGTCTTGCGTGACTTAAATATGGAGGTAGCGCCGGGCAAGGTTGTTCTTATTTTAGGACATAACGCTTCAGGCAAGAGCACATTACTCAAGATACTGGCTGGTACACTCGAGCCAAGTAAAGGTGAGGTTTTAATCGACCACATGAAAGCTTCTAAGATTGCTGGGAAATTAACAGGGATGGCCTTACAGGATCCCATGCATCAATTCAGCTTTAACACAGTTCTTGAAGAGATAAGCACTCCACTAAGGGCTAGGTCTGGAAGTGAAGAGGTAAAGCATGCATTAAGTTTACTCCATAAGCTAGGTCTGGAAGAACTCGCCGGGAGGTCGCCCTACACGTTAAGTTCCGGCGAGGCCAGATTACTGACTATCGCTGCAGCTATAGCAGGTGAACCGAGGCTAATATTACTTGATGAGCCATTCACAAGCGTCGACCCACATCAGGCATTACTAATTGCGAATATCATCAGAAAGACAGCCTCATCAGGTTCTATAGTTATGGTTACTTCGTTGCTTGCTGCACGTAAAACTGTAGAAAGGTTGCTTAATCCGTCACAGCGCTATGTACTTGGGAATGGGAGGTTAACAAATCTATGAGAATCCATTCATCATCAAAGGATCCGGAAGCGCTTTACGAGGCATTCCTTAATGACTCAACTACCCCCTTAGCCCATCTTAATGTATGGATTAAGTTAGCGTTACTGACATTAATGCTGGTAATTGCTTTTTTCTCAAACAATCCCTTAGGCCTTCTCGCCTTGGCTTCTATAACGTTAGCAGTATTGATAGCTTCCAGAAAACCTAAAACCATAGTTAATTGTATATTGGGGTTAAGACACTTGCTGGTTATAATAGTTACGGCAACGATCACTGTTGAATACCTTAGAGGCTACTCACTCATGGCTTCGCTAACTGATTCATTAACAATAAGTCTGCGCATGATCCTACTACTAACAGTTTTATCTATTATTTCATCAGCTATAACGCTTAAGGAGATTATTGAGATCACTAATACGTTAAGGATTCCCAAATATATTGCATATTCATTTATCCTAACACTCCGCTTCATCCCGCTTATTCTTCACGACATGAGTGAAATTTCAACATCACTCAAGTTAAAGGGCATTAATCCAAGCGAAGGAGGATTAAGAGCTAGGTTGGAAGCCTTGAGGTATCTGCTAACATCATTAGCAATTATTACAGATTTCAGGAGGTTTAAAGTGGCCGAGGCAATTGAAATTAGAGGACTTCTTGAAGAATAAAAATATCCATAGACTTACTTAAATCATTTTTAACAAAGCGTGAAGACATGTCTTACTGCTAGAAATACCGGCCGAGAAACTATGGAGGTACTAGTAAAATGCCAGCTGACCAAGGAAGATACTCCTATAGAAATCGTATCCATACTAACAAGGTACATATGCCCATTGATAAAGACCTTTAACCTCAACAATACAAGCTCAAGAAGTCTAGTGAAGCAATGTAAGAGACTTAGGCAATGAAAACGAGTTCTCAAAGCATGGCGAGAGTGCGAAATAGAAATCTTTATTTAGTTTTGATAGGTTAACGTATTATGAAAGCAATATTTCAAGCCCCAAAGCATAGCAAAGACTTCTGTTGTTATTGACCTTAAACATCACCTATAGTCTTATAAGAATTCACTAATTCCTATAAACCAGGTAGAAGTTCTTAGATGGTATCTTATGGTTTAATATAGATTTGGGTATCATCTTAGAGGAGGGGTAAACGGTTTAGAGTAAAGACAGGAGATTATTAGTGAGTTATTAGAAGTAAAAGTGTTAGATGCTATGTTGGAGGCAGAAACCTTTATTCATTATCCCTTCCATTATCTTTAGATACCTTTTCATATATTCAAGCTTTGACAACAACCTCAAAACCCTACCAAACCCTCCGTACAACAAGCTACAAATATTTTAGAAAAATTATAAAAACGTTGTTTGTAAAGCCTTATCTTTTGAAGCTAGAATACACAAGGAGAGATTGATAATTAAATTTAAACGTTTTTGAACCCTAACAAGGGTTGTTTCGATGGCATCTCATTAGGGGATGAATAAGAAAATAGCATTAGTCTATGCCTTAATGAACAGACTATTACATAAGCAACCCTGAATTTCTGTGTAAAGTCATTAACTATAAAGGCTAGTGAAACAAGAGAGACCTTGTAGGCGGAGTAGGTTTCATTCAGGAGAATCCCTCTAGTTAGTATTTCTTTCAAAAACCTTTTGGTATCAAAAAGAAAATAAGATAGTTAAAACAGCCTAGTAATCAACATATTAATCATAAAAGATCGTTATGATTTAAGCTCTTTTATCGCATCCTTGATCGCATCTTTTACCTTAACTCCAACCGCTGTAAACACTTTAACTCCAAGGTATTGCAACGCAGCATATGCGTTAGGACCGGGACTCGGCCCGACATATACTGAGGCTTTAGCGTCTGCTATTGCCTGAGCTACTTTAGCCCCAGCACCACTTCCTGCCTCAGCTCCAGGATTCTTTACAACTTCAACGTTTTTAATTTCACCTGTTTCTAGATCGACCTCAACCACAGTAAAGGTAGGAGCCCTTCCTAGCCTGTCATAAACCAGATCATCAAGCCCTCCCTTCTCCGTAGGAATAGCAATCCTAGTTGTGCTCATTTTCTCACCCCCTCTGAGGTCTGATTATAACTGGTATATATGGTTCATGCTTCTTAGGTCTATATTTAGAGTACCAGGCCCTCCAGTTACTGAGAACCTCCTCTGCTATA
>Ga0256829_1001398_pt1 | contig 20062 bp, 19 predicted proteins | sample 131447metaG_FD_185979 | JGI IMG/M metagenome (GOLD analysis project Ga0256829, IMG submission 185979) | Hydrothermal vent microbial communities from Lau Basin, Pacific Ocean - 131-447 | ecosystem: Environmental > Aquatic > Marine > Hydrothermal vents | place: Pacific Ocean: Lau Basin | collected...
AGGGAAAAATAGTAACAGGTATAAAAATCGCTCCGGAGATTTATCTTTATAAAGATAAGCTCAAAATAACATTGACAGAGAGCCCGGATATATCTATTGACAAGATAAAAGCACCTGCAACAGTGGATCATATGGGAGATGCGGTTTATATGAAATCTCCACAGTTTGTTCTTACGCTGAAAAAAGATGCTTCTATCTCGGGTGTAAAGGATGTAAAACTACAACTGGCATATCAGGGGTGCTCAGAACAGGGGCTTTGTTATGAACCAATTGAAAAAACCTTTACCCTCTCCATTGATAGCTCAAAACTCTCTTCATCAAGCACTGCTGCAGTTTCAAGTCTAAAAGAGTTAAAAAAAGATGTTACAACAGTTGCCAAGGATGCGAAATCTGAAACAGATGTCATCGCAGACACCATTAAATCAAGTAGTTTTTTAGTTATTTTGGCAACCTTCTTTGTATTTGGACTGTTTCTTTCATTAACTCCTTGTGTTTTTCCTATGATTCCTATCATTTCAGGTGTTATTATCTCTCAGGGTGAAGGACTGACTACGAAAAAAGCATTTGGACTTTCTGTCGTTTATGTCCTTGCAATGGCCGTTGCTTACACCATAGCGGGTGTTCTTGCCGGTCTGTTTGGCTCAAACCTCCAAGCTGCTCTGCAGACGCCATGGGTAGTTTACTCCTTTGCTGGTGTTTTTGTAGCACTTGCCTTTTCTATGTTTGGTTTTTATGAACTTAAACTCCCTGATGTTTTAGTCTCAAAAGTAAGTCAAAACTCAAATCGCAGTGGTTTTATTGGTGTGGCAATTATGGGATTTTTATCTGCACTTATCGTAGGACCTTGTGTCGCAGCACCACTTGCCGGAGCACTGGTTTACATTGGTCAGACAGGGGATGCACTTCTTGGAGGCGCAGCACTCTTTAGTATGAGCCTTGGTATGGGACTGCCGCTTATTTTAGTCGGTATGAGTGCCGGCAAGTTTATGCCAAAACCGGGTGCTTGGATGACAATGGTGAATGAAATCTTTGGTGTTCTTATGCTTGGTGTGGCAGTTTGGATGCTTGAGAAAATTCTTCCGCTTGGTATCATAACGTTCTTGTATGCTATGCTTGGTCTTGGTTTCGCGATTTATCTCGGTGCGCTTAGCAGTGCAGGGCATATCTTTAGACGCAGCATTGCTACGGTGCTTTTTATCTATGCTCTATCACTTTTTCTTAGTGTTCTTGCCGGTGCGCCAAGTATGACTAAACCGCTTGGATTCTTAAAAGCACAGAGTACCGTTTCCTCTGTAGCAGCGCCGCTGAAAAAAGAGATAAAGTTTACAAAAGTGACTTCGCTTGAAGCGTTAAATGCACTTATAGCAAAGAACAAAGGAAAAAAAATACTGCTCGATTTTGCAGCAGATTGGTGTACCTCTTGTAAAGAGCTTGCAGAGGTGACTTTTGCAGACCCAAGTGTTAAAGAGAAAATGAGTGAGTTTGTGCTGATTCGCGCAGATGTAACGAAAAATGGTCCAAAAGAGAAAGCACTTTCTAAAGCATATGGCGTTTTTGGACCGCCGGCTATCATTTTCTTTGACAAAAATGGAAAAGTGATATCTTCTAAAACTATCATAGGTTTTATTGAACCGGCTGATTTCTTAGCACATTTAAATAGTCTATAGGAGGATATGTATGAAAAAAATAATTTTACTGATAACATTTTTGGCAGCTTCTCTTTTTGCAGATGTGAAATATACAGATATGTTTGATGCCTATGACAATGCCAAAGCACAACACAAAACAGTGCTCATTATGCTCTCTCAAAAAGGGTGTCCAGCATGTCAATATATGGAAAAAGTTGTCTTTAATAATGCAGATGTGGCAAAAGATCTCAAGAAGAACTTTGTTGTAGTGCATTTAGATATACATGAAGATTCTATTCCTGATAAATTAAGCTATTTCGCTACGCCGACATTTTACTTTTTAGATGCAAATGAAAAGATTTTAAAAAAAATCACAGGCGGTATCAACGCCAAAGATTTTCAGTCTATTTTAAACCAATTTCATAAGAAAAGGTAACAGTTCATTTGTTAAAAAAAATAGTCTTTATCTTTGTGCTTGTTATTATCACTATTCTTCTTTTTACATATTATTATAAAAATGAGGTGAAAGAGCAAAAAATTGAGCATATTATGGATCAGATGCGCTTGACATTAGAGAGTCAGCTTAAATCTCATAAGATGAAAGATTTGCGTGTGGCATTGATGCTTTCAAAAAACAAGGGGCTCATTGATGCTTTAGAGAATGATGATGAAGATCTAGGCTATAAAATTATCTCCGATATCGCTCAAACGATTCAAAAAGATACGGGTGAGAGAATTCGTGCGCAGGTTATTACTAATGAACTCAATATATTTGCACGGAGTTGGGATGATGTCTATGCCGGCATGCCCATAGGAGATTACCGAACAGATTTAAAATATTTTGACACACATAAAACACCGCGTACTTCCCTCGAGGTAGGGCGTCGTCTTGGTATTAAAGCGACAGTTCCCATCTATAAAAATGGTGTTTTTTTAGGTTATGTTGAGTCTATCTCCTTTTTTAAATCCATCACAAATTTTTTTAGCTCCATTGGTGTTGATCTGTATGTACTGCTTGATGTGAAGCACACCGATACTGCTGTTTTAATGATGCAAAATCTCAGTATTGGCAACTATATACTTGCCAACAGAAACTACAACTATTCCCATCTACAGACACTGCATAATCTTGATTTTAAAGCGTTGAAACTCAGTGGTGTCGTTTATAAAGACAACAAATACATTTTTTATGAAAATATGCATGACGGGAACGGAAAAATCATCGGTGGATTTGTATTTGTTCTGCCTGAGCGTTATCTGGAGTACTTTAGAAATCCAGAAGATGATATCTCTTTTTTAATCAACATCACAAGAAGCTCTCTGTATGATATAGTAAAAGAGGAGTCTACAAATAGTATGTATGACAAATATTCGGCATCATCACTTGTCTATCTACAGGATGTCATTGACAAAGAGGACAGGGAAGTCTTTTTTGATGAGGCCTATGATAAGTTTAACAAGTACTCTAAAGATGAGTTGATTCAGATGATGCTCAACAGGAAAATAGTAAAAAAAATAGATGGGAAGATAAAATGAGAATATTGCTTTTAGAAGATGAATATTCACTGCGTATCAGTGTTGAGGAGTTTTTGGGTGATATTGGCTATGAGGTAGATGGTTTTATGGATGGAGTTGAAGCTTATGATGCTGTGTATGAAAAAAGTTATGACATTTTACTGCTAGATGTCAATGTTCCCTCTATGAGTGGTTTTGAAATGCTAAAAAAACTCAGAGAAGACAATGTGAGTATTCCGGCAATCTTTTTAACCTCCATGACAGAGATGGATGATTTAAAAGAGGGTTATAAACGGGGCTGCTGCGATTACATACGTAAACCTTTTGATCTTGAAGAGTTGGAGCTTCGAATAGATCAGGCTTTGGCATCACATCTTCAAAATGACGGCTCACTTGTGGAGCTAAGTTGCAATCTTTTGTATGACCTCAAAAAGAGTAAATTGACACAATGTGATGAAGAGATAATACTTCGTAAAACAGAAAAAGATCTCCTTGAAGTGCTCATAAAAAATAAAAATGCCATAGTCTCTACGCAGATGTTTCAAGATGAGGTGTGGGGTGAATATGTTGAACCGGCAACCATTCGGGTACAGCTCAACAATCTCAAAAAGAAACTTCCCGAAGATGTTATACAAAACAGACGCGGTTTAGGATACATTATTGAAAGATAATCAATACTCTACAAAATATGCGTTGATATACTCGGCACTTGTGAGCATTATTTTGCTTGCACCGCTTTTTTACTATATGGTCTATATGAAAAATATCCATGCCATTCAAAATAAACTGCTTTTAAAAGAAAAATCACTGCTCATTGTCAAAGCAATGCAGGAGTATGACCAAAATGATGACTATTTTGAGTACCCTCGATTTAAGACTTTTGAGTCAGGCTTGTACGATGAAAGGTTTCAACCTATTTTTACTCTTTTACATAGCCCGATTAAATATTTTAAAGATGGTTACTATCTTGATGATAAGGAAGCTTACCTTATAGTAAAACTTCCAAAAGGGAGATACTTTGAAGCGAGTTATCTTGTCTTGCATAATACACTCTCTTACGCCGCGGTTTATGAAAAAGTGCTTTTGATCCTTTTTAGTATTGTTATTCTTGTTTTTATTTTGAGTGTCTACTTTCTTAAAACCTTCGCAAGACCTTTTCGAAAGATGAACAAGCAGCTCGATAACTTTATAAAAGATTCTATGCATGAGATAAACACACCGCTCTCTATCATTAATGTAAACATTGACCTCTACAATCGAAAAAATGAGCAAAACAAATATATGCAGCGGATGAAGGCTGCTGCCAAGGTCCTCTCAAATATTTATAATGACATGGATTACCTTATAAAACATGAACGGCTGAATCATGAAAAAAAAGAGTTAGATATTACACACTTTTTAAAAGAGCGCATAGAGTACTTCTCAGAAGTCGCAGCGATGAAAAACATCATCATCAATTCCAACATTACTACCTGCGGTACGATTTATATGAATGACAAACAGCTGCAGCGTCTCATAGATAACAATATATCAAATGCGATCAAATACTCTTATGAAAATTCTGAAATAGACATTGCCCTTTATATGAAAGATGAAAAATGCCATCTTGCTTTTAAAGATTATGGGATGGGTATCGAGAAAGTTGAGAAGATATTTAGCCGTTATTATAGAGAAGATACCTCCAAAGGCGGATTTGGAATAGGGCTTAATATTGTAAAATCTATTATAAAACATGAAAACATAGAAATCAAAATTGAGTCGAATTTAAAGCAGGGAAGCCTTTTTCTCTACATATTTCCGCATAACCCTTATAAAAAATTATAAATAAATTTAATTTTACATTCATTTTACATTCAATAGTTAAACTGCTCCTTGAAAATACATAGGAGGAACGAGAATGAAGAAAACAGTAATGATGTCATTGCTTGTAGGTGCGTCTTTATTTGCTACTGATTATAGTAAAGTAATAACACATCCTGATGCAAGCGCAATGATTCAAAAAGATTTATTAGCCCCTGCAAAAGTTTACACGATGCCTGCTGGCTGTATAACAACTGATCCGGCTGCAATTGCAAGAGGAAAGTATATATTTAATAACCTAAACGGTAAAAAAGCGAAGAAAAACCCACCAAAAGGTCTTTCACGCAAGCAAATGAAACCGGGTAAAACATATCTTCCAGGACAGAAAATTCCTTATAAACAATATGGAAACTGTGTCGCTTGCCATAACATCGAAGGTGCACGTGGTGCCGGAAATGTTGGTCCGGATTTATCTCACTATAAAGAAAACTTTATAGACAGCGGTGCAAGAGACAACTATTTTGTCTTTCAAAAAATTGCTGACGCTCGTATTGATAACCCGACAACACATATGACAATTAACTTGACTACAAAGTTATTCACTCCAAGAGAAGTATGTGATATCGCTTCATATATTGTATCTCCAAAATAAAACAGAAGGAAAGTAAACTATGCAAAGAAGAGATTTTTTCAAAAAATTAGGTACGGTAACAGCTGTAGCTGCAGTTATGCCGGCGATGAGTTTCGCAGCTAGTGCGCCAAAACCAACAGGTCCAAACAAGATGGATTTTAAAACAGCATTGAATGCGATTACTGGTGGTAAAAAGCCTATTAAATCAAATAAAGTACATTTAAAAGCTCCAGAGATTGCTGAAAATGGAGCGGTTGTTCCTGTAACTGTAACTGTTGATTCTCCTATGACAGATTCTAACTATGTAAAAGCCATTCATATATTAGATGGTAAAAATTCAAATGCTCGTTGTATTGATGTGTTCTTAACACCTGCAAATGGTAAAGCAATGTTTTCTACACGTATTAAACTTGGTGGTACACAAGATGTAACTGCTGTAGTAGAGTTAAGCGATGGTACATTTTTAATTGCTTCTCAAAGTGTAAAAGTAACTATTGGTGGTTGTGGTTGATTTTAATCTCTAACCAAAACATATAAAAAAATATAAAAAAAAGAAGAGGATAGAAAAATGGCAAAAGCTAGAAAGTCACTGATTAAAATTAAACCAAAAAGATATAAAGATGGCGAAATCGTAAAAGTAAGTTTTATGGTAATGCATCCAATGGCAACAGGAATGGGTAGAGATAAAAAGACGAAAAAAATCATTCCTGCAAAATATATTAACAGTGTTAAATTTGTTTACAACGGAAAAGAGATTACACATATGACTGTATGGGAATCACTCTCTGTAAATCCTGTTTTTACAACATATATGAAAATCAATGGTAAGGGTAAACTTACTGTTACATATACTGACAACACAGGTGAAGTGAACGAAAAAACTAAAAAGATTAAACCAAGAGGATAATCAAATGAAAACAGGTATTAAAATAGCTCTATCAGTTGCAATGCTTGCTTCATTATCATTTGGTGGTGAGCAATTTGCAATGAGTGCAGCAGACCGTGCAATGTATGCAGAGATGTCAGAGAACAATCCTGCAGACATTATGGTCGCAGATGGTGAAGAACTACTAGGATATATGGGTGGAGATGCAGGTTTTGCAAAATATTTAGGTGTGAGTGAAGATGAACTGCCTTCTTATATCGCCGGATTCCCTCGCTATATCAAAAAATTTGATATGGTTGTAGGACTTGATCAAGTGATTCAAGCGATGATGGCTGATGGCGGACATAAGCCACTTAAACTCAAAAGTGGAAATATGTTCGCTCTTTTGGCATATGTGAAATCGATTGCTAACGGTGAGAAGATCAACATTGACATAACTGCGAATCCTCAGATAAGCGAAGCCTATGCATTGGGTGAAAACACTTTTATGACAAGACGTGGTGGACGTGGTCTTTCATGTAACTCTTGCCACTCTCCTGATGTAGTAGGAAGAGTTTTAAGAACACAAAAATTACCAAATTTAGGGGCAAGCGGTGCTAAATCTGCTGCAACTTGGCCAGCATACAGAATGACAAAATCATCTTTAAGAACGCTACAACGTCGTTTTCAGGGATGTATGAAAAATGCACTTTTAAAAGTACTTCCAATCGGTTCAAAACAGATGGTAGCACTTGAAGTGTATTTGACACAAAAAGCAAAGGGAAGTGAAATATCTATTCCTGGGTTAAAAAGATAGAAGGTAAACAATGGAAATTTCAAGAAGAGACTTTATGCACATTGCTGCAATATTTGGGCTGGGAGCTGCTACAAGCAGTTTTGCCAGCTCAAAAGCAATTGAACAGATAGGTCTAAAAGATATATATGAATTTAATTCAATGGGTAATTTTACACTCATGCATATTTGTGATTTACATGCTCACATAAAACCACTTTACTGGAGAGAGCCTTCAACTTTGATCTCTGCTCCAAACTTAGTAGGGACACCAGGATTTTTATGTGGTGAATCTTTTGAAAAGTTTTATGGATTAGAACCGAGCTCTTTAGACGCTTATTTTGATACATACATGGATTTCAATGCATTAGCTCATAAATTTGGAAAAATGGGTGGTGTTGCGCATATTAAAACACTTACAGATCATATCGTTGCTGAGCGTGGGAAAGAGAATGTTCTTTTTCTTGATTCGGGTGACACATGGCAAGGTACAGGTGTAGCACTTAAAACGACTGGTGAAGCTATTGTAAAAGCGCAAAATTATCTTGGCATTGACACTATGGTGGGACATTGGGAATTTACATATGGAAAAGAGAGGGTAAAAGAGCTTATTGGTAAGCTAGATGCAAAATTCATCTCTCAAAATGTTGTTGGTAATGATCCATTCTCTGATGAGTATGAAGAACTTATATTTGAGCCTTATACTATTGAAGAGAGAGGTGGTGCTAAGATTGGTATTATCGGTCAGTCATTTCCGTTTACATCTACTGCAAATCCCAAAGAGTTTACAGAAGGATGGAGCTTCGGTCTGAGAATGGATTCACTCCAAAAGTATGTAAATGAGCTTAAAAATGAGAAAAAAGTTGACTGTGTCGTTGTTCTTTCTCATGATGGTTTCAGTGTAGATCAAGAAGTAGCACGTCAGGTTAAAGGAATCGACTTTATCTTAAGTGGGCATACACATGATCCTTCACCAAGACCAGTAGTTATTAATGATACAGTGATTGTAATAGCAGGAAGTCATGGTAAATATATAGGTCGTCTAGATATTGATGCAAAAGATGGAAAAGTAAATGATTATGAGTACAAACTTATCCCTATCGCTTCAAATATTATTCCAGCAGATCCAAAAGGTGTAAAACTTGTAAATGAACTCTATGCTCCATTTGACAAAGAGTTTAATGAAGTACTTGGTAAGACAAAAGGAATGCTTTACAAACGCGATACGTTCTTTTCAACTTTTGATCAGCTCATCAATGATGCAGTTATGGATGAAATGAAGTGTGATATTTCCTTTACACCTGGATACAGATGGGGAACAACCGTACTTGCTGGAGAAAACATCACAATGGACCATGTCTATGAGATGTGTGGTATTACCTATCCAAATGTTTATACCTTTGAGTTAAAAGGTGCTAAAATCGCCACTTTACTTGAAGATATAGCAGATAATGTGTTCAATGCAAATCCTCTCTATCAACAGGGTGGAGATATGAGTCGTTTAGGTGGTGCAACATATAGCATCGCAGTACCAAACAAATCAGGTGAGAGAATATCTAAACTTATGATTGGAGGTAAACCTATAGACTTAGAAAAAACATATATAGTTTCATCATGGGGCGGTAACTTGCAAAAAGCAGGTGAAAATCTACAGAAGAAGAAAATCCGTCCTGTGTACGATGTAGTCCGCGATTACATTAAACGTGAAAAAGTTGTGGATGTAAGTAACAAAGGTAATGTGACTTTAGTTGACTATAAGTGTGGTTGTCCGCCTAAAGACTCAATGGGCTGTTAGAGTTTTGTTGGATGGCAGCTGGGGCTGCCATCTTTGCCAAGAGTATGTTATACATAAACTAGCGAGTATATTATAACATACTCTTTATTTAAAAATAAGGGTAAGTAATGAAGAAGAATATGATTAAATTGGCTGCTGGAGCAGCTACAGTACTTTTAATGGCTACATCAGCACACGCTGGTTACACGATGAAGAAAAAAGTTGGTGATATTGATACAAAACTGACTTTCTTTGGTTTTGCTCAGCTTGAGGCTGTTGGCGGTCAGGGTATGCAGTTAAAGAATACATACAATAAAACAACTAAAACATATGATGCTAATAGAGCAGATACAAACCTTGCATTCCGTGCTCAGCGTATTCGTCTTGGTTGGAAATATGTAGCCGGGAAAGTACGTGGTAAAGTTTTTATAGATTTTAATCAAAAATCAAACAATCCATCTGCAACAAACGGTGCTTCTGTACCTAACTATGTAAAAGATGCTTTTATAGCTTATAAGTTTAACAATGCGATTATTCCTAAACTAGGTCTTATTAAAATGCCTAATGGTATGGGATTTACAATGCCAGGATGGAATCTTGACATCGCAGAGCGTGGTTTTGACAAATCTCTTGTATTGGAAAGAAACTTAGGTTTTATGGTTTCTGGTCGTGGTATTGGCTGGAAAGGAAATAAGGTAAATGGCTTTGAAATGGGTCATGATCGCGCATGGACAGGTTTTGGATATGATGTTATGGTAGCAAACCAGGCAAGCAGATCTAAAGCGGTTACGAAGACATCAGCTATGGGTGGAAAATCTTATGCTGTTCGTGGTATGTTTGATTATACTGAAAAACTACATGTTGAGGCATCGTATGCTGTTTCACAAAATGCAGGAGGATATGTAGCAACAAATCCAACACCAGCAGATAATCAAGATTATTCAAATATTAATGTTGGTATCGATTCAAATCTTGGAAAGTTGAGTCTAAAAGCTGAGTATACAACTGCACATAATATTAAAGGCATAAAAGATTACGATGAAGATACATATACTGCAACAGCAGGGTACTTTGTAATGCCAAATCTGGAGTTGGTTGCAAAAACAATTCAAGGAAGTGCAAAAAAAGGTAATGCGGTTACAACTCCAACAACAAAACTTGGAAACACATACCTAGGTTTTAACCTGTTCTTGTCTCAGCCATATTCTGATTTTTCTCGTAAAGCAAAAAAAGCAAGAAATCAACAGAAAATTGTATTTAACTATATTGTAACAAATGGTGATACAGCAATTGATGCAGCGAAAAAAGCTAAATGGTCTGGATTAGGTGGCTATTTAGCAAACGCATTCATCGTTCAGTACCAGTTCAAATTCTAGAAATAGTTAAAAAAAGGATTCCGCTTTGAAGTTACTTTTGTTAAGTATTGTACTTGTAAATTCTCTTCTCTCCTTTGATTACAAACTTCAACCCAAAGAGGTCAGTAAAAATATTTACTGCTTCTTTGGGTTACCAGAAGTAATGGATAAGCGTAACAATGGAAACATGGCTAACTCATGTTTTGTTAATATGGGGACTAGCTATCTTGTGATAGATAGTGGTCCTACATTCCAGTATGCAACTCAGGCATATGAGAAAATGAAAAAAATCAAAAATCTTCCAGTTTCTTACGTTGTAAATACCCATGTTCATGATGATCATTGGCTTGGAAATTGTTTTTATAAAACGCAAAATTCGAAAATAATAGGTTCGGCAGCATTTAAAGAACTTCCAAAATTGAGTGTAACAAGAATGCAAAGAAGAATTTCTGCAGAGGCGTTTCATGGAACGACACAGGAGTTTCCGACAATTTTTGTAGATAAAGAGAAAATTTTTGATATCAATGCAAAAACGGTAGATATAAAGAGTGTAAATCATAAAGCACACACAAATAGTGATCTTTTCATTTATATTCCCAGTGAAAATGTAGTTTTTGCGGGAGATTTAGTATTTAATGAAAGAGTTCCATCCCTTCGTGATGGAGACATTGACGGCTGGCTGCAAGCCCTGCGTGAGATAAAAAAGATGGATGTTAAGTACATTATCGGCGGGCATGGAGATGTAGTAGGAAAAAATGCAGTTAATTTTACTTATAATTATCTCTTTGAGTTGCGTGCTCAAGTAAAAAAATTACTCGATGCGGGTGAAGATATCGGTGATGTTGTCAATGATGTCGTCATGCCAAAGTATAAAAACGTACCATTTTATGATTCGATTCACAAGCAAAATGTGGAACATGTTTACAGAACACTGGAGTGGGAAGATGAATAAAACAGTTTTAATTTTATTGATGAGTGCCGTTTCTCTTTTTGCTCTGGAATTTCATACCTATGAAGAGGCTCTGCAGTTGCAAAAGGAAAATGGTAAAATCATCATGATCGATGTAATGCGGACAGATTGTCACTACTGTAAAGATATGAAACGCAAAGTATTTGATGATGCCGCAATGTCTGCATGGCTTGAAAAAAGGTTTATCCCTGTTGAGCTCAATCTTGATTTTGATGATCTTCCTCTTGGTATTCATGTCTATTTTACACCAACATTTTTCTTTGTAAACAAAGAACATAAAATTATAAAAAAAGTTCCAGGTTCATGGGGTATTCAAGATTTTAAAGACTTAACCGTAAATATAAAATAAAAATAATAAATTAAGGTAGAAATATGAAAAAATTTACACTCATTTTACTTAGCTTTTGTATTCTCTCATTTGCAGATACAGAGTATGCAAAGCCAATTCCTTCCATTGACAATCCAAGAAAAATTGTCTTTTCTGTTACGGAAGATTCTCCGCGTGCTCTTGATCACATACTGAGTGTCGCAAACAATGTTTTGAAGTTTTACGGACCGGAAAAGGTAGAGATGAAAATCGTTGCCTATTCTAAAGGACTTGCACTACTTTACAAACGTAACCATACAACAGCTGTACGAGTTGATGCTCTGATGCAGTATGATGTTGAGTTTGTTGCATGCGGAAACACAATGCGAACACTGCATGTTAAAAAAGAAGACTTGGTTGAGGGCTCTGTAATAGTTACAGCAGGTGTTGTTGAACTTTTAGAGAGTGTCAAAGCTGGTTGGATTTATATTAAACCATAGGAAATAAAGATGAAAAAAATTGTACTTTTAATAACAGCATTACTTTTTGCTGTTTCACTGCAGGCAAAAGGTGATTTACACCTTTTTAGTGTTGATAACAAAGCTGGGAAAATTACTCCTTATATGATTGAAGAAGCATTAGATAAAGGTGGCTTGCATGTAGAGCTTAACAGTAACATGATAGGACCCTTTACGAAGCAGTTCAAAAAAACAAAATACAAAGTTTTTACTTTAATGACATTCTGGAGTAAAAAATATACAAAAGAACTTGTAGACAAATACCCAAAAGCAGGTGCTTTTACACCAATGGGCATGGGAATCTATCAGGCAAAAGATGAAAACAGTTTACATTTTTCTGTTTTAACGGCTGAGGCTCAGGGAAAAATTTTAGGTATTAAAGATTTATCTTTACTTAAAAAGATAGAAGCTCAAGTACTGGCTGTCATAAAAAAGAATTTTCCAAACGCAAAGCATACATACAGTGCAGATAGTCTCAAAACTTCACACAATCTCGTAACTACTTATGAGATGGAAGTCGATCCAGATGATGATATGGATGATGTGCAAGATGAATTTACAATGAACCTTGAATCAGGATTTAAACCGTTTGGCTTTGTTGTGCCTGAGTATATGGACGTAAATGAAGTGCTCACAAAAGATGACACAGTAGAGTCTCCGTATGATTTTTATCTTACTTACTCTATCTGTAAATTGCCGGTTATTTATACCGTTTCAAAAAGTAGACCTGAAGCTTCAGCTTTTGCACCGTGTACGACTATGATTTACAAGAAAAAAGGTGAAAACAAAGTTGTAGTAGGTTTCCCGGCTGTTTATAACTGGCTTAGTTCTGCAAAAGTAGAAGATAAAGCTGCTAAAGTAGAGCTTTTAAAAGCACAAAAAGATTTTCAGTCAATCTTAAAAGACGTTACAGAGTAGAAGTTTATCTTCTCGCTCTGTTACTATTTCTGCTCCTGTTATGGGAGTTTCCTCTAGGCTTGTTGCGTGAGCCTCTGTTTCCACCCATATTTATTGGTTCTGCTTTGATGCTCGGGTCTGGTTTGAAACCTTTGAGCCAAACTTTTGGAATTTCTTTTTTGATGAGCTTCTCGATGCCATCTAAAAATTCATGCTCGTCCACGCAGACCAGAGAGATAGCTTCGCCTTTGTTGCCGGCTCGTCCTGTTCTCCCGATTCTGTGTACATAATCTTCACTGACATTTGGAAGTTCAAAGTTGACAACATGGGGAAGTTGGTCAATGTCGATACCGCGTGCTGCGATATCTGTTGCGACTAAAACTCTTACATCCCCTTTTTTAAAGTCAGCCAATGCTTTTGTACGGGCATTTTGACTTTTGTTTCCATGAATGGCTGTGGCTGTTATACCGTCTTTTTCAAGCTGACCACTGAGTTTGTTCGCTCCATGTTTTGTACGTGTAAAAACTAGAATCTGCTGCCATTTCCCTTCATTGATAAGATGCGCTAAAAGCTCTCTCTTTCTCGCTTTATCAACTGGGTAAACACTCTGCTTAATAGTAGCGCCTGATTCATTTGTTCGTGCTACTTCAATGAGTGTAGGCGATTTTAAAAACTGGTTTGATAGTTTTTTGATAGCATCGGAGTAAGTTGCTGAAAAGAGCAGAGTCTGGCGCTCTTCTGGAATGATATTGACAATTTTTTTGATGTCATTTACAAAACCCATGTCAAGCATTCTGTCTGCTTCATCAAGTATTAAAAACTCTATCTCACGCAAGTCAATTGTCTTTTGTGAGATGTGGTCTAGCAGTCGTCCAGGTGTTGCGATTACGATGTCAACGCCTTTGCGAAGTTGTGTAATTTGCGGATTGATTTTCACACCGCCAAAAATAACTGTTGACTTAAAAGGCGTGTGTTTTGCATAGAGTGCCACATTTTGGGCAACCTGAAGCGCAAGCTCCCGTGTCGGTGTCAAAATAAGTGCACGAACTTTATGTTTTTGTTTACCGGGTTTCTTGCGTGAGAGCAACTCTAAAAGCGGCAGTGTAAAACCTGCAGTTTTTCCTGTTCCTGTCTGCGCACCTGCTAAGATGTCTTTTCTTGCTAAAATAACCGGGATTGCTTTTTCTTGAATCGGAGTAGGGTTCGTGTAGCCTTGTTCTTGGACAGCTTTTAAAATCGGCGCTGAAAGACCGAGTGAATTAAATGTAATTTCTTTTTTTATTGTATTTTCCTAATTTGAGACTTTTCAAATAAGAAGTCTCTTTTGTATATGTTTTCATAATAGCATAATTTATGCACTTTATGGGTATAATTTCAATATTAATTGAGACTTCTTAGAAGAATTTTATAACAGGAACAAATTTGTCATCAGCTAACATAACTATAAAACCAAACAACCATCGCATTTATCAATGCCCTACAGAGAAAAAAACAGCACTTTTAAATAAAATAATCCAAGAGAATGCAGGTGAAGACATCATCGTTGTCTGCTCACGTGATGCTCAAAAAATCAAAGAGGGCTTGGATAATCAAGATATAAGAGTTTTAGAAGATAAAGATTTTGTACAGAACAAAGAGCTACAGTGCGCTTTTTTAATCAGTTATGATATGCCGATAAAAGACATTGTTTACATGGCAAGAGTTGCTAAAGCTACGCAAAAGGCTGTGATGCTTCTAGATGAGAGCGAGCAAAAAGAGCTGCATGCCATTGAGTCACTTTTAGGGCGTGCTGTGAAACAAGAGAGCATAGAGGGGTTTGCATATGATGTCGTTGAAAAGCCAAAAGCAGCGGAATACGGAAGAAAAAAACTCTCAAAAGAAGAGATAAAAGAAATAGCTAAGAAGCGTTATGAAACGAGCACGCAAGAGAAGCCAAAGTACGATGAGTCAAAGCATGAGAGACCAAAGAAAGAGTTCAAAAACGAGAAGCCTAAAGATAAAAAGTTCGGTCCAAAGAAAAGAGCACCTAGAACTACAGGGAAAAAGATAAGTATTAAAGCGCGTAAGCCAAAAGAAGATTAATCTTCAATAATCTGCGCTACTTTCTTTGAACTGCCGTGCTGTAGATACTCACGCAGGAGTTTAGAATTTTCTAAGAAGTTTGATTTGTTGTAATCTTTATAGGCATCGAGGAGGTTTTTTGTCGTGACCTCTTCTTGTAAAAACTCAGGATGAATCTCTTTTTTGTAGGCTTTAGAGAACATGATGTTGGCAAGTCCTACGTGAGAGAGTTTAACAACTCTGCTTCCTATAAAATAATCAACTGCATTTGCAATGTATGCCAGAACAAAAGGTGTACCGATAAGTGCAGCTTCTAAGGTAGCCGTACCACTGCAGATAAATGCAAAGTCCGCTTCATAGAGTGTTGCATGTGCATTATGAACCACTTCGAAATCACTCAAATCCCCATACAGTTCCTTGATATCTTCTTTGGAAAAATACTCTGGAATAATAACAGTTGCTTTTTTAATCGGTAAAAATCTACGAACCTCTCTGAAAATCGGCATGAGACGGCGGATCTCTCCCTTTCTGCTTCCAGGCATAAAGGTGATGTGTTCTACTGTCTCACTGATGGACTCTTTAAATGTTGTGATTTGATCAAGCAGAGGATGTCCTACATACTCAATGGGCGCATTTTTTGGGTAGTAGTCCTTTTCAAAGGGTAAAATTGATGCAAGTTTGTCTATGGTTTGTGCCAAAACAGGGATGCGTTTTTTCTTCCATGCCCAAGCCTGCGGTAAAATGTAGTAGATGATCTCTTTGTTTGGGTACTTCTTTTTGAGTTTTTTGGCAAGGGGCAGGTTAAAGCCGGAAGAGTCCATCAGCAGCACTTTGTCCGCGTCATCTGCAAGCTCAACCATCTCATCTGCAAGTTTAAAAAAGAAGCGCAGTTTTTTGATGGCATCAACTATGCCCATAATCGCCAAACTTCTCAGATCAACAATAGGCTCTCCCAGCTCTCTGTCAAAGATACCGATGAACTCTACATCCTCACGCAGCTCTTTTTTGAGTGATTTAAGATGCACATTTGCAGAGTGTTCTAGTGCAGATATAAGTAGTTTCATGCCAATTCCTATGCTATAATTCTAACATTATATCGAAGGTGGTCTAAAATGCTGATATCAAATGCGATAGTTTGTGATATTAACGGTGAGAGAAGAGTGGATGTAAAAGTCGAAAATGGAGTCATAACAGAGATAGGAGAAAATCTCAGTGATGCTGAAGTCATTGATGCAAAAGGTGCTTATTTACTTCCATCTTTAGTAGATTTAAATATTCGTCTCAAAGATTCTCAACTTAACTCTAAAAACATTAAAGCCATCGCAGCAGAAGCAAAAAAAGGGGGTGTCGGGCATATTGTACTCAATGCGGACAGTACGCCTGCCATCGATGATGAAGTCGTTTTAGAGTTTGCCCAAAACAGCATTAAAGAGAGTGATGATGTCAAAATAGATTTGATGTTAAATGCGCTCAAAGAAGATATGAAACTCTCAAACATCGCAATTCTTCTTAAAAAAGGGGTTGCCGCTCCATACATGAGTACCATTGCCAAAAATAACATCGCCATAAAGATAGCCGAATATGTACAGATGTACGGTGTGACCCTCTTTTGTAAAGCTGAAGATAATTCACTCATCAACTCCGGCGTGATGCTGGAGGGTGACATCAGCTCCCGTCTTGGACTTGCCGGCATACCAGAGCTCAGTGAAGTGTTACATGTCTCACGTATGATAGAGATAGCGCGTTATTTTAAAATTAAAATTCTTTTTAAAGCCATCGCTTCTCCTCGCTCCATTGAACTCATAACAAAAGCAAAAAGTGAAGGGGTAGAGGTAAGCTGTGAAGTTTCACTCCATCATCTCATCAACTCTGATGAGGCATGTGAAGGTTTCAACACAACAGCCAAACTCAATCCGCCGCTCTCCTCACGCAAGGACATTCAAGAACTTCAGTCTGCTCTCAAACGAGGAGAGATAGATTCACTTACAACACTCCATCAACCCAATTCACCGCTCAATAAAGAGGTAGCTTTTTATGATGCAGCCTATGGATGTGAAGCACTCAGTGATGCGCTCAGCCTTTACTATACAAAACTCGTAAAACCGGGAATTATCTCAATGGGTGAGCTTGTGAAATTGACAGTGCACAATCCTGCAAGACAGATAGCAAAAAAGGCAGGAGTTATAGAAGTAGGGCAGAGAGCTGATTTTGTACTTTTTGATACAGCTAAAAGCTATGAAGTAAAAAACCAACAGTCACTTTACGATGGAGAAAGTCTGCAAGGCGAAGTTAAAGCACTTTAACTTCTTTTGGCATAAAACTCTTTTTTATACTCGGCAAATCTATCTTCTAAAATAGCCTCACGCACTTCACGCATAAGATTAAGATAGTAGTGAAGATTATGAATCGTCGCGAGTCTGAAGTAAGTTATCTCACGTGAACGAAAGAGATGATTGAGGTAGGCTCTGCTGTATGTTTTACAGGTCATACATCGACACTCCGGGTCTATGGGTGCTGCATCTTCTTTAAATTTTGCACCTTTGATGTTTATCTTTCCAAATGAGGTAAAAAGTGTTCCGTTTCTTGCATTTCGAGTGGGCATTACACAGTCAAACATATCAATTCCGCGTTCTATGTTCTCTAGTAAATCTTCCGGTGTTCCCACACCCATTAAGTAGCGGGGTTTGTCCTTAGGCATATACTGTGTCGTATGCTCTACCGTGTCATACATTTCATTATTGAGTTCTCCCACAGAGAGCCCACCGATAGCAAAACCGTCATAATCCAAAGCACACAACTCAGTTGCACTTTTTGTACGGAATGCTCTGTCTGTTCCACCTTGAATGATGGCAAAAATGTTTTGATCTACTCCGACACCCTCTTTTTGTTTTGCGCGAAAGTAATCTATAGACTCCTCCGCCCACGCAGTAGTTCTCTCAATGCTGAGTTTAATTCTCTCCTGTGTAGCAGGCAGGGCAACGAGGTCATCGAGTATCATCATAATGTCAGAGCCGAGATTGTGCTGAATGTCAATGACTTTTTTAGGGGTAAAGAAGTGTTTGCTGCCATCGATGTGAGAACGAAATTCGATACCGTCCGTTTTTGGTTTGGAGATGTCTGAGAGTGAAAAAGCCTGAAAGCCGCCACTGTCTGTTAAAAAGCTCTTTGGGTATTTTGTAAAGCCGTGGAGTTTTCCCATTTTTGCGACTGTTTTGTCTCCGGGACGTAGGTACATATGGTAGGTATTTGCTAAAATTATCTCAGCTCCGAGCATATCTAAAACATCGTGAACATCAAGTGCTTTGACACTCCCAACAGTTCCGACGGGCATAAATACAGGTGTCTTTACAGTGGAGTGGGCAGTCTCAATCGTAGCGGCACGTGCTTTGCCGCTTGTAGCTTCTAAAGTAAATTTCATAATTTCCCAGTTTCGTAAGATTTTATGAAATTATAGCTGAAAGAAGATTAGAGTGTTTTGAGTGGCTCAGAGAAGTAGAATCCTTGTGAATAGTCAATTCCCAACTCAAGAACAATATCTTGCACCTCTTTGGAATGAACATACTCTGCGATAATCTTTGCACCTATGCTTTTGCCAAATTGACTAATGGTTTTGGCAACGGTGTAACTTTTGTCATTTTTGTAAATATTTTTGATAAAACTGCCATCTATCTTGATGAAGTCTACCTGCATAGCGTGAACACGTTCAAAATTTGAGTTTTGTACACCAAAGTCATCTATGGCAATTCCAAAACCATCTTCTTTAAGGTTGAGGAGTTGTTCTAAACTTCTCTTTGCACCTATTGCGCTTATGCCTTCAAGTACTTCTAAAACAACACGTGATGCATCAATATTATATTGTGAAAGCTTTTCTTGTAAATATTCTCGTAGGTAGCCGTCATTCAAGTCATATTCACTGATGTTAATAGAAAATTCATAATCATTGTTCTGAAATATAGCAAAAGATTTGTCAATCATAATTCTTGTGATGTCAGGAATCATTCCCGTCATCTCTGCAATATCAATAAAGTTTAATGGTGATTGGACACCACCATCGTCATCGACAATTCGTGCTAAACACTCATATTTCTCTACTTTTGTAGTTTTATTGTTAATGATAGGTTGAAAATAGGGTACAACATACTTTTTCGCGATTATTTTTCTTAATTTTGGCATGTACTCTTGAATTCTTACTTGTAAAAGTTCAATTGGAGAATTTTTCTCATAAATAATGATGCGATTTTTTCCTATCTGTTGTGCTTCTTTGAGTGCTATATGCGCATTTTTTAGTAAACAGCCTTCTCCTTCAGTGATTGCTATTGTTATGCTAATTTTTATAGATAAATTATTAAAGGTAATTTTATGATGTAAGATTTCATCTTGTAATATTTTTGCAAAACTCTTCATTTTTTTAAGTGATTTTTCAAAAGAAATAATGGTAAATTCATTTGAACTTACACGATAAAGTTGTGTCTCTGTTGGTATTTTCGATTTTAAAAAATTTGCAACTTCTTTAAGAAGAAGATCACCATTGTCATATCCGTATGCGATGTTGATATGGTCAAAGTTGTCGATACTAATCAGCATCATAGTACGAATGCTGTCTCTTCTATTTGATAATTTTATAAGGGCATTTCTATTGAGTAGACCGGTTAATTCATCTGTTATGAGTTGATGTGATAATTTTGCTGTTTTTTCTTCGAGCTCTTTTTCAAGTTCTTCTTGGTATCTCTGTGAAATTTTTTGAGAGTAGATGAGATTTGCTATTTTTGTCAAGACGAGTGTAAGCTGCTCCATCTGAACCGGTTTAATTATAAAATTATCAATGCCAAGATTAATGGCTTGAAGCAGATAGTTGGAGTCATTATGTGCGGAGATAATTATAATATTTTGTGAGGGGTTTTGTATTTTAATTCTTTTTGTTAACTCTATGCCGTTCATTCGAGGCATA
>Ga0256829_1001399_pt1 | contig 20044 bp, 18 predicted proteins | sample 131447metaG_FD_185979 | JGI IMG/M metagenome (GOLD analysis project Ga0256829, IMG submission 185979) | Hydrothermal vent microbial communities from Lau Basin, Pacific Ocean - 131-447 | ecosystem: Environmental > Aquatic > Marine > Hydrothermal vents | place: Pacific Ocean: Lau Basin | collected...
ATCCATTTTGCTACACTAAGAAAAATTGCAGTTTGTTCTGTAAAGTGCCTTTGCATATTTTCCTCGGTAAAATATTAGTTGAAAAATTATAGCCCTTTTTAGGTAAATATATTTCACAAATCTTACATTTGTGTGTTTTTTGATAGATGAGGCACTTATTGTGAAGTTTTTACTTAAAAAGTAATTATGACTCCATGTCTTCTTTATCCATCGTCATAGCGACAGCTACGATTCCTACTAGAAATACTATGATTATCACTACATACACATATGCCATTAGTGCTCTTTTCTGTAATTGATGACATTGTCTTTTGTGAGATGTGAGAAAAGATCTTTTTGCTCTACACTTTTAAATGCAGATTTAGGAATGTATAAAAAAGTATCGCCATAATAAAGTAAGAAACCCTCTTTAAGTGAGACAGCTTCTGTGATCTCTTGCCATCTTAAAAGTGTCCCATTGACATCAAGTCCATCTTTCTTGGCTTGCATCAAAAACAGAATCTCTTTTGAAGTTGAGTTTTTGTATGTTTTAGAGATGATAAACTTCCTGATCCTCCAACGAAAAAAGTACCAATACACCACTAATAGACTTGAGACAAAGAGCAATCCGTATGCATCTTTTTTTAAAGCTCCTACCACACCAAACTGTGTCATGATTATGAAGAACCAACCTAAAAAACGCTTAGGAGAGTGCCTTAGTTCAAACTCATAAGTAGCCCTACTTGCTTGAAGAAATAACTCTTTAGTCCAAAGGTATTCTATCTCTATGTTTTTAGACATGTTCATCACTTTCAAAGACCCATAACTCCTCTTTACTTAGAGCTTTAGTGTCTTCTAGTTCAGCAAGAAGTTGCTGTGTTTGTTGATACTTTTTTTCATAAATAGCATTGTTTTTCTTATATAATTTTGATTGACTTTTACCATACGCCCATGCAATAAGCACTGTAGAAGCAAAAAGTCCATATATCCATATTTGCCACTCTTTAAGACCTAAGAGGACTATGAAATATTGTACTGAAAAAAGAACAAAAAATTCAATCGAAAAGATGATAACAAGGGTAGCACTTTGCTCAAAATCAAGAGTATATTTTTCTAACTCTTTAAGCTCGGCTAAATTTTTATTCACCCTTTGTGATTTTTGCTTGTCCTCATCTTTTAAATTTTCTAACGCTATATCTTTTATGTGGATATTACTCAAATTGTACTCAACATTTGTTTGCATATAGTCCTGAAGGATTTGGGGGTTTGTATCCATCACTTTTTGAATCTCTTCTTCATTCACTCTATTTTTACCAACATCTCTTTGGACATCTTGAAGAACAAGGTCATATAAGCCTACAGACTTTATCTCTTTAGCAACTCTTTGTAAGTTTATCAAATGTTTTCCTCTTTTAAAGATGAGCAAAAGCTCATCTTATAGCTTATGCATCTTCTGGGTCAAGACCATACGAAGATGTTGCATCCTTAGCTGGTAAAAAGATACCAACCAATCCTTTAACACCAACACTCATAATGATATTAAACAAAAATATTGCCCACGCTATAAGAAGCATAGCTCCAAATATTGCAGCCAATATCATATCTGTTTGAAACTCACCATTGACATAAAGATGACGACGCATCATTCCATCAAGTCCAGCCATACCCATAAACGCACCCATACCGATACCACCTATGAGGTGCATCCAAAAGTGTGTATTTGCAAGTTTTTTTGACCATAGTTCGGTGTTGTTTGTCACTAATGGCCAAAGTACATATACAGCACTATATAGTGTCATATAAAGTCCAACGATTAATGCAATATGTACATGTGCACCTATAATCCATTGTGTATTGTGTAAAACTCTATTCATTCCCATATCTGCTTGGATAATCGCTGCAGGTACTGCTAGACCAAACCCAACTAAACCACCAAGTAGGTATTTTAACTCAAATGTCATTTTCAGTGGACGAGCCTTCCATAGGGTAACGAGAGTGATAAATAGTGCTAATCCTTGTGTTAAAAGCTCAAATGCAGTAACCATCTCACCAGAGATAAGTTTCATCATCTCAGGTTGCCCTTGGTCACCAAGAAGGTGATGTGACCAAACCATCCAAGAAACAAGCAACTCAAGCATCAATGCTGCACGAGCAACATTTTCCATGAAAAGTTTTTGTCCAGTGATGAGTGTCGCTAAAAGATACCAAGAACCAGCTACATAGATAAGTACAAGACCATCTGCCACGAGGTCAAGTCCCCACCAAAAAAAGTTCTTATATAAGAGAGCATCTATCGCCGCAACATTCAAGTGAATACCACCCAAATCTGCTATGAGATACACAAGCACTAAGACACCAGCACCAAGGATAACTACTGCATCTAAAAATGTATCAACTGTACCACGAAAGATTGCAACTACAGGAAGTGCTAAAGCAGGTTCTTTTGTGTAAGGTGGCCTACCTCTTAGTTTGTTGATAAGGTTTAGCATACCATCTATACCAAAACCAGAGATTAAAAGCTCTTTTGTCGTTTTGTTTTTATGTACACCAACACGAGCAAAAATTGTCGCATATATATTGTAAATAAATCCAAATGTACCAATCATAATAAGTGCTATACCTACGATAAATACTATACCACCAATAATACTAAACTGCTCAGTATCCGCTGGAAGTGGCCAGTAAAGAGTATAAAGTGGTGCGTACTGCCATGCAAAAGCAGCTATCCATGCCAATGCAGTACCTATAGTAATGCTTAACCATGTAAAGTTTGCTAACTTAACGCTATAGAGTGGTTTTTTTGTCAGATAAGGTACTAAAAATGTAAAAGCCCCAAATACTAACTGGTAAGTAGAACCAAAGATACCCACTATAGGATGCACAGTCATGATAGAGAAGAAATGCTCAGGGTGGAAGAATTGTTCTGGTATGATACCTTTTGCAGCAGGTCCAACTTCTACCAAACGCATAATCATACCCTCAATAGCTACTAAACCATAAAATAAAAATGCCATTACAACAGCACGCAGGGTTACCTTTTGAAGGGCATTTAGACCTTTATGGTCAAAGTTTGTTCCATCAATTAATGTTTTAGTAAAACTCATTTTGTACCTCCATTATCGCATCCAACAACTTCTAAAAATCGTTTTATTCTCATTAAATTTTTTCCTTCATGGTCATACATGTGTGGACCAGAATACTCAGTCGAATCTAAGTCAAACACTGCATTATGGTGAAAAGTCCAAAGTATATCATTTGGAGAACCAGGGTTTACTTGCATCTGCATAGCCATAGAACCATCTTGACGAAAAAGTCCAAAACCATATATAAGGTCATCACTTGTTACATCAAACTTTATAGTTTGACCACACTGTACAGTGATTTTTTTGGCTGGAAGTGTCCAAACATGCTTTTTTATTTCAAATTTATAAGTAGCATCAGGAACTATATCAGCTCTACCTATATCTTGTGATACCCAAGGGATAGTATTGTAAGTAAATATATGGTGACCAACACCACCCGCAACTAAAAACGCCATATACCAATAAAATGGTATGCGTACAACAGATTTTGCTTTCTCACGAGTAAGGTTATATCCAAACCATGCAATAACCGATATAATTATCGTTGCATATATGGTATAAGCCACCCAGTGAAAAGACAATAACTCTAATGAGCTTGTAAATATCATTTTTTCTTCCTCTTATTTTTTTCTTAACTTCTAATACTACATTATTTATTCAGAATAAAAAGCAATTTAATGATTAAATTTTAATCAATTGTTTGTTATAATATTAACTTATATACTGAAAATTACTATACTATAAATTGTATATTTATTAATCATACATATTTATCTCAACTGTATGTTTATTAATCATTATATTATTTGTTTCAATCTTTTTTTATATTATAATTCCTCTATCAAAATAATTTAGGAGATTTTATGGCAGGATTTAAGGAGTTGAAGGGGCAGGGACATGCACCAACCTTGTTTATGGCATTTTTATATTTCGATATGAGTTTTATGGTGTGGACTATGCTTGGTCCACTCTCAACGGAGATAGCTGAAGCACTGGCACTAGGTGGTCGTATCTTAACCTCTGGAGAAAAAGCGACACTTCTCTCTCTTCCAATACTCTCAGGAGCAATTCTTAGAATAGTCTTAGGTTTTGGAGTTGATAAACTTGGAGCAAAATTGACAGCACTTTTAGCACAATCCGTTGTTATTGTTTCTCTTTTAACAGCTTATCTGATGGGTAATACTATTACTTATGAAGTTTTACTTTTTGTAGCACTTGGACTTGGTTTTGCAGGGGCTTCTTTTGCTGTAGCATTGCCACAAGCGGGTCAATGGTACCCACCTAAACTACAAGGAGTCGTTTTAGGTATCGCTGGAGCTGGTAACATCGGTGTCGTTATCGACTTTCTATTTGCTCCAAAAATAGCAGAGATATGGGGATGGTATGCTGTATTTGGCGTCGGTGCCATCATGGCAATAGTTGTATTCATTGCTTATGCATTCTTAGCAAAGAATGCTCCAGCAGATGTTTATCAAGCAAGACCTAAAAAAGTCAAAGACTATCTCAAACTTCTTGGGGACAAAGACACATGGTGGTTTAACCTCTTTTACGCAGTCAGTTTTGGTGGCTTTGTTGGATTTGCAGGGTATATGAAAGTGTATTTAATGAACACCTATCAAGCAGATATGAGTGCGTTTGGTATTGATGTATTTAACGAGCCAAATGTAAAAGTTATCGCAGGTTATTTTGGAGCGGTGACAATTTTTGCTGGGGCAGTACTTCGCCCTGTCGGTGGAAATATTGCCGATAGGCTTGGTGGAGTGAAAGCTCTTTACTTCTTTTATGGTGCTGTAGCAATTTTAGTTATAACCACTGCCTTAGTCGAGATGCCATTTTTTGTTGCGATGATTGTACTTTTTTTAATCATGGCAAATTTAGGTATGGCAAACGGTTCAGTTTTTCAACTCGTACCTCAAAGATTTGGTAGAGATATCGGTATCATGACTGGTCTTGTTGGTTGTGCTGGTGGACTTGGAGGGACTGCTCTTATCAAAACTCTTGGGTGGAGTAAGGGTGCATTTGATGGTTACACAGTGGGTTTTTTAATCTTTGCAGGTGTTGTTATTATCGCTATTGTGGGACTTAGTCTTGTAAAAACTAGATGGCGTACTACATGGGGGGTAGCCGCTGGTGGTAGGATCTAAATCCAGTAATATAAAATTCTCAGGGTTCTCCCTTGCCAAAGGCAAAGAACTCATAGGAGATGACTTTTATGATGTAAAAACTATATCTAATCTTACAGTAGCTGTAGTTTGTGATGGTGTGGGAAGTGCCGATGATGGAGCTGAGGCTGCAAAAAGAGTCACAAAGCATCTCATGAACAACTTCAAAATAAGACCAAAAACATGGAGTATAGAAAAATCAATCCATAGTTTTATAGAGTCTATCAATGCGATACTCTATCAGGAGTCCATGCTAAATTACGAGCGACCAGAACTCGTTACAACCCTTACTATTGTCGTTATAGAAGGCAATAAACTTTATGGTGCAAATGTAGGTGATAGTAGGGTTTATCTCCTTCGAGATAATAGACTCTCTCAACTCTCTCATGATCATGCAATGGAGGAGGATGGATATGAAAATGTCCTCACTCAAGCGATAGGCATTGATAAAACAACGCAAATCTACTACTTTGAAAACCTCATCCAAAAAGATGATAAAATTCTCCTTTGTAGCGATGGTTTATACAATCTCCTAGACAACAAAAAACTTCAAGAAAACATCTCCTATGGAGCTTCTTCTTTAGTAAAGAAAGCTTCAAAAAGTGTCGATGATAATTTGCCAGATGATACAACTGCCGTCGTCGTCGAGATACTTCAAGCAAATGAGATAGATGCACTTAAGCAACAAAAAGTCAGTATCCCGAAAAATTTAATCAAAGGTCAGGTTATTGATGGATATAAACTTGAAAAATCTCTCATCCAAAATGACAGGACTTGGCTCTGCTCTAAAAAAACGAAAGAGTATGTTGTCAAATTTGCTCCACTTGAAGCGATAGATGATGAAGTAGTCCTTGACCTCTTTGTTAAAGAAGCTTGGAATGCCAAGCGGCTTAAAGCCAACTTCTTCCCCAAAGCAGTCATCCCAAAAAACAGAACGATTCGCTACTATGTGATGCAACTTTTCATCGGTGAAGACTTAGACTCATATCTCTCACATAAACATATCACCATAGATGATACTATAGAACTTGCATCTACGCTTTTAGATATGACTCAATACCTTCTTAGATTTGATCTTGTTCATGGTGACATCAAACCACCAAACATCATGATAGCCAAAGATGATGATGAAAATCTCGAATTTAAGATTATAGACTTTGGAAGTATTACCGAGATATTTTCCACCAATTCGCAAGCTGGAACTCCTAGTTTTTTAGCACCTCAAAGGTTTGCTGGAGAGGCTATCAGCGAAACAAGTGAAATATTTTCTATCGGTGTCACACTCTATCTTGGTCTCACAGGAAAATATCCTTATGGTGAGATAGAACCATTTCAAACCCCTAGCTTTAAAGAGGCTAAAAAACCTAGTTTTTATAATTCAAACATCCCTGATTGGCTCGACAGTGTCATCCTTCGTGCTATCGCTATAGATAAAGAACAAAGATATAAACACTATTCTGAGATGCACTATGAACTCAACCGACCCACAAAAGTAAAACCTTTCTTTTCGCAAAGTTCTACACTCATAGAGCGTTCGCCACATATCTTCTACAAACGAGCTTTTATCTTTATGGTGATTCTCAATATTGCTACAATCATCTACAAATTTAGTTTTTAGTGGTAAGTGTCTCTCCATAAACATTTATCTGTCTTGCTATCTCTAACTCCTCATCAGTATTGATAACTAAAGATCTTTTTATGGAGATACCTTGAAGAACCTCATCTCGTATATATTGTGAGTTTTCCCCTATGCCTCCAGTAAAAACAAGAGCATCTAAACTCGGGAGTAAAGTGGTGTAAGCTCCTATATATTTTCTTATCCGTCGTATCATCATACGCAAGGCTAGTTGAGAGTTCTCATCTTGTGCATCAAGGATTTTTCTCACATCACTCTCGTGACATATTCCTTTTAAACCAGACTCTCTATTGAGCATTTGACCCACTTGTTCTACGCTCCAACCAAGTGTTTGTATCAGATACAAAACGATAGCAGGATCAATATCCCCACTTCTACTTCCCATCACCAAACCTTCTAAAGGGGTAAACCCCATAGAAGTATCTATACTTTGACCATTTTTTACAGCACATACACTTGCACCATTTCCAAGATGCAGTGAGATGATGTTGAGCTCTTTAATGCTTTTATCTAGCTTTTTTGCTGCACTTTTAGCTATGAAAGAATGGGAAGTTCCATGAAAGCCATATCTTCTTATGCCATGTTTTTCATAGATCTCCAAAGGAAGTGCATAAAGGTAAGCTTCTTTTGGCATAGTTGCATGAAAGGCAGTATCAAAAATAGCATATTGTTTAAGATTTGGTGCTAACTTTTGAACACTGAGTATTCCAGCTAGATTAGCAGGATTGTGAAGTGGAGCTAAACTACTAAGTGCATCTATCTTTTGTATGACACTTGCATCTATGAGTGTCGCTTCATGAAAATATTCCCCTCCATGAACTACTCTATGCCCAACCGCATCTAAGTCAGCAATGGTTATGTCTTTTTTTCTTAGTGCATCTAGTATGGTTTCTAAAGCTTTTTCATGACTTGAGCCAATTTCATCTAAACTCATAGAAAAGATAACACTCTCACTCTCACTGTGCATCTCAAAAAGCTTAAATTTCAATGATGAACTTCCTGAGTTAATAACTGCGATTTTCATGATTTTCTTTCCTTCGTATTTTGATCTGCTTGGATAGCCGTGATAGCTATGGTGTTTACTATATCTTCTATCTCACAACCACGACTTAAATCATTGACAGGTTTGTTGAGTCCTTGAAGTATTGGTCCTATTGCTATAGCATCGCTTGAACGCTGAACGGCTTTGTATGTATTGTTTCCAGTATTTAAGTCTGGAAATATCAGTACATTTGCCACTCCTGCTACCTTAGAGTTTGGTAGCTTTTTTGCTGCAACACTTTTATTGATCGCAGCATCATATTGGATAGGTCCCTCTATATCATATGCTAATGATTCTGTATTTAAAATTCTAGTAGCCTCTTTGACCTTATCGACATCAACACCACTCCCACTCTCCCCAGTAGAGTATGAGAGTAAAGCAACTTTAGGGGTAAGCCCAAAAGACAAAGCGGTTTGTGCCGAACTTTTAGCAATAAGTGCCAACTCTTTTGCATCTGGGTTTTGGTTGATAGCACAGTCTCCATAAACTAAGACTTGAGTTTTTAAACACATAAAAAAGACAGAAGAAACTATGGAGACCCCTGGTGCAGTTTTGATGATCTGAAGTGCTGGTCGGATAGTATCACCCGTAGAGTGTATAGCTCCACTGACCATCCCATCAGCATAACCAAGATGTACCATCATCGTTGCAAAATAGTTTTCATTTATGAGGGCATCTTCTGCTGCTTGAAATGTTAAACCTTTCGCTTTTCTCATCTCATAAAAAACCTCAATAAATTCCTCTTTAAGTTTTGAAGTGCGATGGTTGATAATAGTTGCTTGAGAGAGATCTAAACCAAGACGGAGATAATGCTCTTTGACCTTTTCACTTTTTCCAAGTAAGATTACCTCTGCTATCTCCCGACGAAGGATGATCTCAGCTGCTCGTAAAATTCTCTCATCACTACTCTCTGGCAATACGATACGCTTTTTGTTAGTTCTTGCTAACTCAAAAAGTTTATACTCAAACATCATAGGGGTTAAAATATTACTCGTAGCGGTATCTATTTTATTTTCAATCGTGGGGATATCTACATTTGAGTTAAAAAGTCCCAATGCAAGTGCAATTTTCCTCTCACTTCCTACCCGCAATCTTGCTTGTATCTTTGATAATTTTTTTGCAGTAGTATAGGTGTCAAAATCAACTGAGAGTACTGGGATTGTAAACTTATCTAAGCCATCAACTAATCTCTTAATATTTGGATGAGTTGTCATACCAAAGGGAAAAATTATACCACTTATATTTGGATAAGTAGATGAATAAAGTGCACCTAAAAGCCCCACTATGATGTCTGAACGATCAGCAGGAACGACAACTAAGTCATCTTCTTCGATATACTCAAGATAATTATCTAAAGTCAAAGCGGCTACTTTTATCTGTCTTACGATTCGGCTACTATCTTTCGGGTGTAACCATAATGGAAGTGCATCTAGTGCATCTATAACATCTGCAATACTAAGCATATCTAACTCAGCCACCTCTTTTAAGTAATAAATTTTTAAAGGATAATCAGCAAGTCGTTTTTTAAGTGTTTTTTCTTGGAGATCATCAAGTCTATTGATAAAGGTCGCAAAATGTACACATCCTTGAAGTGTAGAGTTCTTATTTTGTATCAAAATATCATCATGGATATCTGCTATTGTTTTGTCCTTTGCACTGACAATATGAATGATGGGAGAGGCAAAATTTTGTGCGATTTTTATATTGAGATCAAAATCTATGGTATTGGTTAAAAAAGAGTGTCTAATCCCCTCAACAAGTACAAAATCGTAGTCATTTTCAAGTTTTTTAAACTTAGCAATAAGCTCATTAAGAAGCGTATTTGTCTTATTGTTTGCGATCATATCTTCTACATACTCTATGTCAAATCCATAACACTCTTTATACTCCATATCAAGAGAATATCTCTCAAGCATAAAAGCAATATCACCATCTTCCATATTTCTAGAGTAGATAACAGGTCTAAAAAAAGCAACACGAGCGAGATTTCTTTTTAAAATTTCCATCATCCCCATTGTGACAAAAAGTGCCCCTGCACTTTTTTCTTGTGCTGATATATATAATGACTTTATTTTCATATTTTTACCCCTTTTACAAATTGATAACTCTTTTTCTTAAACCCTATTTTCACATAAAATCTATGTGCATCTTGATGCTCTATACCTGAACTAAGGACAACTCTCTCACACCCACCCATCTTTGCATAGTTATCCAGATATCCCATCATCGCCTCCCCATAGCCTCGGGAGCGGACACTCTCATAAGTGACCAAATCATCAACAAAAAGATGCCTTTTATGGTATAAGTTTGTTTGGATATACGCACCCGCATAGGTCACTAACTCCTCCCCTTCAAAAAGACCAAACATCTTATACTCTTTTGAACGCATCTCATAAATCAAATCTTCAAACTCATCATAATCCAACCCATCTCTTAATTGAGACAACACTTCCCAAACACTTTCTAGCTCTTTTAAATTCAATTCTCTTATCTGCATAATGTATTTTATACTAATTTAGTTATAATTAATACCGTAAACTTAAAAACAGCTAGAAAGGGTATTGAATGCAAATGAAAAATTTTGAGGTAATCATCGTTGGTGCTGGTATCACAGGTTGTGCTTTAGCTTATACTCTTGCAAGATATACAGATATAAAATCTATCGCTCTTGTAGAAAAATATGAAGATGTATCGACCTTAAATTCTAAAGGGACAAGTAATTCTCAAACTATCCATGCTGGAGATATAGAAACAAACTATACATTAGAGAAAGCTTCTATCACAAAAAGAACAGCTAAGATGATAGAACGATACTGTCTAGGGCATCACTTGCAAAATGATGTTATCTACTCTTACCAAAAAATGGCACTTGGTGTTGGACAAAAAGAGGTTGAGTTCTTACTTCATAGATATGAAGAGTTTAGCCAACTTTTTCCTTACCTAGAGGTGTGGGACAAAAAGAAACTCAAAGAGATAGAGCCTCGCATAGTTTATGATGCCAATGGCAACGAAAGGGAAGAAGATATAGTAGGTGTTGGGACGCGTGACCAATGGACTACAGTAGATTTTTACAAACTTTCAAAATCTTTTATAGAGGAGATAAAAAAAGAGGATGTTGTCTTTGAGATGTTTTTAAATACAGAGGTCAAAGATATAGAAAAATCTACAAAAAGAGGTTATGTTGTAAAAACTCCAAAAGGGAACTTCTATGCTGACTTTGTAGCAACAGATGCAGGGGCACATTCGCTTTTCTTAGCACACCGTATGGGCTTTGGACTCAATCTTGGTTGTCTTCCTGTTGCTGGTAGTTTCTATATGAGCAATCAAAAACTCCTCAATGGTAAAGTCTATATGATACAAAATCCGAAACTCCCTTTTGCAGCACTTCATGGTGACCCAGATATTCTTGCGGATGGAAACACTCGCTTTGGTCCTACTGCACTTGTCCTACCTAAACTTGAACGCTACAAACCAGGTACCTATATGGATTTTTGGAAAACTTTGCGTTTTGATATGAACATAGTAAAAGCTCTTTGGAAACTTCTCAAAGAGAGTGACATCCGTAACTATCTAGGAAGAAACTTCTTATATGAAGTACCTTTTTTAAATAAGTATCTATTTTTAAGAGATGCAAGAAAAATCGTCCCTGGGCTCAAACTAGATGAGTTTGAATATGCACATGGATTTGGGGGAATTCGCCCACAGGTTCTCAATAAAGATGAACAAAAACTTATGCTTGGAGAAGCCTCTATCTATACTGGAGAAGGATTGATTTTCAATATGACACCATCTCCTGGAGCGACATCTTGTCTTGGTAATGCAGAACGAGATACAAAATATATTGCAAAATATCTTGGCAAAGAGTTTGATATCAAACATCTTGAAGAGGAACTAACAGAGGGTGAATACTGTGTGCTTCCAGAGCCTATAGCATCACAAAAAACCGTTGTTAACCTCATCAGAGCAGAGATAGCACATACGCATGAAAAATATTCAAAAGACACTATTCATAATGCTCCAGAGAAAGATTTTTGGGATAAACCACACTCTAAACTCAAGTAAAAAGAAACATAACCATATTTTAAAGCTTTCTTAGATATAATCGCGAAAATTTTTATAAGAGAGCTTCACTATGGTAACAGTTCAAAACCTCACTAAACGCTTTGGAAACAGAGTTCTATTTCATGAGATAAATCTCAAACTTGACCGTCATAAACGCTACGGTCTCATCGGTGCTAATGGTGCTGGAAAAACAACATTTTTAAAAATCCTTTCAGATCAAGATAATGAATTTGAGGGTGAAGTTATCATCCCTAAAGCCAACAAAGTTGGTGTTCTTGGTCAAAATCAATTTGCTTTTGAAAACTATACCATCATGGATGCTGTATTACAGGGAAACAAACGACTCTACGATGCAGTCAAAGAGAAAGAAGACCTTTATGCAAATGGTGACTTTGAAGATGATGCAGTCAATAACCGTTTAGCTGAGTTAGAGGTTATATCTGTAGAGGAAGATCCAACATATGAATACGAAGTCAACATTGGTAAAATCCTTGAAAATGTTGGCATCCCTGCAAGTGATCATTATGATCTTATGAGTTCACTTGACTCTGCCGATAAATTCAAAGTTTTACTTGCACAAGTTTTATTTCCTAAGCCTGATGTACTCTTCCTTGATGAGCCTACAAATAACCTCGACATCCAAACTATCTCATGGCTAGAAAATGAACTCAAACGACACCAAGGTGCTATGGTAGTTATCTCTCACGATAGGCACTTCTTAAATTCTGTTGTGACAAATATCTTAGATGTAGATTACCAAAAAATTCGTGAATTTACAGGAACATATGATGACTGGTATATTGCCGCAAATGTGATAGCAAAACAACTTGAACTAGATACTGCTAAAAAAGAAAAAGAAAAAGAACAACTTGAAGCTTTTGTGAGAAGATTTTCAGCAAATGCATCAAAAGCAAAACAAGCAACATCAAGACAAAAACAACTTGACAAACTTCAGATTGATGATATTAAACCATCATCTCGCCGAGATCCAAGCATCGTATTTAAAGCAAAAAGAACTATGGGAGGTGAAGCACTTGACCTTTTTAATATCTCTCACTCTTATGGTGATAACGAGGTGCTCAAAGATATTACACTCAAATTTGAACCAGATGAAAAGGTAGCTCTTATCGGTGGCAATGGTGTTGGTAAAACAACACTCTTAAAAATCCTTATGGAAGAGATGAAACCAAGTGCAGGTGAAGTAAAATGGGGTGCAACCATAGAGCCTAGTTATTTCCCCCAAGATACCGCTGACACTATTAATGGAGATGGAACTCTTTATGACTGGCTTCGTGGTTTTGACCCTAAGCGTGATATTGCAGAGATAAGAAACTGTCTAGGTCGTATGCTCTTTAATGGCGAACAGCAAGAAAAGTCAGTTGTGAGCATCTCAGGTGGAGAGAAACACCGTATGATGCTCTCAAAACTCATGCTTGAAGGTGGAAACTTTTTAGTTTTAGATGAACCATCAAATCACCTTGACCTTGAGGCTATTGTAGCACTAGGTGAAGCACTCCATGAGTTCAAAGGCAATGTTATCTGTGTCTCTCACGATAGAGAGCTACTCGATGCTTATGCAACTCGTATCATTGAGATTCAAGCTGATGGAACTCTTATTGATTTTAAAGGAAGTTACGAAGAATTTGCAGAGGCAAAGGAAAAAGGGGAGATTTAGCTCTTTGGGAATATTTTTTGCTATATACTTTGAAAAAAGTGTATGCATGAAAATATTTCTACTTTTAACCTCTTTACTTCTACTTAGTCTTAACGCAAAAGATACAGATTACTCCATAATTATCAACAAACCCTTCAATAGTCAACTCTTAGCTATAGAACAAGATTATGATAGAGATATAACAGCTGTAGGGTTTACAGAAAAATTCAATACTAAAACTCAAACTAGCAGAAGCTATACAGACCCTTTCAAATATCTTGCAAGTATTAATGATACTGATGGTATGCAGATGCAACTTATCAAACTCGACCAAGGTACAGGAAAAGTTCTTTTAGACAAGTCATCAAACCTAGCTAAATTTAGCGAAGCGATAGCCATCACTAAAACTCCATCAAACGGGTACTATATTGGTGGGAATACTATGGATGCTCAAGTGATACTTCTCAAACTTGATGCAAATGCAAATCTTATATTTAAAAAATCATTTGGAACAAAAAATTTCAATAGCTTAAGAAATATAGTACAACTTAATGATGGTGGTGTTCTTGCCGTGGGTTCATCCACTAGTTCTCGCTCTATCCATGATCCACTATTTGAAACAGGACTTGGACTCAATGATATATTTTTAACTCGTTTTAGCAAAGATGGACATAAACTTTGGAGTAAAAAGTATGGAACACAGTATGATGATAGAGGTATCGATGCAGTAGAGGCTTTCGATGGTTCTTTCATCGTAGTAAGCACTACACGCTACGATAACTATAGGGATGTCACACTCATGCGAATTGGTGAAAATGGCAATAAAATATGGCTTAAACACTATAAAGAACAAAAAAGTATCTCTCCAAAAAAAATCATCCGCTTAAGAGACAATAACTTTCTTCTTGCACTTTCAGAAGTAGATGAGATGAACAAAGAACAGATTCGGCTCATCAAATTTGACCTACAAAAAAATGTCATTTTAGACAAGAAGCTCCATACACTATATCCATCAGTTCTCAATGATATAAAAGAGTATGCTGATGGTGGCATCGTTGGTGTTGGCTATGTACGAGATGCTTCCAATACAGATGCTCTTGTTGTCATGCTTAACTCAGAACTCAAACAACTCAATCAAGCACACTTTGGTGAAGACAATTATGATCGCTTCAATGCGGTAACCATACTCAACAATTCACAAATTGCTTGTGCAGGGATATTTACACACAACAAATCTCAAGAATCAAATATGTGGATAGTAAAACTCAATAGAGATACCACCTTTGTACAAAAATCAACAAAAGCATTGGGTATCTACAAGATGCTAGTAAAGCTCTATGCCAAAGAGATAAAATCAAAACAGATAAAGATAAATCAAGATCTATCCATAGAATTTATAGACAAAAGACTCTACTTTGGTGTATCAAAATATAAACTTACAAAAACACAAAAAATATTTTTAGATACATTTAGTAAAAAGCTTACCTCTTTCTTGCATCAATATCAATCGCAAGTGAAAACATTAGAGGTCAATGGATACACCTCAAGTGAATGGGGAAAAGCCTCTTTTGAAGATAGATATATAAAAAATGAAAAGCTTTCTATGAAAAGGTCTTTTGAGACTTTAGACTATATCTTTCATTGTCAAGATAAAAAAACCAAGGTATGGCTTACTAAAATACTCAAAGGGAGTGGATACAGCTATCGTAAAAAAATCACTTTCTCAAATGTTGAAAATAAACAAAAATCTCGAAGAGTCTCCTTAAGAATCATACTCTTTTGATGCTCTAAAAGAGAGTCGTGTCTTATCTTGCTTGAGTTTTTTGTAGAGTTTGAACTTTGCTTTTTCTAAAGCATCACCATCCCAAGAAAAATCTTTCATAATCTCTTCATCACCAACACAAGCACAATCCATTGCAAAAAGTTTTAACTCTTTTTTTGTAAGTTTTGATTTCATCACACCATAGAGTGCTTTTTCATCTTCCATAAACTCTCGTATGGGCATGACACAGAACTCTGCCAACTTTTCTTTAAAGTTATTTTCTTCGTTGTATTGTTTCCAAACTGTATTTTCTAGCATTAAATTTTCTCCTTATAGTGTAAATTCCTTTGATGAGCAAACATTTATGTAATAAATATTTAGCCAGAAAAGATAAGAATTTACTCTGCATACATTTTAGATACTTCTAGATTTCTGGAAGTATCAACCTTAAGTCTTTTTCGTTTATTATTATATTTGCTTCTTTTTGCAAAATCTCTCTTGCACAAAAAGCGACTCTAGTTCCAGCGTGAGCAAACATACTAAGATCATTTGCACCATCTCCACACACTAGCGTTTCTTCACGAGTTACACCAAGAATCTTTTGAAGCCTTTGTATCATGTCCCCTTTAGATGAAGAAAACATCATGTCACCACCAACAAACCCTGTAAGCTTTCCATCTTTTTCATGGAGTATATTTGCAAAGTCTGCATCAAACCCGAGGAGATCTTTGGCGTATGTTGTTGCACTTCTAAACCCACCACTAAAACACACTACTGTCATCCCACGGCTTTTAAGTTCAGCTATAGTCTCTATAGCCCCTTTCATATAGGGAAGATTTTGAGAGATTTTAGTAACTACAGAGTAGTCAAGTCCCTTTAAAAGAGAAACTCTTTGTTGCAGGGATTCAAAAAAGTCAAGTCTTCCACTCATAGCCTCTTCAGTTATGTAAGCTACTTTTTCGCCTATGCCTAACTCCTCTGCAAAGAAATCTATAGTTTCTCCATCCATAAGTGTCGAATCAAAATCAAAAACTGCCAATTTCAACATAAAAATACTCTCTTTTGTTATAATGTCGAAATTATATCCAAATAGGAACGCTTTTGTTTGATGCACTGATTGAAAAATTACAAAACGATACTTACATAACACTGGAAACAACACCTGGACATTCACCTCAGTTTAGCCCTATTGTTGAGAAAATCGCACAACTTGAACTTGATAAATTCGTAGATGCTTTTACTACAACAGATAACCCTCTAGCTAAACTCAAGTACAATGCCCTTTTTGCAGCTAAAATACTTCAAGATAAGTTCAACAAACCTGTCATCGCAACGATGAGTATGAGGGATAGAAATAAGATTGCCCTACAATCTGACCTACTCGGTGCAAATGAGGTTGACATAAGAGCTATACTAGCCCTCACAGGCGATCCAGCTACCATCTCAGACCAACCACACACTAAAGGAGTTTTTGAAGCAGATAGTAGCATGTTACTTGATATGATCTCAGCATTTAACTCTGGTATGGACTATGCAGGAAAACCCTTTAGCTCAAAACCCAAAGAGATCGTTCCTTTTGCAGTAGTAAACTCTTTTGCAAAAAACCCAAAAACACTCCAAAAAAAGATGCAAAAGAAGATAAAGCATGGTGCCCTTGGCATCATAACCCAACCTATCTATGACTTAGAAAATGCAAAACAACTCTTAGAGCTTATGGACAATGCCAACAAAGAGTGTTGTAGTGAATCAAAAAGTGCTCATCTTATCCTTGGACTTTTCCCCATCACGAAATTAAGAACGGCACAGTTTCTCTCAACTCATGTCCCTGGCATCAATGTACCCGATATTTGGTTAGAAAAACTAAGAGTTGCAAGTGCCAAAGGTGAGGAAGAAGAATACAAGGTTGGATTTGAACTAAGTAAAAATCTCTTTGAATCGCTCAAAGACTACTATCCAAAAATCCACCTTATGACTGCAAATAAATTTGATTTAGCTAAACAAATATTACAAGGAAAGAAAAATTGATAGATTTAAAATTAGTACAAAAAGATTTTGACACAATAAGTAAAAAACTTCAACGAAAAGGTGTGAGCTCAGAACTTTTAGAGGAACTCAGACTGAAAAATGAAGAACTTAAAAAAGCAAAATCAAATTTTGAGACACTTCAAGCACTTCAAAACTCTATGAGTAAAGAGTTTGGTGTCTATAAACGAGAGGGTAAAGATATCTCCGAACTCAAAGCCAGAGTAGATGCAAACAAGCTAGTGATAACGGAAGCTCTTGATATCCAGAGACAAAAACAAGAAGCACTAGAGAGTTTGGCTATGGCTATACCAAATATACCAGATGATTCTGTCCCAGATGGTGAAGATGAAGAGGATAACATAGAACTTGTAAAAGTCCTTACTCCAAAAAAGTTTACTTTTACTCCAAAAGAGCACTGGGAACTCGCCGAGAACAATGGTTGGATAGACTTTGAACGGGGTGTCAAGCTTGCTACAAGTCGTTTTTCTGCTTCCTTTGGGATGGGTGCAAGACTAGAGCGTGCCCTCATAAACTTTATGCTTGACTTCAACCGTTCTCGTGGTTTTGAAGAGGTAAGTGTCCCACAACTTGTAAACCGTCAAGCACTTGAAGGTACAGGACAACTTCCAAAATTTGAGGATGACCTTTATAAGATGGAGGGAATGGAGTTATTTCTCATTCCCACTGCTGAAGTTCCTGTTACAAACCTCTTTCAAGATGAGATACTCAGCGTAGATGCTCTTCCAAAAAAGATGACAGCCTATACTTCATGTTTTAGAAAAGAAGCAGGTGCAGCAGGTCGTGACACAAGAGGGATGATACGCCAACATCAATTTCACAAAGTAGAGCTAGTCACGATAGCCCATCCAGATGAAAGTGAAAAAATCTTTGATGAGATGGTCTCGTGTGCATCAGATATATTGACAGCCCTTGAACTTCCTCACCGTTTAGTAAATCTTTGCACAGGTGACTTAGGCTTTGGAGCTGCCTATACAACTGATATCGAAGTCTGGCTCCCGGGGCAAAATACTTACCGTGAAATATCTTCTATCTCTAACACAAGAGAGTTCCAAGCAAGACGCGCAAAAATTCGTTTCAAAGATGGTAAGAAAAACAGATTTGTACATACACTCAATGGAAGTTCTTTAGCTGTAGGTCGTACACTTGTAGCTATCATGGAAAATTATCAACATGAAGATGGAAGTATAGATATTCCTGAAGTTTTAAAGCCTTATTTGGGAATGTAGGAATACAAGCTAAGAACTTTCCTCATTCTTAAGCTCCAGCTTTGGAACGCATACTTCATGAGTTATTTTAGTGATACAAACGAGCTATATTTTTAGTTATCAAAGTTATATATGCATTCCCAAGTAAAACTTGGGAACGAGCTAGCAGTCGATATTACTGCTCTTGTATAACTCACATTTTTAGAATCTTTTTAAACCTTTAAGTTTTAAAATATCTTTTTCAAAACTTAATATTTCTTCTTTATCTAAATATAAATTAATTTTAGCAATTGTTTTTGTATAAAATTTATTTATAGCATTTGTTAATGCAACATCTGTAGTATCTTTTAACATATCAGGTGCAGTACCTTTATCTAAGACTGTTCCAATTATTCCATTACTACCTGTTCTTGTCTGTTTTTCATAAACATATGGTTCTTGAATATTAAAATCAGATAAATTAATTCTTCTTTTAACAAACACTTGACCTGTCATTGGTTCAATCATTGATATTGTGAAACTACCACCTATTTGGATCACTCCATCAACATGTGTATATAATCTATATTTTTTTGTATTTATAGCTTTATTTTCAATAGTAAAATCAATTTTTGGTACAAATGCTAAGTAAATTTTCTTTTTATCTTGATAAGTCATATCATCAAAAACACTATATGGACCTTTTAATTTAAATCCTTTGGAAACAATTATCTCTGATATAGAATTTTCCAGTGCTTTACTTAATCTTTTAGCATAACTTTGAGAAAAGGCATTATTAAAATTATAATTAATATTAACATTTCTCATTCTTTGCATCATCACCATTGCTAATGTTGATTGAGAAGTTTGGTTCTTATTAGCTGTTGCATTTGCTGCAATTACTGGACTAACTATAGCAATAACAATTTTTGTAGCTTTTAATTGCTTAAGCTTTTCACTTTGTAAATTTAAAACACCTATATCTTTTTTTACTTGTAGTCTTGTACTACATCCAGAAAATAATGTTATAGACATTACTCCAATAAACCCTATTTTTAGCAATTTTTTTGCTATATTAAACTTATTTGACATAAAGTTCTCCTATATTTTAGTTTTGACTATTTAAAATAGCCTTACTAAAATTTACTATTAGAGTAAACTTTGGTACAACTATTTATTCAACGAACATTATACATAAAATAGCTCTAAAAAACAATATTAAGTACCTACTCAAAAAGAACGCCAAATTATCCTAAAGCTACTAAGGGGTAAAATTTCTCTTCATAAGCAGAAAAGTCAATAACTCTTTTTTCCTCGTTTGTATAATACATCTAACCACTCAAGAAGAGTATAATAATATTCTAAGAGTCGGTTTGATGTAGATTGATTTCCTCGTTGAAGCCGTTATAATTATGATGAGCCTGATTGGGAGCT
>Ga0256829_1001400_pt1 | contig 20039 bp, 24 predicted proteins | sample 131447metaG_FD_185979 | JGI IMG/M metagenome (GOLD analysis project Ga0256829, IMG submission 185979) | Hydrothermal vent microbial communities from Lau Basin, Pacific Ocean - 131-447 | ecosystem: Environmental > Aquatic > Marine > Hydrothermal vents | place: Pacific Ocean: Lau Basin | collected...
AGCGATTGAGCGCATCACTTACCCCTTGCCCAATGTCTTTTAAAACCAAAGCATTTGGCGCGACTACAGATACCCATGCCCACCTTGCTTTTGCACCCATCGCTGCCAAATCAGATAAAGCTGCGCACACAGCTCTATCGGCGGCTTTATCCAAAGGGAAATCATGCGGCCAATGCACACCCGCCACCGCAGTGTCGGTGCTGACCACCAATGAATGACGCTGCATAAGCTTATGTATTGAGGCATCATCCCCATTGGATAATTGCGTATGTTTATCCGTATAATTTGCTTTGTTTACAAAATATTGTGCAATGCAATCAAACTCATGATTTGGCATAAATCTTACAAACCCTCAGCCACAGCAAAAGCCATAGCTACATCCTCATCATCGGTTAGGGATAGATGGATATGTTCAATATTCAATGATTTTGCTCTTGTGTCTGCACCACCATGCAAGACAATGTATGGTTTACCCGAAGCCTCATACATCACTTCAATATCTCGCATACCAAAACCCATAAACCCTGTGCCCAAAGCCTTGGATACAGCTTCTTTGGCAGCAAAAAACATGGCTAAACGCCTTGCCACACCTTTATCTTGCGCCAATTGATATTCTTCTGGTGTATAAATACGCTGTACAAAACGATGAGGAAATCGCTTTAATGCACGCTGGATACGTGAAATGCCCACCCTATCTATACCAATACCAACAATCATACTAATCGCGCTTGATCAATGCTTTAAAGTCAGCAGTCGCGCATTTCAAACCTTTAAATACAGCATCTGCAACAATCGCATGCCCAATATTCAAACCTTCAATTTCGGAAATATTCACCATTGCAGGTGTGTTTTCTAAGGTCAACCCATGCCCTGCATGCACCATCAAACCTAAGCTTTTTGCATAAGAGGCTGCATCAGCAATCGCTTTTAATTCACATTGTTGTGCCTCACCTTCAAGATTTGCAAAATGCCCAGTATGCAATTCAATCACAGGCGCACCAACTTTTTGAGAGGCATCAATTTGTATTTGCGCAGGGTCAATAAACATCGATACCCTACAGCCAGAAGCAGAGAGTTTTTGCACAGCATCTTTCATGCGATCAATATGCCCTGCCACATCCAAGCCACCTTCTGTCGTCAACTCTTCACGCTTTTCAGGCACAAGACATACCGCTTGAGGCTTTAATGCGCATGCAATCCTCACCATTTCATCGGTGACTGCCATTTCCATATTCAAATGCAGCACACCTTCATTCGCCAATCGGGCAAGTGCCGTCATATCTTCATCTTGAATATGTCTACGATCTTCACGCAAATGCGCTGTAATACCATCAGCACCACCAGCTATGCACAAGTGCGCTGCGGCAATAGGATCTGGATATGTTGTCAAACGTGCTTGCCTTAATGTGGCAATATGATCGATATTTACACCCAAATGCATCCTCTTACCCCTTTTATTTAGAAAAAATTGTCATGTCGAACGTAGTTGAGACATCTCGTAATGCAACTTTATAAAAGATTCCTCGGCTCCGCTCGGAATGACAGTCTAGTATATCATAGTGACCGAAAACTATCTGGAACTTTGACACCGTGCTCTTGCAACACAAGCCCAATCATTTGTTTCCACTGCATAGCATCTGCATCAGATAATCGAATATGCCCATGTTCCAATACACCCAGCATACTTCGTCGTAACCCTGCCGATACTGCATGTCCTCGACCACAAGCATCACATACAAGTTGAGCGCCCATCCAATACATCGTTGTATCCATAGCGATTTCTTCGCCACAATGCCAACAATGTGATAAATCACCTATCCACCCAGCTTCATGAAGTAAAGTCCAAGCTGATGAACATACGCCTTCAAGCTCCTGCCGTTGGGATAATAAACGCACAGCTTGCATCAATTCCTCATAACCATGCGGGTCACCTTCTTGAAATAAACCTGATGCCATACTTAGTAATTCCAAGCCAACCAAACTTTTGCTTTCATCCACCAATGCTTTCTCACGTTGTATATCTATCAGTGTTCCCATACCTGTGCGCCCTGCTCTCCAAGTTAAAACAAGGCGATGAAGCGGGTATAAGGCAGCTCGAAATGGACTTTTCGCACGCCTTGCACCTTTTGCCATCAAGGAAATACGCCCATGTTCAGATGTTAAAAAATGGCAAATTAGGGATGTTTCACTGTAAGGAATACGCCGCAACAGCAACGCAGAATCATGAATTTCAGCCATCTAAACCCAAATCGTATAACTTCGCAGGTTTATCAAACCAACCTGCATCCACTTTGACCCATAATTTCAGATTTACTTTGCAATCCAAAAGTGCTTCAAGGCCTTCTCTGGCACGGATACCAATGTTTTTCATACCCTCGCCACCCTTACCAATAAGCATCGGCTTATGACGTTCATTACCTACCAGTATCACAGCTTCAATGTCCACTTTGCCATGACCAAGATCAGTGAACTGCTCAATATCCACCGCAGTTTGAAAAGGAATCTCATCATGCATGGACATAAACACCTGCTCACGCACATATTCTGCTGCTAACTGGCGTTGCGATTGATCAGTAAACCAATCCGGGTCATACAAAGGTTCACGTTCAGGTAAATATTTCGCCAATTCTTTCAATAGACCATCTATCTGCTGACCCTTACGTGCTGAAATAGGGATATAAGCCTTGGCTTCAGGATCAAGCTTTTGCATCTCCAACAAGCGCGGTAAAAGTTTGTCTTTATTGGCTTTATCCACTTTATTCAACACGTGAATACGTGGTTGACGTAATCTTCCAGTTGCAAACTGTTCAATCAGTGCTTTGGTTTCATGCCCCAAAGGTGTGGTCACATCTTGCATAATCGCCAACACATCCGCCTCTTCCGCTGCAGCGTAAGCCACACGCACCATATTTCGATTAAGCTGCTTTGAGCCTTTATGAATACCTGGCGTATCCACAAATACCATTTGCATATCATCATCACTATGAATGCCTAGAATACGATGTCGAGTGGTTTGAGGTTTGGGCGTTACAATCGCCACCTTCACACCAATAATATGATTCATCAATGTGGATTTACCCACATTGGGTCTACCAAGTAAGGCTACAGTACCACTGCGAAATGTTTGTTTAGTCATGAGCGCAGGCTGTTCAATTCCTGCAAAATATCAATGTGAAACACCATCTCGCCGAATCACCTTAATCAAAGTTAACCATAATATGTATATATCAAAGAAAAACGATTTCCGTTCTAAATATTCAACATCCAAAGCTACTTTGTCAGGGATAGGCAACTCATCACGTCCATTCACCTGCGCCCAACCTGTGACACCCACAGGCAACACATGCACACCCTTTTCTGTGCGCAAAGCAATCAAATCATCCTGATTAAATAAAGCAGGGCGCGGACCTACAAAGCTCATATCGCCTTTTAAAACACACCACAACTGTGGCAACTCATCCAAACTGGATTTTCGTAAGAAATCGCCAATGGGCGTAAGCATACTTTTAGGATTTTCTAATAAATGCGTCGCTACAGCAGGTGTATCAACCTTCATACTGCGAAACTTAGGCATCCTAAAAATTTTATTATCTTTCCCCACCCTATTCGACCAATACAACACAGAACCCTTAGAAGTCAGCTTCACCAGCATTGCAATGCAAAGCATCGGAATCCATGCAACCGAGAAAATAAACAAACAAAGTACAATATCAAATAAACGCTTCATTTGTAATCTTCAACAGTCTTCTTGAGTTGTTCATCCATGGTTATCACAGGCTTCCAGTCCAGTAACTCTCTAGCCTTGGAACTATCCACCTGCAATGAACCAAACAAGCGATAGGCAATATCTTCTTTACCTAAAAGCTTAGCCATAAATATCATTAAACCCACAGGCACAGGCAATAAGTATGCCTTCTTACCCATAGCTTTTGCTACTTTTTGTATTAATTCAGTGGTCGAAACATCTTCATGATCCGAAATCAAGAATATTTGGTTTGCAGCTTTCGGGTGGTGCGTACACAGTACAATAAAATCCACCAGATTATCCAATGCCACCAAGCTACGCTTATTATGCGCAGCGCCCAAAGGCAATGGCACTCCCCTTTTTACCCATGCAATCATTTTTTTAAAATTTGCTTTTACGCCAGGTCCATAAATTAATGGTGGACGAATCACTACAATTTCCATACCTGTTTTATGTCCCAGATCAAACAACCCCTGCTCAGCTTCCCATTTGGATAGAGCATAAGCATCTTGTGTCGTTACTATATCATTTGGAGTGAAAGCTTGACCAGCATCTGTGCTTTCGCCATTAACCTTAATTGAGCTAATAAATACAAACCGCTTCACACCAGCCGCTGCTGCTTGTCGTGCGAAATTCAATGTACCATCCACGTTCACTCGACGAAATTCAGCCAATGAACCACCAGCATTATCACCCATGATATGTACACGCGCTGCGGCATGAATCACCACATCCACGCCCTTAAGCGCAGCTGAATAATCCGTATCCGCCAACAAATCGCCTACCAACACCTGTTTGATTTCAACAGGCAAAGCACTCGATAAACGCCGAACCGCCGTAACAATAGTCTCCGCGCCATCCTGCTTTAACAGTGCTCTAGCTACAGCTCCTCCCACAAAGCCTGTTGCGCCTGTAACAAGACATTTCATACTACTGCTTCACCCACCGTACATACTCACTAGCCCACTCCGTATTTATCACCTTTACATCATATAATTTAGCAGCGCGTGCCTGAGCTGCTTCACCCATCTTGCGACGCAATATTTTGTCTTTGGACAAACGGTGCATCGCCCGATACAAACGCTCACTATCTTTTACAGGCACAAGTATACCTGTCACGCCATCATGGACAGCATCAACCAGCCCTGAAATTTTTGTACCCACGCATGGCAACCCCAAAGCCGCCGCTTCAATAACAACAGTACCAAAGCCCTCTCGATAACTAGGTAAACAAAAAACATCCGACACAGCCAAAAAACGCCCTACATCTTTTTGATAACCCAAACAATGCACATTTTCTTGTCTCCGAGCCCGCTTGAAGATGGCTTCTCCATCAGGGTCTGTAGGACCAACAAGTAATAAGTGTGCATGCTGTGTTTCCTGCTGCAACTTCGCAAAAGCATTCAACAATTCACATAAGCCCTTATCAACAGTTAAACGACCAATGTATATAAAAACACACAAGGCATCCTCTATGCCTATATGCTTCTTCAACATTTCTTTTTCATCATCTGACCAACGCGACAATGAAAAGCGTTCCAAATCAATCCCCCCCAAAGAGCCATTGCCAATCACCGAAATAGCTTGCTCCGATACAATACCTTCTGAAATAAGGTATTCTTTCTGGCTAACACTATCGGCATAGCAGTGCGTCATCAGTCGGGAGATACAACGGTCTGATAAGCGCATCACCCAGCGCATCAAACCTTTGCGTGTTACCCAAGCCTGCCCTGTAAAGGTATGGAAACGTAAAGGAATTCTGGCGAAAAAAGCGGCTACCGAACAAAGCAAGCCGGCTTTAGGGGTAAAAGAGTGAATAATATCAAATGATTCCTGCCTAAAAACAGCATATAACTTCCATAAAGCTTTCAAATCAGCCCAAGCTTCCAGTTTACGTGGAATTTCCACCTCAAGCACACACACAGCATCATCTTCGGGCAAGTCTCTCAACTCTTTACCCGGCGATGTAATAATCGTTACCTGCATTCCCAAAGACGCAAAAAACTTTATCTGTAAAGACAATTGAGAAATCATAAAATAAGGTACTGTAGAAACAAACACAATCGACTTTCCCATCATCTCAGTGGATATATCATCCACTTTATCAATATCTTTACTCACCCTTCTTTCTTATCCCATAGCATATTCCACTCATCCATACAGTCTTGCTCTGGCGGAAGCAATACATTTCTCGCCACAGTTATTTTGAATGTTTGATTCAGCACATCCGCAACTATTTTCATAGACTGAACAAGTAAAATTTTTGCAATTATCACGAATTCATTTCTCTGATAAGAAACCTTTACAAAAGCTGTTAGAAATATCTTTCGTGCATTAAACATTTTCTTAAAAGATCTAGCTTCACGATAAGCAAGAAGTGGTTCATTTATACATGCAAAACAGCTTGTTTGATAAGTACGATACAAGAGTTGCTGATCTTCAACTCCATCAACAGATGAATCATATTTATTCATTCTAAACCAAGCAATACGCCCCATCCAAGTTGGGTGAGGAATATGAAATCCATTCCAAGGGTGTTTACAAATATCGTTATGTGACTCTTTCACAGGAAGAACACCATTAACCACCCCACCATCCGAAAAAACCAGCACGCTACTTCCCAACAAGTCCACTTCACTGTACTTTTCGAGGTAATTCATCTGTTTCAAAAATCTATCTGGAAATGCAATATCATCTTGATCCATACGAGCAAAATATTTTCCATTTGCCATATCTACGGCCATATTCAGACGAGCCGAAAGCCCTAGATTTTCATCACCTTCAATCAAGCGAATACGTGAATCTTTGAATGAGCGCATAATGTCAACACTTTCATCCTCAGAGCAATCATCAAGAATAATCAATTCAAAATCCCGAAAGCTCTGGTTCAATAGCGATTTAATTGCTGTTGCAAGCGTCGAAGCCCCATTATATACAGGCAAAGCAATTGTCAGGATGGGGGGGCTGTATCCTTTCTGTTGTGTTTGATCCGTCATCATTGGCTACGTAGCCAAGCCATGTGGTTTCTAATGCCATCATGCAATGATACGCTCGGCTGCCAATCAAATTGATGCATTGCGCGAGTAATATCCAATATAATTTTCTTCACATCACAATCTCGACCCTCACTATATTTCACTTGCAAAGGTTTATTTATCACTTCTTGAAGTATTGAAACAATATCGTTAATTGAATGTCCGATTCCACTTCCTGCATTAAAAACGCCACACGCATCACTTTCCAACGATTTCACACATAAACTGGCTAAATCTGCGACATATATATAATCCCTGACGACACTTCCATCACCCCAAATTTCTAGCATCTCACCCGCCAATGCTTTTGCTAGAAGCGTTCCGATTAGCCCCTGCACACCAACATGACCCTGCCTAGGCCCATAGGGATTAGATGGGCGCAAAACGATGGGCTGCAAGCCATACAATTGTTGATACATAAACAAATACTTTTCAATTGTAACCTTCACTACACCATAGGAGCTAATTGGATTCAGTGGATCACCCTCTCTCACTGGCGTTGAATTCGCATTCCCATATGCTGCACCCCCAGAGGATAAATATAATATTCTATACACATTTTTTTTTCTCATTTGTTCAAGCAAGTACAAAGTATTCACCAAATTACTCTGCACATCTTTGACCACATCCAGATTAGAGGTGCTTGGCACTGTTGTACTGATGAGGTGGCAAACTGCATCAACGCCATGCAATGCCTCTGCGAGTTGAAATGTATCGTCAAAATGACCCTGTCTATATTCCACCTGACTTAGTGGCGCACGATAGTGCTCGGGGGAACGATCAAAAACGCGTACCTTATGCCCCCTTTCCAACAGGCTATCGACAACATGTGAACCAATAAAACCATTTCCACCCAATACAAGTATATTCATATGCTTATCCTCATAAAATCATCCATTCCGAGGGATACAAATCTTGCGTTGAACATTTGTCATGCGCAAACCAATATTTAGGAGCGATAACAATCTTGTCTTTATTGGGATTTAACCATGCTCCCCACCAACTAAATGTGCTATTGGCAATGATATGATGTTGGCATAAACCCATTAACTGCATATCCCTGAAGCTGTTTTCCCCTTGGTTATGATCCACAAAACAACACACATGAGAGGTTGATAAATTCGTTTTTACCCACGGAATATCATCAGAAAACACAATAAAACATGGGTTATCCACCTGCTGGATTATATAGTCCATCGCCATCTGATAATAATCAAGGGAACACGTCCCATGCATAGCATTTGTTTTTGATGAATTTACATAATCACCACGTCGAACATGCAAACTAATTGCATTTATACTTTGAATATAATCAGCCATTTTCTTGTTTTTATTATCTACCATAGTCTTAAAACTAAAATCTTGACGAATCTGTGTTTCAATTTCACTAAAATATTTTTCACTTTGCCAATACCCTGCAAGGTAACAATTTCCTACAAGGTCTTTGACCCCATGCCAGTAATGAAAATGAGGCTCATGCACCATATTTTCCACTACGCCATGAGGGAGAAAACGCGCCACAATACGTTGCACCAAGGGATATGATTGCCACCCCAATAGCTTGCGAACCTCTTGCCTATTAGCAATGGGTACTTGCAAATCAAATACCCTATCCAATTCATAGCCCTGATGGAGTGCGTACCCATCAAACTCGGAGACATCCAATTTCAGTTCTGTTTGCAGCTGTAGTGAAATGGCTCGACCAATAGCATATTGAAACATTTGGTTTCCAAGCCCTCCAATCACTTTTGAAATAACCATTAACGCTCTCGTGAAGGGAGCACAAAGCCCTTGGCAACAAACTGTTCAACATTCACAAAGCTTACATCCAGTATACTCTTCAGTCTTGTAATATCTGCTCTTGAATATTCAGCCTCTTCGATATTATCATGCACAACTCTCATGTTAGGATACTGCTCCAGCGCCAGTGCTAGCAAGTCAGATATTTTAGTCGCAACACCTGTGCCGATATTAATATGCGTAAAGGGCACTTCTCGCTTGAGTAGTAATGCAATCACTCTTGCCACATCAGACACATGAATAAAATCTCGTTGTGCCAGACCTTGATTGCGCAAAACAAACTGCGTACGATTCAAAGCAGCTTGTTGTAAATAATTCAAGACAGAAAAATGATCGTTACCGCCATACATATTGAAAATTCGGTATATCTCGCATTTTATGTCGTTCTTTTCACAAAATGTGCGAATAATTTCCTCATTGAGCCGTTTGCTCATCCCATTGATTGACACTGGGTTGCAATTGCTATCCTCTCGAGTTTGAACACTGTTTCCATATACTGCGCAACTACTTAAAAATACCAGCCTTGGTATTTTTTGTTCTCGCATAGCTTCAATCAAACGCGTGGTTATCATCAAATTCGCGTCCATTAATCGCTCTGGGTTCTCTGAAACGGCACTGCGAAGATCGTATGCCGCGTGTACAACCACATCAACCGATTGAAGTTTTTGCTCAAGCAATCCCCACTCATCACGACAAAGTGGTACAATCTCAAAATCAGTAATACACTGAAGCTGCTGCCCAAAATTTCCACCTGCCCCTGTCACCAACACTCTCATCTATTCGTCTCCAATACCTGCCTAAAAACACGTTCATATTGTAGTGACACATGCTCCCATGTGAATTTCTCTGACCATTGCTTCCTTCCCACTTCCCCCATGTTTTTTCGCTTATCGGATTGCCCCATCCATCGCTCCATATACTCGGCCAACACATTAACATCCACTCTGGTATAACCCCTTTTATCTTTTTCTGATGGACAAATCACTCCAGCACCAGTCCACTCCGCAATTTCTTTCGCATTGCCAACATCCACGGATAAAAACGGTAGCCCCGCAGCAGCAGACTCAAATAACACAAGTGGAGAATGCTCAATTTTCGATGCAAACACAAATAAATCTGCCGAAAAAAAAGCCTGAACCAAATGTGTTCGATCAAGGTTTGTCATAAGAATTTGTTTATTCTTCTGTTGTACATTGACACGCTCCACACTATTTTTTAAAGAATGATTGTTTCTCAAGGCCTTTTGTAACACATGCCTGCATCCATCTATGAAACCATATGTTCTGAAAACACCTAACAATTTATGGATAAACCTCATACTTTCACCCGAATTGTGAATACTGTTCCCATTCAAAATCAGCGTGCTATGAATATGTTTGTCTAGGTCCATACGCCCAAAAGCAGCTACAATTTCTTCATGCCCTTTCATACCCGTTAAACTTCCCACTGTCAGAAAAACGAAAGATTCTTCTGGAACACCCATCTTTCCCCTAAACGTAGGGTCAGCTTTGGTATTGAACTCTTTTTCATTGGCTGCATTGGAGATTACTTCATACTTATATTTGCCGCGAGAAAGAATAAAATCAACATCTCGATATGAAGATGCGTTAAAGATAAAACAATCAAATTTATCCAATTGTTCTGCCAAATTTCTGAAATAATCAGCATACCCCTGCTCATAAAGTCCAGAAAATCCACATGGCGCAAATATCACAGGGTAAGGGATATCGTCCAAAACTGTCCATAATGCATCAAATGTCCATTGTTGAGCAGCATAAACCAACATGATATCAAACTCAGAGGTTGTGACAAAGTGCTGATAAGATACGGTTTCCCCCGATAATCCTGTCACCAAATTACCTTGGACACTAAACTCCCTAATACAAACACCATTCAAATGGGTTGACTTTCGTTCAGGCAAGGCTGTCGTTGCCACTGTAACTTCATGCCCTCTTTGCACTAGATGTTCAGACAATTGCCGAATCAACTCCTGCACCCCCCCCACACTAGGCGCATAAAACTGACAACAAAAAAGAATCTTCATTTATACCGCGTCATTTAGTATGCACACAGGAAACAACATCGTCATCCCTGGTAATCCCAAGTCGGTATTTTTCAACATATACTTGTCGGAATGCACTTCCATCAATTCAGCTACCGCTTTATGGGGCCCTATGTTGTAATCAGAATCTTCAGACTGATAAAATGTATCATGCAGCAAAACCACTGCATTTGGCATAGCTTCTATCACACCCGCCAATTCTCTTTTTACCGATTCATAACTATGATCGCCATCAATAAATACCAGCGTTCTAAGGCTAGGCTGTTTCTTATACAATGCTACCGTCACATCTAATCCATCACCCTGATACAAATGTACATTGCCCAAGCCACGCACCATTTTCCCGCGTTTTGATCCTGGGTGTTCCTGATGCTCATGATCATCTGGCAAATCAACCGAGTGCACTTCCAATGGGATATTAAACCATTTGCCAATCTCGTAGAAAACTCTCGCAGACTTTCCAATATTTGTACCCCACTCGAATATTTGCTCAGGTTTGAAACGACATACTGCTGATGTCATCAAATGAAGTTCTGTAATTGGAAACGGGTGTGTGCCAGCCACAGGCGCAAGTTTCTTCACGAGAAATTCTGAAATTAACCAATTATCAACCTCAAATCGCTCACAATGTAAGTTTTTTGCGACACTACCCCGCTCTAACCCTAATTTTCGTTTAACTTTATCTACTACCCGTTTCATTTGTGCCATATAAACTCATACCCTTGCCATACTTTTTATTTAGTCCAGTACTCTAGAAAAAGTTCTAGCACAAAACTTTAACCATTTATCAAGTATACCACCACTACGCCAATTGAAATAATGATAAATGATTTTTCTTCGCTCTCTAGAAACCGCTTGAGACAACACCTTTTTTACATCTTCAGACTCCGTTTGAATCGAACCTGCCACCGCCTTTAAAACTTCGAGCACATGACTAAGCTTAACTCCTTTGCTTATTTTCTCATATGCTCCCTGATGCAAACTCGCCAATGCAACCACCTCTGGCGCATCTTCCGAATAGCCAGACGACCACGCTAAGTTTTCATTACTAATTCGAATTAAATTGGGAACAAATGGGTTCATCCCAGTTCTAGACATACTACCATCGACTTCACGATACACCGTCAAAATATCTGGTAAATTCCCCACTTGATAATGTTTCATCATACGCGACCACAACTCATAATCTTCAGGTGGTTGCCTGCGAGAGTCCTCAGAATACCCCCCCACATCATCCAGTGCTGTTTTGCGAATCATAACAGAGCTATGCACAAAATGATTATGGAACAGTAATCCGAAACGAATCCATGCGTCTTCCGTCGGGTGCTGTAATACCCTGTCGGTTTTAGTTCTACCAACCCAGATTTCAGCTGCCGTTCCCACCATCCCCGCCTCGGGGTGTTTGTCAAACCAGTCCATCTGCTTTTCAAATCTAGCAGGCAAACAAATATCATCCTGATCCTGTCTGGCAATAAACTCACCCTTAGCTAGGGCTATACCACGATTCAGCGTCGCTGCTAGACCTTTGTTTTCCTGTCGATAAAAGCGAATTCTCGGATCATCGTATGCACGAATCAAATCAGCGGAATCATCTGTAGAGCCATCATCAATGATAATCAACTCAAAATTTCCAAACGATTGATTCAGAACACTATCAATGGCCTCTTTGAGGTAGGCTTTGCCATTATATACTGGCAGTACCACACTTACTACCGGAGTAAACGAATCCACTTATCTTTTCTGGGCAATGACATGGTACCCAAAACATAATATATCCTGAGATCCATCATCTGTTGCTGACATTGTTCTTAGCATTCTAAGCAAAACAAAAATCGCCATCCGCTGAAATATATTCGGATGCTTTTTATGCGAAAATTGCGTTGCTATATCTTCAATTCTGCGAACTTCCTGAGCGATATACTCAAAGTAATTACCGTTAGTTTCAATAACCTGCAAGTCAAACCCGCAATCGCCCAAGTTTTTTTCATAAAAATACTTGTTAAAGCCAGTACAAAAATGATAAGGGGCAAAGTGTGTCAAACTACAAAAAGGCGCAGTCAAAATAAGCTTTCCATCCTTTTTTAACAGACGAGAAAATTCCTGAAGAGCAAGAACTGGATTTGGAAGATGCTCAAATACTTCGGTACATAATACCACATCAAACGATGCATCTGGCTCGGGAATATCTGTAATATCACATACAATATCCAGCCCTGAATTATCCCACGAGCCTGTCTGTAAGCCAGAAGCATCTCCCTGACCATCATATTGCGCAAAGTCCTGAGATACATAATCCAAATGCGAACAATATTTTTTGTATTGCTGTTCACCAGCCCCAGCATCTAAAAGACGCAGACCCGCTGGCAAACCTGTCAGTACTTTCTCTACCCACTTCTGTCGTGGTTGTTCATTTTCCAATCCCACACGATTGGTCTTCTGCAAAACATTAAAAAATTTTCTTAATATTATCATATATCACCTTATTTGTTACAAGTATCCTTAATATGGGTAGCTTCTATATACCATACTTCCTTACAATTCGATCAACTCTCATTCTCATTGGTTTCTTTTCATTAATTAACTCACTCGAAGGCAACATATCTTCAACTGATGAAGTTTTGTTTACAGAAAAAGGGGTAGTATATTCAAAACCTTCAAAAAAAAGTTCTTTATTAGCAACACATAAGTCATCCCAACCCAGCTCTAATGTTTTATATAATAAAGCATTAACTCCGTAGAAAGAGGCTAAAGTCGAGTCTTTTTTTGGAAAAAAAAGAAGAGTATTCTCTAGTTTATTAAATTTTATAAAATGAAGGTGCACATTAAAATTATACATATACTCATAAGGAATTAAGGGATACTCTAAATAACCTGCCCCCTTACTGACCCTAAAAATCTCTTGCAAAAAGAAAAGAGGATCTTCAACATGTTCTATTACATGTGAACATATCACATAATCAAACTCTTCATCACAAAATGGAAACTCCTTTCCATCATAGTAATACACTGGGCGATCCCCAAATTCACCTCCTTTTTCAATACCACCTCGCTGCAATACCTTTTCTTCTTCAGAATCAAAGGCAAGCTCAAGGAAAAGATCACTTCGATCAAAAGGCGTTGAACCAGGTCCAATTTCTAACACCTTATCACTAGGTTTTATGGCTGATATTTTTTCTGGATAAAACATTTTTTACTTACCTACCCTTTAACTTTCTATATTTGACAATCTTAGCAGGATTTCCTACAACAACCGCATATTCTGGCACATCTTTTGTTACGACTGATGCTGCTCCTAACACTGCTCCTTTACCAATAGTAACCCCATCCAAAATAACTGCATTCGCTCCCACCCAGACATCATCATGTACATGAACTCCAACAACACTACAAACTTGATAAAGCATCGGGGTTCCATTCTTTTCTACTCCATGATTACCACCAGCAATCATAACATTAGGGGCAATCATAACATGGTCACCAAGAGAAACTTTTCCATAGATACATGTACCTGGACCAATAGTCACATCTACCCCCGTGGTCAATTCACCCCAAACAACAGCGTTTCTATGTATATTTGTTCGATTTCCTAGAAATACATTTCTATGATCTTTAATCCCTGCCATAGGTGACACAAAAGATGTAGCCGAAATTCGCCCATACACAGGCCAGCTCAACAAGAAATAAATAAATTTGTAAGATTCCTTCACTAACCTTCGAAAAATCATTTCATAGTAAAAAGATACGCGGGATTTAAAACTCATAATCATCCTCTTTGCAAACGCTTACCTCATCAGCTAGCAACTTTACACTTCTCCTTTTCTAATCCAGTCAAACCCTAACAGCAAACCAATAAAGTTAAGAGCAACCCATGGAAATGCAGCTCCAACCAAGGAATAATGTTCAATCATAATAGGGGTCAACATGACTGCTATAATCAGGCCTAAAGTATTAATCATCAAAAACCTAGAAGATTGACCCGATGCCACCCAATTCATATTACCTACCAAGTACATCGTGTTCATCGCACTGCCACATAACAATACCGTCAATACTGGCATAATCACATCAACCAAATGCGCATCCTTTAACCAAAGCCTTAAAAACCATTCTCCCACCGCAGCATAGGTGATGCCAACCATACAAATAATAGCAGCCATCATCGCCAATACTTTGAAATTAAACGCCATCAAACTTACAGAATCAGACTGTAAACGAGAAATAGTGGGTAAAACAGACCTTGTAATTGGATCTGCAATCTGGATTACACCAATACCAACTGCTGAAGCAATGGCATAATAGCCCAGTTGTTCAATAGGAAGCATCCAACTAATCATCAACTTATCAAGTTGTAAGGTGAGCATGCCAATAATCACTGCCAAAGAAAAACCCAGTGATACTATCAACACCGCTTTCACTTTTTTAAATTGCCATCGAAACGTAAAATACCGAACACCAACACGCTGCCAAGCCATATAAGCCAGTACGATACTTTCCAAAGAAAATGATACGACAATCCATATCAGGTAAGTCTCGATATTCGTCCATACCAGCAACAACAACACAGCTACAGCATGTCGGAACAACATCAACGCGGAGGATGCAATGTTATAGCTGCCTTGTAAGCCTAGCCCAAACAACGCGCTTTGATACACTGAAACAGGGAATTTTAGCATAAATATCAAGCCAGCCGCACATATCACTTTTTGCCCATCGGTAAGAGCAACACCAGCTGGCTGCAACCAAACAGCTGCAATCTTTTCTGACAGGGCAATAAGAACAACACCAATCACTACCGAGACCGCCCAATAGAGCTTTTCAAAACCAAAAAAAAGTTCCGCTACTTCGCGCTGAGCATGATTCTGATGGGCAAGCTTCGAGAACTTGGAAATCAACACTTGACCAATACCTGCATTCAAAATTCCAAGCAATGATTGCAATAGCCAGATAAAGCTGATTAAACCCCAGTTCTTCATGCCCAGTAAAGAGATATACCAAGGCAAGGCAAGCAATGGAACAGCTATCGTTATGCCCGTACCCATATAATTGAATAGAACATTCCTTTTTGTCTCTGATATTCGCATAAAAAGCGGAAGCGAGCACCCATTTCTCCTACAAAGCATCAAAAACCTACGTTCTCTCTTTTCTGAATATTCTTCACTTCTCGCTTCAATACTTCATAATCTCTTTCCACTGCCCTGAAGAAACGAATCGTGACCCGTGTTTTTTCCTCAAGGCCTTTGGGCGTAAGCAAATAGCTATAAGCCATTTTATTATCACTTCTGCGAAAATTATTTACCTTGACCAAACCTCGCGAAATAAATGCCTTCAAACAATAATTGGTTTTACCAAGGCTCAATCCTAATTCAGAAGCAAGCGCACGCTGGCTAATTTCAGGCTTTTCACTGATTATTTTAAACAATCTATAATCTATTTTTGATGATTCATCATGAAGCATATGTCGCATGTTCACATTATGAACGCATATAGCAAGCTTTATCAGTAAATAGCTGCTTTGAACGCTAACATAGCCCAAAAAGTGCGCGCTGCAAGAGCTCCTAGTTATGCGAATTTAGCTTTAACGATATAATAAAGCTAAAAAAATAAAAGCGCGGCAAGCCGCGCTTTCAATGATATGCCAATAAATATTTCAGCTATTTAGCCTTTTTCTTATGATTTTTCTTGCTTTTTTTAGCATCTTTCTTTTTATGCTTTGATTTTGAAACTTTCAATTTATCTTTGATTTTTTCCAGTCTCTTCTTGCCTATGCCTTTCACATGCGTCAAATCTTTTACCGATTTAAATTTACCATGCTCTTCACGATAAGCGATAATCGCAGCCGCTGTCTTTTCACCGATACCATTCAGTTTTTGAAGTTGTGCCGCTGAAGCTGTATTCAAGTTAATCAGCTCATCTGCATAGGCAGAACCTGTTAGCATCAAAAAAACCAGCATCAACGATGTCATTATTATTTTCATATTCATTTTGACCTCCTGTTAAACCCTTCCCTCCCGATACAATACAACAAAAAAGTATAGCCTTCAAGAATAGCCACTATCCTTATGCCTTAGACATGATTCAAAAGCGGGTCTGTTTTGCCTAAAGCCTCAAAACCTGCTGTTCTAAACAAACATGAATCACAATGTCCACATGGCATGCCTTGCTCATCTGGATCATAACATGACCGCGTTAAACCATAATCCACACCCAATTTTAATCCCATAGCGATAATCTCTGACTTATCCAAATGGATTAAAGGCGCAACCACCTCCAATTCGCCACCTTCTGCACCTGATTTCGTACCCAACAACGCCGTTTGCGCAAAAGCATTTAAAAATTCTTCTCTACAATCGGGATAGCCTGAATAATCCACTACATTCGCACCAATCACGATTTTTTCTGCGCCCACGGTCTCTGCCAAACCTGCAGCCAAGGATAAAAATACCAAGTTTCGTGCAGGCACATAGGTAATTGGAATCATGTCGCTGTCAGCTTCATCTTTAGGCACTTCCAAATCGCTGGTTAAAGCCGAACCTCCAATCACAGGCAAACTCACACGAATCACCCTATGATCTTCAATCCCATAAAATGCCGCAATACGCGCTGATGCCTGCAATTCAATACGATGGCGTTGTCCATAATCAAAAGCCAATGTAGTGCAATCCCAACCCTTCTCTTTGATTGCCCATGCCAATGCCGTGGCTGAATCCAAACCACCAGATAATAATACCACAGCTTTGTATTGCTTTTGCAATGTATCAGACACCTTTTGCCTCCGCACCCCAAATCACTTTATGCATTTGCAACTGCATACGCGCAGGTAATCCATCTTCTAATATCCAAGCCGATAAATCGGACGGGGCTAATTTTCCCCAGCATGGTGATAGTAAAATAGTTGCAGATGTATCATGCAACCGTTGCTCAATCACCTGTTTACACCATTCATAATCACACCGCGATGCAAGCACAAACTTTATTTCATCATGCTTGTATAAATACTGTAGATTTTCCCAACGGTTACGTTTTTCTTCACCACTATCGGGCGTTTTTAAATCCATCACTTTCCGCACCATTTGCGGAACAAGCTTCACATCCAGCGCACCTGATGTTTCAAGCTGCACAATCACATCAAGCCCTAATAACCCATCCAATAAATCAATACATCTCTTTTGCGCAAGTGGCTCACCACCTGTGACCAAAACCAAAGGATTGCCCATGGCTTTGACTTGCGCAATCACACGAGTAATGGACATAGTTTGACCACTATCAAAAGGAATCGCCTGCTCGGTATCACAATAATGACAACGCAGCGGGCAACCTGCCAATCGCACAAAAGTGCATGGCATACCTGCCAAAGTGCTCTCACCTTGGATACTCTGATAAATTTCGTGAATGTTAATCATATTCACCAATGTCTTTTGTTATTTTAGCCTGCTTGAAGTTGTGATAAACGTATACGTGCACGTTTTGCATCTTTTGATTGTGGATATTCATTAATCAAACGCTGCAACACAGCCTTGGCATCACCCATGCGTTTTCCTTCTTGATAAGCCAAACCCAGTTTTAAAAGCCCTGCCTTATATTTACTACTCTTAGGGTAATTTTTAATCAGCGCCTGAAATGCGGGCACAGATGCTAAAAACTCACCTTTTGCCAACAAACTTTCACCCAGCCAATAATAGGCTTGATCGGCATATTCCCCATGAGGATAATCACTTAAAAACACCTTGAAAGCAGTGGCAGCTTCATCATAACGACCGCTTTTTAATGCCAAATATGCAGCAGTATACCTCTCTTTTTCTTTGGCCGCCACATCCACAGCAGTCTTGGATGCAGTTTGTTGAATCTTTGTTTGCAAACGATCAATTTTAGCAGTGAGTGTTTTTTTTCTTGCTTCACGTTTTTTTGCAGTTTTATGTCCAGCAGATGCTTTTAACGACTCATGCTCTTTGTTACTTTTTATACTTGTTAATGTCGCTGTCATCGCCTCAATGGAAGCATCTTGTTTTGCTACAGTTTTTTCAAGCTCCAATACCCGTGCATCCAACAAAGTCAAACGCTCTTGCATATTGTTTTGATTTCTTTGAAGTCCCGCCAAAGACTCCACAACCAAGTCTTTTTGATCCTGATCGTTTATATCTTCTTTTCCCGCACAACCCGATAGACCCAATATGGCTATCATCGCAGGCACGAAAAAAGCAGCCATCGGAAAAACCGATGGCTGCTCATCATTCAATGCCTGAATATGTTTAACGACTAACAATGTCCGCATGACGGTTTTGAGCCCAACATGCTGCCCCAGTACCTGTACAAGCTGGGCGCTCTTCGCCAAATGAAACCGTATCAACACGAGCCGCACTTACACCATGTGCAACCAAATAGTCTTTGACACTATCTGCACGTTGTTGACCCAATGCCAAGTTATATTCGCGGCTACCACGTTGATCACAATTGCCTTCAACCGTTACCCTTACACCACCATGAGCATTCAACCATGCTGCATATGCATCCAATGTGGCGCTTCCTGCCGCATCCAAAGCAGAGCTATCAAATGCAAAATAAACTGAGTTTGTTGAGGGTTTAGAAGCCGTAGATTTTACAGCATGTGTACTCGCGCCATGTGTATTCGAAGCATGTGTTCCAGCAGATGAAGTTGAGCTTACTTCATGTTTTGCACAACCCGCAGCCATCAAACCAAAAGCTGCCAAGCCTACAAGTAATAATTTGTTTAATTTCATTCATTCCTCCCTAATAAGTTAGTCCAAAAGTCGGCTATATTGAACAATATTTTTTAAGCCCTGTCCAGTGTCTGCTTATTCTCTTGACCATGCAGGGTCGGATGCATCCTGATTTGCCGCTGTAATTGCTTCAGGTTTGCCACCCCAACTGGGTACACGATAAATACGCCTCACCCCATGATCTTCAGCCGAATAAAGCAACATTTGCCCATTGGCAGACCATGCTGGCGATTCAATCCCCTTGCCTGTAGCCAAGTAGCGCAAACCGCTACCATCCACACGCACTGTCGCCAAAGCATATTCCCATTTTTTCTTGGTAATAAAGGCAATTTTATCGCCTTTGGGCGACCATACAGGTGATGTATTGTATGACGCTTCCAAGCTGATACGTTGGGCTTTTCCCCCATTCACAGGTTTACGATAAATCTGTGGTGAGCCCGAACGACTGCTGGCAAAGGCAATCCATTTTCCATCCGCAGACCATGTGGGCGTGGTATCAATGCCTTTATTGTGTGTAAACTGCCGCCAAGTTCTCTTCTTTAAATCATAAATATGAATATCAGAATTGCCTGTCCAAGACAGGGTAGCAGCAATATAACGCCCATCAGGCGAATATTCAGGTGTGCTATTCAAACCCTTAAACTGACCAAATGCATGACGAT
>Ga0256829_1001401_pt1 | contig 20038 bp, 18 predicted proteins | sample 131447metaG_FD_185979 | JGI IMG/M metagenome (GOLD analysis project Ga0256829, IMG submission 185979) | Hydrothermal vent microbial communities from Lau Basin, Pacific Ocean - 131-447 | ecosystem: Environmental > Aquatic > Marine > Hydrothermal vents | place: Pacific Ocean: Lau Basin | collected...
TGAAAGAATTACATTCGTGTGCGGCGAACATCGCGGCCTGAGCCCACTTTCGCTCCGCCATAACGCGGCGCGCCGGCCCCGGCTCCGCTGGTTGCACCACCAGGGCGCACGGTTTCGCGCGTCAGCGGCGGCACCGCCATCGCTTCTGGTTTTGGCGCCTCGCCATTCTCGTCAAACAAGCTGGCAAGCTGTTCGGTCATAGCCCCGCCCAGTTGCTCGGCATCCACAATCGTCACCGCACGTTTGTAATAGCGGGTCACATCATGCCCGATCCCGATCGCGATCAGCTCAATCGGACTGCGCGTTTCAAGCTCTTCAATCACCTGACGCAGATGGCGCTCAAGATAATTGCCGACATTCACCGACAGGGTTGAATCGTCCACAGGCGCACCATCAGAGATCACCATCAGGATTTTGCGCTGTTCGGCCCGGCCCATCAGACGGTCATGCGCCCAAAGCAGCGCCTCGCCATCAATGTTCTCTTTCAACAAGCCCTCGCGCATCATCAGCCCGAGATTCTTTCGGGCCCGGCGCCACGGCGCGTCCGCCGATTTATAGACGATATGGCGGAGGTCATTGAGGCGACCCGGCCCGGCTGGTTTTCCGGCTTTGACCCAATCCTCACGGCTCAATCCGCCTTTCCAAGCTTTGGTTGTGAAACCGAGGATTTCGACTTTAACCCCGCACCGTTCCAGCGTCCGCGCAAGAATGTCTGCACACAGGGCTGCGACCATAATCGGGCGCCCGCGCATAGAGCCAGAATTGTCCAGCAAGAGGGTCACGACGGTGTCGCGGAAATTGCTGTCATCTTCTTGTTTGAAGCTGAGCGGCGCGGTCGGGTCTGTGATCACGCGGGTCAAACGCGCAGTATCGAGCACGCCTTCTTCCAGATCGAAAGACCAGGACCGGTTCTGCTGCGCCATCAAACGCCGCTGTAGCTTGTTGGCGAGTTTAGACACCGCGCCTTGCAGGCTGTCGAGCTGGTGGTCCAGATACGCCCGTAGACGGGTCAATTCTTCTGGATCGCAAAGGTCGGCTGCTTGCGCGATTTCATCATTTGCCGTGGTGAAGGCCTTGTATAGGAAACGCTGCGCGTCGTCGCCGTCCCGGAAATTCGGGCGCAGCGGCTTGGTGCCGTCATCGGTGTCTTCCGGATTGTCCTCGGCATCCATGTCGACATCAGCGTCCACGGAAACATTGGTTTCCTCGCCTTCCATGTCCTCAGTATCGCCAGCTTCAACCTCTTCCATTGTGGCGCCTTCGGTCTCTTCACCCGACTCGCCATCTTCAGAGGAATTCTCCGGATTGTTTTGATCCGTTTCTTCTTGCGATTCTTCGTCCTGTTCGCCCTGATCGTCGCTGACCTCATCCCCTTTGGTGAGATCTCGGATCAGTTCTTGGACGGTTTTTGCAAAGGCTTCTTGGTCGTGCAGTTGATCAACCAGCTTTTCCAGCGTGTTCGTCCCACGCGAATTCACCTCATCGCGCCACAGCGAAGCGATGCCCTCGGCTTCAGCCGGAAGCGCACGCCCCGTCAGGCGCTCGCGCAGCAGAAACTCGACCGCAGGTGCGAGCGGTGCTTCTTGGCGGTCTTCCATGCGGGCATAGCCGGCTTTCTCACAGCGCGCCGATAGCGCCGCATCGAGATTGTCCGCGGTGCCATCCATCGCGCGTGCGCCAATGCTCTCGATCCGGGCGCGCTCCGCTGCTTCATAGACTTGGCGACCTACTTCACTGCTCGGGCGAAAGCGGGCGTGTGAGGCGGCATCATGATGCGCCATGCGCAGTGCCGTTGCATCAGCTTCGCCGCGGGCTCGTGCAGCAAGTTCTGGCGCCAGATCTCGCGGCGGCGGCGGCAAAACGATCCGTTCAGCCTCTGCGCGTGGTCCATCTCCGGCAAACGAAACTTCGACATCCCGCGTCTGGCTCATGGCCTTCGCCGTCGTGGCCAATGCCTGCTTAAACAGCTCGTAGGGGGCGTCGTCAGTTTTACTCATGCGCGTCACTTAGCGCGCGGGACGCGATTTGCGAAGACGAATTCAGACCTGAGTGCTGTTTGTCACAGGCGCGCGCAGATCAAGCCTCTTGCAAAGGCGCCGTGCTGAGACTGGAATCGACTGGAGAATTGCCGGACTTTTCAGTCAGCTCAAACTTCACGCGCCGGATAACAATAACGCTCGCCGCGATCATGACCAAGAAAGGCACCGATACACCGGCAGTCAATTCCGGCCCGGGCAAAGACACGGAAAGCGCAAACAGGATCGCGACAGATTCACGCTCATATTCGAGCCATCCATTGCGATAGCCGTGCTCAAGCGCGAACCAGACGGCCGGGAGGATCAAAGCCAGCTCATAATACCAGGAATAAGGCGTGACCAATAATGTCGCCGTCGCCAGAACGGCGTAGCGCCAGCGCGGATTTTCTGTCTTCCGGCAGGTCCAAATGACCGCAAATACCGCTGCCACAGCCGCGATCGCGATGATCGCATAGGCCGCCGCCTGCGGGAGAAGTGCAAAATTGCTCGCGGCATAGACGTTCAGCATCTTGCCGTATGGCATGACCCCTTCGCTAACCATATCCGACACCAGGCCAATCCGTTCAAAGAATGCGACCCAGACATCAACGCCTAGCAGGGCGAGAGAGCCCAGCCAGAGCATAAGGCTGAAGACTGCCGCGGAGGCGAACGCGCGCCAATGACCGCCAGCAATGAATACAAAAGGCAGGAAGATGCCGAGCTGCGGCTTGATGGTCAGCAGTCCGGCCGCGAGGCCCGCAAGGATCGGGCGCGACTTTGCCCAGAATACAGACAAGAGCATCAAACTGGTGATAAACAGTGCGATCTGTCCGGTAATAAAGGCCAGAAACACGGGGCTCGTGAGCAGCAGGACGATGATCGCTCGGCGATCAACGTTTGCAACCGTGAGGGACCCTGCCAGCGCAGCAACGCCGAGCACAAACCAGGTCATGTAGGCAACCGGAAACGGCAACAAACCAATCGGGCTGAACAGCAATCCAGCATAGGGCGGATATTGCCAGGTTAAACGCTCCAACGCGTTCTCTGGATTGTAATGAAGCATCGCGTCATGCATGCCATCGCCGACATAGAGCGAGATCATATTGCCATCGAGGATTGCTTTCGCAGCCGGCCAAAAAACCACGAAATCGCCGCTATAAGTGAACGCCTCAGATGGCCAAAACAGCAGCTTGCAATACATCAAATATTGAATGCTCGCCATCAGCAGGACGAACAAGACTGCAGGCTTTGGTTGGAGATATTTGTCCAGCATGATCGGGCCTTGGTCTAACCGTAGAACGGCAGAGCATAGGCCTTAGTCGATAAATATTCGTGAAACGCGCTGTCGCTTCAGGGAGAAGGGCTTAGGCGACCCGCACCATAAGCGCGCTTTCTGGCAGTTCTTCAGCGAAACAGCGCTGATACATTTCTGCCACCAGAGGACGCTCCAGCTCATCGCATTTGTTGAGGAAGGTCATCCGGAACGCGTGTCCGAGATCTTTAAAGATCGCGAAATTCTCAGCCCAGGTGATCACGGTCCGCGGGCTCATAACGGTTGAAAGGTCACCGTTCATGAAGGCGTTCCGCGTCAGATCAGCGAGCGTCACCATTTTGCCGAGCGTCTCTTTGTCCACATCGCCCGCTTTGGTCGCAACAATCTCTACTTCGGCATCATGCTCGAGATAGTTCAGGGTCGTGACAATGCTCCAACGGTCCATTTGACCTTGGTTGAGCTGCTGGGTGCCGTGATAGAGGCCGGTCGTGTCACCAAGTCCAACCGTGTTGGTGGTCGCGAACAAGCGGAAGTAAGGGTTCGGTTCGATGACCCGGTTTTGGTCGAGTAGAGTGAGTTTCCCGCTCGCTTCCAAGATACGCTGGATCACAAACATCACGTCCGGGCGACCGGCATCATACTCGTCGAATGTGATGGCGACGGGACGCTGCAGCGCCCAAGGCAGGATGCCCTCACGAAATTCAGTGACTTGCGCGCCATCTTTCAGAACAATCGCGTCCTTACCAACCATATCGATCCGCGAGACGTGGCTGTCCAGGTTGACGCGAATCATCGGCCAGTTCAGGCGCGCTGCGATTTGCTCAATATGGGTCGATTTACCGGTGCCGTGATAGCCCTGCACCATGACGCGGCGATTGTGCTCGAAGCCAGCCAGAAGCGCCAATGTGGTTTGCGGGTCAAAACGATAAGACTCATCAATCGCAGGCACATATTCTGTGCGATCCTTGAAGCCATGCACGATCATCTCTGTTTCGAGGCCAAACACCTCGCGAACATCGATTTTTTCCGTCGGCTTCATACCCTGCAGGGCGTCACTATCGCTCATCACGGTCATTGCAGTCGTCTTTCATCAACTCATTCAGACAGGTCACCTAACACAACCGCGCGCCGCGCCAAGTGTGACATTGGGGGAAGGGCTGTGAATAAAGCCCCCTGCCCTAGTTTTATTCGCCGGTTCGCCCTAAATCGCCCGGAGATAAAATTCACAGGAGATCGCCCCGTGCCTTCGACCAAAGCCAATGGCATCGAGATCGCTTACGAGACGTTTGGTGCCGAAACGGATCCCACCGTCCTTATGATTATGGGCCTCGGCGGCCAACTCACCATGTGGCCGGACAAGCTGGTTCAAGACCTGGTGAGCGGCGGCTATCGCGTCATCCTGTTCGACAATCGCGATATCGGCCTGTCGCATCATCATAATGGTGAAAAATCTCCGAGCATCTTGCGCCAAATCATTCTGCGGCGGATCGGGATTAAGCTGAAAACACCATATGATTTGAGCGATATGGCCCGCGACACGCTCGGCCTGATGGATGCCTTGAAGCTTAAAGACGTCCACTTGGTCGGCATTTCCATGGGCGGCATGATTGGACAACACGTCGCGTCCATGGCGCCAGACCGCGTGAAAAGCCTGACCGCGATCATGACCACGACGGGCAATCCGAAGCTCCCGCGTCCATCTGGCGATGTCATGAAAGCGATGATCCGACGCGGCCCGCAGCCCACCAGCCGAGATGAAATCATCAATCAATCCGTCGCCACGTTCGGCGTGATTGGCACCCCTGGCGAAGACCAGAACACGAACGGCATGCGCGATCGCATCGCCCGGTCTTACGATCGAAACTTCAATCCTGCCGGCGTGTTGCGGCAAATGTCAGCGATTGTGGCGTCTGGTGATTTCCGCAAACACACGCGCAGCATCAAAGCCCCCACGCTGGTCGTGCACGGCAATGCCGATCCACTTGTCCCAATCGAGGGCGGCCATGACATCGCAAAACTGGTGCACGGCGCGCGTATGGAAGTCATGGACGGCATGGGCCATGACGTTCCACCGCGCTTTCTACCGCAGATCACCAAACTGATGCTCGATCACTTTGATGCGACGAAAGTCTACTCTGCTGCAGAATAGACAATCTCGCCGTGGACCACAGTCATGACAGACTTGGCTTGCAAGATCTCAGCTTCCGGGATGGTCATCAGATCGCGGTCAAACACTGAGAAATCGGCAAGCTTTCCAACTTCAATCGTCCCAAGCTCGTCTTCCATAAAGGCGCCATAGGCCGGGGCTGTCGTAAACAGAGCAAGAGCTTGCTCACGGCTAAGCGCCTCTTCGGCATACCAGTCTTCATTACTGAAGCCTTCGAGGTCTTTGCGCGCCACGGCGGCATAGAACTCGATCTGAGGCGTGCCGACCTCAACCGGCGCATCTGACCCGCCAAGGACCACAGCGCCCGTATCGAGCAAGCTCTGCCAAGCATAGGCGCCATACAGGCGGTTTGCTCCAAGCCGGTCCGGTGCAAATTTCAGGTCGCCAATCGCATGACTTGGCTGCATCGAAGCGATCAGCCCAAGTTGACCCACACGGGCGATGTCGTCTGGATGCAGGATTTGCGTATGCTCAATCCGCCATCGCAAATCTTCCGCAAAGCCTCCGGTCGTGTACTCGTCCAAAATGCGGCGGTTCGCGAGATCCCCAATCGCATGAATCGCGAGTTGGACATTGTCGTTAGACGCGCGATCCATCAAGCCAGAGAGCACATCAGGCTCCATTAGCGACAAGCCACTCGTATTCGGGCGATCCGAATAGGGCTCAATCAGCAAGGCACCGCGGGAGCCCAAAGCGCCGTCCATGTACAGTTTGACCGAGCGATTGGTAATCGTGTCCGTCTCATGGGCTCGGTTTGCGGCAATCTCAAATCCTTCGCGATCATACGCATTGTGCAGTCGAAGCGGCATACGCCCTTCTAAGTCCAATCGCTCCAACGTCGCCGCATCGCGTGGGTTCACGCTCATATTGTGCACACCGGCCCAACCGCGCGCCGCATAGGCGCTTGAGCCGACCACATAGGCCCGAGTGATATCTTCAGCGGTCGGTGTTGAGACCAGTTCCAAAACCTGCCCCATGGAGTTGTCGATGAGAATTCCGGTCGCGACGCCATCCGCGTCACGCTCAATCTTTCCGCCATCGACATCTGGGGTGTCATCAGTGATGCCAGCTGCCGCAAAAGCTGCGGAATTGGCGACCAGAGCATGACCATCGGCGCGGGTCAGGATGACCGGATTGTCCGGGCTGACAGCATCGAGATCGCTAGCCAAAGGCATACGCCCTTCCGGCCAGCCTGTTTCGATCCATCCGCGTCCATAAACGACCTGACCAGCTGGAAGACCTTGGACCTCAGCGCCGATCCGCGCGACCAGTTCAGCGACAGAGGCTGTGCCTTCCAGATTCAGCGTCAGTTCCCGCTCACCAATGCCCAGCAAATGCGCGTGTCCATCGACAAAGCCCGGGAACATCACAGCGCCGCCAAGGTCAATCAACGTGACCTCATCGGCGCTCCAGTCTTGCGAGCCGGGCGGACTGACCGCGACAATACGGCCCGTCTCATCGATCGTAACGGCCTCGACGGTTTGTCCATCGACGCCGGTATATATCGTCCCGCCCGTAAACACGGTGAGCGCTGGCGCTGGATCCACGCTCTCGGTCTGATTGTTTGATTGTTCTGCAGGCTGACATGCCGTCAGGCCGATTCCCGCCAGGGCGGCGAATAAGTAACGCATTTGCTGTCTCCCAATAGCAATCGCTCAGCCTAATCAGCTTTGCTCGAATGGCAATCGGACAACAAAAAACGCGCCCTGGTTCGCCAGAGCGCGTTCGAAAATTGGGCAGACGCTGCTTACTCGGCGTCTTCCGCTTTTTTCGCAATGTTCTTTTTGATCTTCAGCGCTTTTGAAGACAGGACATCGTCTTTCGCTTTCGCGAGGTAGGCGTCCAGACCGCCCAGCTTATCAACTGTGCGGAGCGCTTTTGCAGCGACGCGCATAGAAAATTTCTGGTCCAGAGCTTCAGAATGTAGCGTTACATTCACCAGGTTTGGCATAAACCGGCGCTTGGTCTTGATATTTGAGTGGCTGACATTGTGTCCGACCATTGGGCCGGTGCCAGTAAGTTCACATACGCGGGACATGGGTCGCTCGCTTATTGTCTAGATTAAAACCGAAGCGCGGCTATTACGCGCCGATCTAAGGCACGTCAAGCATTCAGATGCGCCCAAATTGCGGTTATCTGAGCGCAGTGCAAAAAAGCATGAAAATAAGGGCGAAACAGTGGCAGGCTTGTTCAGCCTAGCTTTCGCCACACACATATATATCAAGTGCAACTGAATTTCAGATGAGGCCCCCTGCCATGATGAAGAAACTCCTTGCTTCTGCCGCGCTCGCAACGCTGACGGTTTCAAGCATGTCCGGCGCTGATACCGCTTTGATCGAGCCGCATATCCTGGCCCAGATCGAAGCCGGAAAGCCCATGGAGATGGAGTACAATATCAAGGCCAGCGCTTGGGTCTTGATCCTGCCGATCACCGGGAAAGCGAATTTCCGCGTGACCATGAACAAAGACACTTATGCGATCAAAAGTAAGGTGAAGACGACAGGCTTGGCCGATATCCTGGTCAATTATGACCTCGAGATCGCCGCCTCCGGCTACACCCATACAGACGGCCTCGACACCTACGCCTTTGTATCTCAGAACAAAGACGGCAAGAAAAACCGCCGCGTGGAGATGAAATACCTCAAAGACGATTTTGAGATGACGGCCACACCGCGGTTTGGAAACCTCGGCGATCCGGCTGCGACGGTCGAACAAGCTTTGGAAGCAAAGGACCCCGTCACGGCGCTTATCTCATTTGCCTTAGAACCTCGCGCCGAGGGCGAGGACCCGTGCGGCGGACCGCTCAAGATCTTTGATGGCCGTCAATTGACGCACCTTCATCTAACCAATCACGGGATGAAACAGGTCAAATCAGAAGCCTGGTCTGGTCGTGCATTTGAGTGCCATATCCGCATGGATAAAGTGGCCGGGTACAAAGCCGGTGAGGCTGATAAAGATAACTTGTCCGGCATTGATGGGCCGCTGCGTATGTGGTTGGCGCCGCTTCCAAACGGCGCGCACGTGCCAGTTCGCATCGAAGCTGAGACTGAAGATATCGGCACAGTGACACTTCAAGCCGCGAAACTGAAATTCACACCGCTTGAAAATTAAAGAAAAAACTTGCTGGGTTGTGCTGAAACCCTAAAACACTACTTGGGCGAGCATTCCTCCCCTTGAGTATCTCGCCCCATTCTTCACTCGCTTGAGAGTGTCTGCGCCCGGATGTCCCCAAACATTCGGGTGCGTTGACGATTGCGGCAGGTCTGCCTAAGCGAGCACTATGTCCAAATCGCCCCTCAAAATTGTTAGCTGGAACATCAACTCGATCCGCTTGCGCCTGCCCAATGTCGAAACCTTCGTCGCGGCTGAGCAACCCGACATCCTGTGTTTTCAAGAAATAAAGTGTCAGAACGCAGAGTTCCCGGAGAAAGCATTTAAGCAAATGGGGCTGCCGCATCTGGCGATTAACGGACAGCGCGGCGGGCACCACGGCGTCGCGATCGCCAGCCGTGAACCGATTGAGATCTTAGAAACCCCAGAACTGTGCCGCGAAGGCCATGCCCGCGTAAACGCGATCAAAGTCGCCGGCGTCGAAGTTCACAATATCTATCTCCCAGCTGGCGGCGATACGCCTGATCCGGATGAGAACCCGAAATTTGCGCACAAACTGGATTTCGTGAAACGCCTGGGCCGCCACTATGGCAAGTCTGCAAAGGACGGGGCGCCGCGCGTCTTGGTCGGCGACTTAAACATCGCGCCTCACCCAAATGATGTCTGGTCTCACAAGCAGTTGCTGAAAATCGTATCTCACACGCCGGTTGAGACGGAGAGCCTGGAAAAAGCCCGAAAGAAGGGCGGCTTCACCGATATTGCGCGCCATATCCATGACGATGATCAACGCCTCTATTCATGGTGGAGCTACCGGGCGCGCGATTGGGCAGCCTCAAACAAAGGCCGTCGGCTGGATCATATCTGGACAAGCCAGGCCGCAACAGAATTGGCAGATCTCGAGAGCTATAAAATTCATCTCGGGTGGCGCGGCGGATGGAAACCCTCCGACCATGCGCCGATCAGTCTGGATATGCAACGCCCTGACTAAGCCGCTTCGGCGTGGGTTGGCGTTTGCGCCCCTTCGCGCAGACGAGACACCATATCGCCAACCGTGACAACTTCGATGTCGCTGGCTTCGACCGCTTGCAGGATTTGGCTGTAATCGCTTTGGGTCGCGCCCCATGGCGATGGCTTAGGCCCGATATCGTGCGTAAAGATAATCAACCAACCATCGCTGCGTTTGAGCGCCTCAAGGTCGCTCATCGCGCGGGCAATACCGCCATTGTCGGTTTGCAGACCGCAAGCTTTCAGCATGCTGAGATCGACGGTCCCGCGATTAAGCCCCGGCTTCACGCCTCGCAGCGCCATGGCAGCAGGCGCCATCACGCGCTTCGCCGACAAGTTCACCGATCCAAACGGATAAGCAAACGAGGCGACATCCGTAATGCCGCGCTCAGTCAAGAATTCCATGTTCTTCCGACACTGGGCTTGGATCAGCTCCGGCGACGCATCGCGGCAATCAATATGATCGAAGGTGTGGCATCCGAAATCGTGGCCGTTTTGCTTCAACTTTTCGAGATCACCATCGTCAAACATCTGCCCATAATGCGGCTCAGTCTTCCCGAGGAAACCGCCCGCGACATACCAGGTTCCGCGCCAGCCGCGCGATTCCAGCATTGGCGCAGCGAGCTCCGCTGCTGACTTTGGAAAATCATCAAAACAGAAGCTAATGTAACGCCCTTTCGGCATTTTATAGTCGCGCTTCTCAAAGCTTTCGCACAAAATCCGATCGATTGAGTCACCAATCTTCTGAGAAAAATAACCAAAATCTGCCATTGTGCTGTCCTGAACGGTCTTAGATTCAGGGATATTCTTGCAAGATGCATTCCAGCGTTGATTATTTGGACTTCGATCAATTGACGGACATCGATGTGCAGATGTGGGCGCGCTTTCAGGCCGCAGATCCAACGCTGGCCAGCCCTTATTTTTCCCACGCCTATTTCAAAGCCGTCAATCGCGTTCGACCGGGCGTTAAAGTGCTCCGGTTTCACGATCGCGGTCGGGTTGCCGCCTACTGGCCGATGCGCAGGGGCCCGTTTGGGACGGCGCGGCCAACGGCCGGGTCTATGGAAGATTTGCACGGCATCATCGCCCACCCGAAAGCTCAACTCGACCTTAACCATCCCGATGTCCGTCGCTTCATGGGCGGGTACGCATTTTCAGCCGTCCCATATCAGCAATCCCGACATGGGCTGCGCGGCCAATATGGCAGCGGCAACCAAGTTATGGATCTGAGCGACGGTTTCGCATCCTGGCAAGAAGCCCGCAGCGGGGAGAGCTCCAGCTTCAGACGCGAATGGCGAAAAGCCCAGAAATTGCTGAACGATGAGCGAGCCCAGGTTCGTCATGACGTCGTGGATGCAACAAGCTTCGACCGCATGATCGACCTGAAACGCGAAGCCTATGGAGATGCCGGTCATTTTGACCTGTTCAAGCTCGCATGGCCACGCGCGCTCTTATTGGAACTGATGAAAAGTGATGATCCTCAGGCCCGAGGCGTGCTTTCCACGCTGAGCATTGAGGGGGAAACCGCCGCCATCGTCTATTGCATGAGATCGTCGAGCGTTCTGCACTATTGGTTCCCTGCCTATGAAGCGAAGTTTGCCAAGCAGAAGCCCGGCTTGGCGCTCCTCTTCGCGCTCGCGCAATGGGCTGAGCAAGAGCGCATTCAAGAATTGCATCTCGGTCTCGGGGACGCACAATACAAGCGTCAGATGGCCAGCTGGATGATGCCGGTCAAAGGCGGTGCCTTGGCTTTGGCGCCCGCACAACAAGTGGCGACCGACTTCACCAAGTGGAGCGCCCGCATCGAGGGCCAGAATCGGCTTCTGAATGTGCCAGCAAAATACACCCGCAAGTATGAACGCGCGGCGCTCGCAGGCAGTTGGCGCGCTTAAAACCTGTGCAGCGCAGCCCAATTAAACGTCCATGTCTTTTTAGGATGGCCCTGGCGCCCCTATGACCGTTGGGGAAAGGCGTTTTCGCATATCTGATGCGCAGAAATTCAATTGATTGTTTGCTGATCCGAGCGAAATGTTGCGGTGCAGCACGACGCGAAATAGCCAAGCCTGAGATCTGGCCAGGCACCTAATAAGGCTAAAAGACACTATGTGTTGCGGGAGGAGTTTCTGGTCGACCTTCGGGTCGTCGCTAACTCTTTAAGGATAAAATCATGCGTAAGATTCTAGCAACTCTATTCGCGGCTGCCGCGTTCGCAGCTCCTTTGGCCTATTCTGAAGGCACCCCACTCACAGTAGAATTGAAGTATGACAGCCAGCTTCTTTCGACTGAAGCCGGCGCCAAGACTGTTCTGAAGTCGCTTCAGGAACAAGCCAAAGACGCTTGCACCTATGTCCGTCCTGTCACGGGCACGATCACATTCGACCGGACCTGCAGCAAAGACCTAGTCAACAAAGCGATTGGTGAGATCCGTTTGGCCGCCTTGGAAGAAGGTCAGGCTCTCACGTACGTCTTCGCATCGGTTGAGACAGAGTCTGAGACTCGCAGCCAATAATATCGTCTAACCGAGACGCTGATCAGGGGCGGCGATAGCAGTCTCCGCCCCTTTTTCTCGGTTTGCCTGCCAAGTGACATTCGACACGTCCTAGGGTGCGACAAAAAATATATACTAAATGATTTGCATATTATTCAGTATTTTGATAGACCCGACTCGTGACGCAAACATAAATCGTCCGGCTTCGCTCCAAAAACGGCAAGGTGGACGGACTTAAAAGAAAATTGGCGCGCCACACGTAAACCTCCCAGTCGACCGCTTGGTCGTCGCATACAATTTGGAAGACCAAAATGCGTAAAACACTTGCTACTATCGCCGCTATCGCTGCATTCACCGCACCATTTGCACACGCGGATTCAAGCCCGATCACCGTCGGCATGACTTACGATAGCGCCCTGCTCCAGACTGAAGATGGCGCCCGCGAAGTTCTCGCTTCGCTTGAAGCTCAAGCCGTTGAAGCATGTACATATGCTTCACCAATTCTAGGCACCCCAAAGCTTGATTCGACGTGCCGCGACGAGCTGATCACGAAATCTGTCGACGAAATTCGCCGTCTTTCTCTGCAAGAGGGAACAGAGGCTGCTTACGTCTTTGCAAGCGTCGACACAGCCACAGAAGCGCCCGCTCAGTAGGCGCGAACTACCCCTCGAAAAAAGCGGGCGGCGCAGAAATGCACCGCCCGTTTTTTTGTGACGTGTTTGTGCGAGGCCTTACGCGACGCGCTCAACCATCATGTGCTTGATCTTGGCGATTGCCTTGGCCGGGTTCAGACCTTTCGGGCAAACCTGAGCGCAATTCATGATCGTGTGACAGCGATAGAGCTTGAACGGATCCTCGAGATCATCAAGGCGCTCTCCAGTCGCTTCGTCGCGGCTATCGATCAACCAGCGATAAGCCTGCAGCAGCGCAGCTGGCCCGAGATATTTGTCGCCATTCCACCAATACGATGGGCAAGAGGTCGAGCAGGAGGCGCAGAGAATACACTCATAGAGGCCATCCAAGTGCTCACGCTCTTCTTCTGACTGCGTCCACTCTTTCTCTGGTTCCGGCGTATCGGTCTTCAAGAATGGCTGCACATAGGCGTGCTGCGCGTAGAAATTTGTCAGATCCGGGATCAGGTCTTTAACGACTGGCTGATGCGGCAATGGCGCAATCGTAATGTGCGGACCGGCAATTTCATCCCAGCCACGCGTACACGCGATTGTATTGTGTCCACCAATATTCATGGCACACGAGCCGCACACCCCTTCCCGGCAAGACCGGCGGAAGGCGAGCGTCGAGTCGATATTGTTTTTAATGTAGATCAGCACGTCCAGGATCATCGGACCGCAATCATCAGTATCGACGAAATACGTGTCCCACCGCGGATTGCCGCCCTCTTCCGGGCTATAGCGGTAGACCTTGAACTTCTTGACGTTTTTGCCTTTCGGCTTTGGCCAAGTCTTGCCTTTCTTCGGCGCGGAGCCTTTTGGAAGTGTAAGCTGTACCATGCTTGCTCCTAGTAAACCCGCTCTTTGGGTTTGATATATTCGATCTCATTCGACATCGTGTAATTGTGCACAGGACGATAATCGATGTTCACTTCGCCGCCCTCGTTTGACCAGGCCAGCGTGTGCATCATCCAGTTTTCATCATCACGCTTATCAAAGTCTTCACGGGCATGCGCGCCGCGACTTTCTTTGCGGTTCGCCGCAGAGTTCACGGTGACTGTGGCTTGACCGATGAGATTGTCAAATTCGAGAGCTTCGAGCAGGTCAGTGTTCCAAATCAGGCCGCGATCATCGATGCGCAGATCTGGCGCTTTCTTGTTGATCGCTTCGATTTTCTCGACGCCTTCATCCAGCACTTCGCCGGTCCGGAAGACCGCGCAATTGTCCTGCATCGCTTTTTGCATCTCAAGGCGCAGATCGGCGACAGAATGCGCGCCATCAGCGTTTCGAATGCGGTCAAAGCGGGCGACGTGGCTTTCGGTTAGCTTGTCATCCATGCTCGGCTGACTTGCACCAGCCTCGAGGGTTGCACCGCAGCGCAGACCCGCCGCACGGCCGAAGACAACCAAATCGATCAGAGAGTTTGAGCCAAGACGGTTCGCGCCGTGTACAGATACACAAGCAGCCTCACCGACAGCCATCAGGCCTTGGACAACCGCGTCTGGATTGCCGTCTTTCTTGGTCAGCACTTCACCATGGAAGTTGGTTGGAATGCCGCCCATATTATAGTGAACCGTTGGCAGAACCGGGATCGGCTCGCGGGTCACGTCGACACCGGCAAACACTTTTGCGGTCTCAGAAATCCCTGGCAGACGCGCCGCAAGCGTTTCCGCCGGAAGGTGCTCCAGGTGCAGGAAGATATGGTCTTTGTTCGGACCGACGCCGCGGCCTTCGCGAATTTCGATCGTCATGGAGCGCGAGACCATATCGCGCGGTGCAAGGTCTTTCACGCTCGGCGCATAACGCTCCATAAAGCGCTCGCCTTCCGAGTTGGTCAGATAACCGCCCTCACCGCGAGCGCCCTCGGTGATCAAACAGCCCGCGCCATAGATCCCAGTTGGGTGGAATTGAATGAATTCCATGTCCTGAAGCGGAAGCCCGGCGCGTAGCACCATGGCATTGCCATCGCCTGTACACGTGTGGGCTGACGTACAGCTGAAGAACGCTCGTCCGTAACCGCCGGTCGCGAGAATGACCTTCTGCGCGCGGAAACGGTGGAGCGTGCCATCGTCGAGCTTCCATGCGGTCACGCCACGGCAGACATCATCGTCATCCATGATCAGATCGAGCGCGAAATACTCGATAAAGAACTCAGTATCTTCTTTGACGCACTGACCGTACAGCGTGTGCAGCATGGCGTGGCCGGTCCGGTCAGCCGCGGCACAGGTCCGCTGAACCGGTGGGCCTTCGCCCATTTCAGTCGTGTGCCCGCCAAATGGACGCTGATAGATTTTGCCATTCTCGTTTCGGCTGAACGGCATGCCCCAGTGCTCAAGCTCATAGACAGCGGCTGGCGCTTCGCGGGCCAGATACTCAATCGCATCCTGGTCACCGAGCCAATCTGAACCTTTTACGGTATCATACATATGCCAGCGCCAGTCATCCGGGCCCATATTGCCCAGAGAGGCTGCAATCCCGCCTTGCGCCGCAACCGTGTGCGAGCGAGTTGGGAAAACCTTGGTGATACAGGCTGTTTTCAAACCAGCTTGGGCTGCGCCGAGCGCCGCCCGAAGACCTGAACCGCCTGCGCCGACAACGACAACGTCATATGTGTGATCGATGAATTTATAATCGCTCATCTTTTACCTCTCCCGCGCTGACGCTTAAGCGCCTGCCGTGAACCAGATTTTCAGCACCGACAGAATAGTCGCTGCCGCTAAGGCGATGACCGCAAACGTGTTCAATATTAGAAGCGCTTGGCGGGTGCCGCTCTTAGCGATGTAGTCTTCGATTACCACCTGCATGCCCAGACGCATGTGATAAAGCGCCGCACTTAGTGTCAAAATCAGCAAAATTGCATTTAGGGGTTGTGCCACCCAGGTTTGAGCGCCCTCATAACCTGCTTTGCAAGCGTGGATGATCGAGTAGATGAACCACGGCACCAGGAAGAGTAGAGCCACTGCTGTGACGCGTTGGCGAATATGATGCTGGGTGCCTGCACCAGCGGCGCCCAATCCTCGAACAGACTTTGCACTCGTCGTCATTGTCCGCCTCCCCTAGTAAAACGATGCGAGCGACCAGATGGCCGCAGCACCAATGATCGCAAAGGCGAAATTAAACATCGACCAGAGGCTCGCCAGCCCTGGGTTGAAGCCAACCATTGGGCCGTCCCAAATCAAGTGGCGCAGGCCATTGGCGAGGTGATAGAGCACCGCCATAGACCACAAGAAGAGCAGGAGTTGTCCCGGCAGACTGAACGCGATCATCTCGACGAATTGATACGCTTCAGGACCGGTTGCGAGTGCGATCAACCAAGCGCCAATTAAAAAGGCGCCGCCATAAAGACCAACGCCTGAAACGCGGTGGAAAATCGACCCGGCCATGGTCCAATGCCATTTCCAGATCTGCAGATGCGGCGATAGCGGGCGTGGGTCAGCCCGTCCCTGTCCAGCCATATTGAGTCTCCGATGCAAATATTTTTGCTTGGGCGCCGTTCTTAAGCGCGTCGAGTGGCGTGTCAACGCGACCAGCAGTCAGATCAAGATCACAATACATTATGCCGCTGCGTGAAGCGACGACGCGGTGGGATGGGTCTTTTCAGAACGCGTTCTCGAATCTAGCGTAACGAACTCATAATTAAGGACCTGTCGATCTATGCACGCAACGATCCGCCCGCTTCTCGCCGCTTTATGTATTGGTTTCGCCGCGCCGGCTGCCTCACCCGAAACGCTCGCTGATCTGATTGTCCAATATGAAGACTTTAATCGAGCGGGTGATCCAGAAGAAATCGCCAAGGCCGCAGGAGAAGAACCAACACGCTGGGCAGATGTGTCACCGCAATACGTTGCCGACAGAGCCGCGCAAGCAGCGGACATGTTGGAAGCGCTGGACGCGCTCGAGGAGCCGAATGCCGGGCCTGAAATAGCGATCCTTCGTCACCTCCTAACCGCCCAGGTCAACGCCCACGCCTATGACACCGCACGCGTCCCATTCGTGGGCGATTGGGGATTTTTCGCGCAGCCACCTTTCACGGCCATGCGCACACGCGCAAACACACGCGCGAAGGCGGAGGCCTGGATCGCGCGCTTGAACGACCTGCCGCGCTATTTTGACGATCATACTGCCAATATGGCCCGCGGGATCGACACGGAGTGGACGCAGCATGCCGATCCACTCGCCACCTCGATCGCGCAAATCAGGTCCCAAATTGTTGAAGACGCGACCGAAAGCACGCTGTTCACGCCGTTCCTATCGCTCGACAGTTCTGCGCTGTCGGAAGAAGAAATCGCAGCCCTGAAGGCGCGTGGTGAAACTGCGGTGGAAAACGCGATTTCAGCCTATAAAAATTTGCTGACCTTTATGGAGCAAGACTATGCGCCAGCCGCTCGCGCAGGTGCAGGCATCGCCAAGCTCGAAGGCGGGCAAGATGCCTACGCTGTTCATGTTGCTTTCCATACGGCCGGCGCCGGCTACAGCCCGGAAGAGATCCATCAATTGGGGCAGTCTGAAGTCGCCCGCATCCGCGCTGATATGGAAAGCATCATTGCCGAAACCGGCTTTGAAGGGTCTTTTGGCGAATTCGTCGAGTTCCTGCGCACCGACCCGCAATTCTATGCCACCAGCGCCGAAGAGCTGCTCGAGAAAGCCTCGGAGATGAGCAAGCGATTGGATGCCTTGCTGCCGCGCTATTTCAAAACCCTGCCGCGCCTGCCCTATGGCGTTGAGGCCGTTCCAGCCTCGATCGCGCCAGGATACACGACCGGACGCTATTCCGGAGGCGACGCCGAAAAAGGCATTGCGGGGACCTATTTGGTCAACACTTATGCGCTCGATCAAAGACCACTTTACGAGCTACCCGCTTTGTCTGCACACGAAGCCGTACCGGGTCACCATTTGCAGATCGCGCTCGCACAAGAGCTGGTCGATGTGCCGGAGTTTCGAAAGTCATATTATGCGACGGCCTTCGGAGAGGGTTGGGGGCTCTATTCGGAAAAACTCGCAGGGGAAGCAGACTTTTACCGGACGCCGTATGAGCGGTTCGGGCAATTGTCCTATGAAATGTGGCGCGCTTGCCGGCTCGTCGCAGACACAGGCCTTCACCATTACGGATGGACCCGCGCTGAGGCAGAAGCGTGTTTCAATGAGAACACCGCACTCGCCCCGCTCAACATCCAAACAGAAGTTACCCGTTATATTGGCTGGCCCGGCCAAGCAACGGCTTACAAGGTCGGAGAGCTCAAAATCCTTGAGCTTCGCGCGTCAGCAAAAAAGGCGCTCGGTGAAGACTTCGACATTCGCGTATTCCATGACGTGCTGCTCGGCGCAGGTGCGATGCCCTTGGATGCGCTGGAAAAACGCATAAATGACTGGATCGCGGCTGAGCTAGAACCGAAAGACTAAAGCCGGTCGTTTGGGAGTTTTGCTTTGATGGGAGCAAACGTTCCCTCTGATCCATCTTGCACACTGTTTTAGAAACCGATGCCGACACTGACAATTATCGAAACGGGCCGCCCGCCGGAGAAGATCCAGGGCGACTGGCCTGACTATCCGGAAATGTTCCAAGATTTGCTGGAACCGCATCTGCCGGGCTGGGCTTTTGACAGCGTGGCTTTGTCTTCGGGCGAGGCCTTGCCAGATCCCGCTGAGCTGGATGCCATCCTGATCACAGGGTCTGCCGCGGGCGTCTATGATGACTTTCCCTGGATGGCGCCGCTCATGGATTTCATCCGCGCGGCAGCACAGGCTCAGATCCCGCAGATAGGGATTTGTTTCGGGCACCAGGCAATCGCGAATGCTCTCGGCGCAGACGTGGCAAAGTCAGATAAAGGATGGGGCATTGGTCGCCATGTCTATGATGTCCTGGCGCCGCAGCCCTGGATGGGGCCTGAAGCGCCAAAGTCGTTCAGCCTGGGCGTCAGCCACCAAGACCAAGTTCTCTCTCTGCTCCCTGGCGCGATACAGGTGGCCAAGAATGATTTCTGTGAGTTCGCGGCCCTGGTCTATCCGAACGCGAAGGCGATTAGTTTTCAGGGTCACCCCGAGTTCAGCTCAGGCTTTTCCTGCGCGCTTTATGAGGTACGAAAAGGGACGAGATTGCCGGTCGAGATGGTTGAAGCCGCAGAAGCGAGCTTTGCCGAACCGATCGACAATGACCAAACCGGGCAATGGATGGCCCGCTTTCTGATCAGTGAAATCGCTTAGCGTCGCGGCAGGCTTTCCAGGCTGGGCCAGCGCCCTTTACACATGATCGCGTGTCATCTGCGCCGCCATCTGAACCGCAACGTCTAAGCGCTCGCCAAGTCTGGATCTTGACGCTTGCCTCAGCCGTGGTGACCGCGAATGCCTATTACATTCACCCTATCATTGCGCGCGTTGCCGAAGATTTCCAAGTCAGCTCATCGACGATTGGGTTGGTCCCTGCGCTCAACCAATTGGCGCTCGCGCTCGGGATTTTTCTGCTTCTGCCGCTCGGTGACCGTTACAGCAATAGGACGCTGACTGGGATTTTCGTCGCTGGACAGTTTGTCTCCATCGCGATCATGGCGTTCGCTGCAGATTTTCGATTGTTTTTAATCGGCTCAACCGCGCTTGGGTTCATGACCATCGCGCCGTACTTGTTGCCGACCTATGCGTCTAAACGCATCGATCCCAGCGAGCTCGGCAAAGTCACCTCGATCTTAACCACCGGGATTATCGCGGGCATCCTGTCGGCGCGCGCTGGCGCCGGCGTGATTGCAGAATATTTCGGCTGGCGCACCGTCTATTACATCGCGACAGGTTTGATGTTCCTGGTCGCGATCATCCTTCCGTTCAGCATGGACAGACGCGAGCAAGCCACAGCGAAAGATGACGGCGCCTCCTATTTCAAATTGATTTCCTCGATGCTCCCGATGATTGGGCGCTTCCCGGAAATGCTGATTTCGGGCGTCATCCAAGGCCTTAATTTCGGGATCTTTATTTCAATATGGCTTGGTCTTGGGCTTCACCTGACCAGCCCTGAGATGGGCTATGGTGTCGACACAGTAGGCTATCTTGCGCTGTTCGCGATCGTGAATCTCGTGACAACACCGCGATTTGGGGCCTGGGCGGATCGAATCGGAGCCCGCAAAGCGCGCCTCCTCGTGGCAATCTTCCAATTGGCCGGGGTTAGCCTGTTCTTCTTTTTCGGGCATAATTTGTGGCTGCTGATCATCCCTATCCTGATTACAAATATCTTTGGACCCGTGATTGATGTGACCGGGCGGATGACTTTCTTGAATGAGCCGCCGGAAGTGCGAACGCGCCTGATGACGATCTATATCGTTTTCA
>Ga0256829_1001402_pt1 | contig 20016 bp, 22 predicted proteins | sample 131447metaG_FD_185979 | JGI IMG/M metagenome (GOLD analysis project Ga0256829, IMG submission 185979) | Hydrothermal vent microbial communities from Lau Basin, Pacific Ocean - 131-447 | ecosystem: Environmental > Aquatic > Marine > Hydrothermal vents | place: Pacific Ocean: Lau Basin | collected...
AAAGCAGATAGAGTATAACAAGCGGACCAGCCATCAAAAGTTGTGTGAGGACATCAGGTGGTGTTAAAAGTGCTGCAACTATAAATATAATGACGATGGCATATTTAAAAAATGATGTCATTTGTCTATCATCAACAAGTCCAAGAAGTGCTAAAAAGTAAGCAAAGACAGGAAGTTCAAAAGCAAGACCAAAACCAAACATGATTTTTGTGAAGAAGCCTACATAATCTTCAATGTTTATAAGTGGAGTAAATTTGAAAGAACCAAAGGTAATAAGAAAATCAAATCCAAAAGGAGTTACCACATAGTAAGCAAAAAGTACACCTACAAGGAACATAATAGTTCCACCTGCTATAAAAGGTATAATCATTTTTTTCTCATGTGCATAAAGACCGGGAGCGATAAAAAGCCATATTTGTGAAAGAATAATTGGCAGTGCACCTAAAATGGCTGCAAAAAATGCAACTTTAAGTGCTACAAAAAATGCACCACCTACCTGAGAAGTTGTAATCATTCCATTCGCAGCATGAACGGAGATTTTACCAACGGCTATAAGGGCATCATTAAGGGGTTGTACCATCCAAGTTAAGAGTGGTTCATGAAAGTAAAACATAACAAAAAACATAACAATAAGGCTTGCGGCTGAGATTGCCAACCTTTTTCTGAGTTCTACGAGGTGTGGTCTTATTTCATCAAACATCTTTTATATCTTCTTCTTTTTCTATTTTTTCTTCTTTAGATTTTTTCTTAAAAGTCACTTCTTGTGGTTCTTTAGGAATTTCTTTCTCTTTTGTATCTTCTATATCATCTAAAATATCATCTGTCAAACTTGTAAGTTTTGCACCTGCTTGTGCCGGTATATCTGTCACTTTATGCAAATTTTCACTGGCATTTAATAACTCTTGTTTATATGCAAGTGCTTCTTGCTTGATTTCACTAAGATTCATCTCTTCTTCGAGGGAATCTTTTACTGAACCTATTGTAGTTTTAACATTTTTAAAAAATTTTGCAATTTCTATCATTGTACTAGGTAGTTTATCCGGACCTAGAAAAAGAATAGCAATTACTGCTATAAGAAGCATCTCCGTAAAACCCATACCAAACATATTAAGCCTTCATATTTTATTGATTGTGTAATTTTATCTAAAGAATGATTAAAAAATCTTCAAGAGCTTAAAAATAATGCAATCTCATCTGCTAAAAGATAATTTGGGTTATATAAAATACTGTTTTTTTCCTCTAATTTTTTTTCGTGCACTAAAAGTGATGCCCTTTTTGTCTCTTCGCTATTTAATATTTCTTTGTTTATTCCAATACACGAGCGTAAGCCTAAAAATATTTTTTCAAGCCTTTGATCTTCTACATGTAGATTTTCTTCTTTTATAAGGTAGGGGTCCTTTATGTATGCTTCTATATCGCTTTGGGGGTAAAATCTTGAATTGCCATATTTTCCAACTGCACCTGCACCTGCACCTATATAGTCTTTATATTGCCAATATCCTAGATTATGCTGTGATTCATAGCTGCCAAAGTTACTAATTTCATACTGTGAAAATCCATGTTTTTGTATCTCTTGGAAAATCCATTTTGTAAGAGAAAGTTGTTCTTTTGACATTTGTGGACGATTTTCAAAGGCAGTACCTTCTTCGATGGTGAGTGCATACGCACTAATATGGTTAATTGGCAAAGAAAATGCAGTTTGTATATCATTTTTTAACAACTCTTTAGTATCACCCAAAGTGGCATAAATTAAATCTAAAGAGATGTTTTTAAAGCCGATTTTAGAAGCATTCATAACGGCATCAATGGACATTTGCGGTGTATGGGCTCTATTTAAAAGTTTGAGTTTTTCTTTGTTAAAACTCTGTGTTCCAAAGCTGATGCGGTTAACACCAAGTGCTTTCATCCCACTAAGCCACTCTTTTGTTGCACTATTTGGATTGGCTTCACTTGTGATTTCAGCATTTTTAATGAGATAAGGTTTTAATGCATCAAAAATATCTTTATAAAGCTTGGGTGAGACAGTGGAAGGAGTTCCCCCTCCTATGAAAATTGTTTCAATTGAATTTTCTTTTGCTTGAAATCGCTGAAGTTCTAATGTTAACTGTTTTTTAAGTGCACTCATATATTTTTCTTTGAGATGAAACTTGTCAACATAAGAGTTAAAAGCACAATAAGAGCATTTTGAATCGCAAAAAGGGATATGAATATATACTAACATTATGAAATTATAACTGGATAAACTTATTTTAATTGCTATTTTTGTATAATCGCGATAATTGAATAGGAATTTATATGAGTAAAAAAGAAATATACCGTCCCAATGTTGCGATGATAATTGTCTCTGATGAATATCCGCACAAAAAAAATATTTTTATTGCGCAACGAAATGATTTAAGTGATATTTGGCAGTTTCCACAAGGCGGAATTGATGAAGGTGAAGAGGTAAAAGAAGCACTCTTTCGCGAAATGGAAGAAGAAATAGGCACTGATGCAGCTGAAATAGTTGCAGAATATCCGGAGTGGATTTCTTATGATTTTCCTCCTAAAATTGCAAAGAAGATGCAACCTTATCAAGGACAGATACAAAGATATTTTTTGTTAAAACTTGCAAAAAATGCAAAAATAAATTTGCATACAAAACATCCTGAATTTAATGAATATAAATTTGTGGATAGTAATACTGTTCTATCATATACAGCACATTTTAAGCAGCCTGTGTATGAGAAAGTAATAAATTATTTTAAAAAAGAGGGGCTGTTGTAGATGTTAATAGTTCAAAAATTTGGCGGAACAAGCGTTGGTGACTTAGAACGTATTCAAAATGTAGCAAACCATGTAGCCAAAACTAAAAAAGAAGGTAATGACGTTGTCGTTGTTGTTTCAGCTATGAGTGGTGAGACAAATAAACTTGTAGGCTTTGCTGAAAATTTTTCAAAGAATCCGGCACGAGCAGAGATGGATATGCTTTTAAGCTCCGGAGAGCGGGTAACGGCAGCACTTCTTTCTATTGCTTTACAAGAAATGGGCTTTGAAGCTGTTGCAATGACTGGGCGTAAAGCCGGTATAGTTACTGATAAACACCATACAAAAGCACGTATTCAAGAGATTAATCCACAAAGCATGCAGTGTGCTGTGCAAGAGGGAAAAATAATTGTTGTGGCAGGTTTTCAGGGAGTGAATGAAAATGGAGATGTAACAACACTTGGACGTGGAGGCAGTGACCTTTCTGCTGTTGCTGTTGCAGGAGCATTACAAGCTGATTTATGTGAAATATATACAGATGTTACTGGAATATTTACAACAGATCCACGCATAGAACCAAAAGCAAAAAAATTAGAAAAAATTTCTTATGATGAAATGCTTGAACTAGCTTCATTGGGTGCAAAAGTACTACAGAACCGTTCAGTAGAATTGGCGAAAAAATTAAATGTAAATTTAGTTACAAGAAGCAGCTTCTGTGAGGAAGAGGGAACACTAATTACAAAGGAAGAAAATATTATGGAAAAACCATTAGTAAGTGGAATTGCATTAGATAGAAATCAAGCACGTATCTCTTTAATGGGTGTAAAAGACAGACCAGGTATCGCTTCAGATATTTTTAATGCACTTGCAGATTCAGAAGTGAATGTTGATATGATTATTCAAAATAAAGCAGTTGACGATACAACAAATATTGACTTTACTGTGCCCGTAGATGATTTACATGATGCAAAATCTGTTGTAGATGTATTTGTAAAAAGTGGTGAAGTAAAAGATGATTCGTATAATGAAGATATTTGTAAAGTTTCTGTTGTCGGTGTTGGAATGAAATCACATTCTGGTGTAGCTGCCCTTGCTTTTTCTACAATGGCACGAGAAAATATAAATATAAATATGATAGCAACATCAGAAATTAAGGTCTCAATGGTAATTGATGAAAAATATGCAGAGCTTGCAGTACGCAGTCTTCATGATGCTTATGAATTAGAAAAATAAGAATATATATGCCAGATTTTGCACAATGGAGCTTAGATGCCATACGAGAAGAAGGAGGGAGTCTTAGCTGGCTTGAAGAACACCGTTTTGAATGGTCAAAAACTACCGCTTATGCCCTAGAACAGATTCTTAATGGAAAGACTATTATTTTAATCACTGATGAAAAAAGAAAGTGGTTTGAAAACTATATATTAAGTTCTATAAATGGTTTATTGTTGGAGAGACCTCTTATACCAATTATTAGTATTGACAATATTTATACACATTACAATAATGTAAGTGGCGGAGAAATGATAGATATAATTGATGATATGATTTCCCTCTCTTATAAAGATGATTACTTTTTTTGGTATATTGGTAAGGGTGATGATAAGCGAAGTGATATAGCAAAAAGAAAAGATGAAAGTTATTTTTGGATTTTTGATGAAGATTTCAATAATGCTTTTACTTTAAAATCTTATGATACCGCTTTAGATATTAAGCTTTTACAGCTTTACAGACTCTTTGATGCATCTCTTAATGCTGCTATGTTTGGAGAGGTTGATGCAAGTTCATAAACCACTTAAAGGGCATATTCTTATTACAGATGAGCTTGAGACGGCTGTTGAAAAGCTCCAAATTGAGTTAGAAAATTTTAGAGTGGTAAAGTTTGTAGAAGATAATTTCAAAATAGAACATGCAAAGCTTGTTGCTAATGAAGCATATATAAGCGACTCTCAAACAAAATATATAATTATAGCAGCGACTGAATTTACAGATGTAGCACAAAATTCACTGTTAAAACTCTTAGAAGAACCACCAAAAAATATAGAATTTATCATACTGTCTCCAACAAAATCTAATCTGCTTCCAACAGTACGTTCTCGTCTTCCAATACTTAAGCAAGAACATGAACATACAAATATGCACTTAGATATTAACCTTTTACGTTTTGACTATAAAGAAGTTTTTGCATTTTTAAAACTCCATAGTAGAAGTAGTAAAAACGAAGCAAAATCATTAGTAGAAGCACTTTTTTACCGAGCAACAGTTACAGATATGCTTGTATTGAGTCCCTCACAATTAGATAATTTTGATAAAGCATATAGACTGCTTGACTTAAATGCACGTCCACAAAGTGTTTTAGCAATGCTATTAATGAGTTTTGTCAGGGAGAGATAATGACAGTTGAAAGATTATCAAACAGTATCAATATTAAAGAACAATTGAGAAAATTAGGTGTTGATAAGGGTGGTATTGATATTTTGGCATTAAAAGCTGACATACATATTATATATATACATAACTTACATGTAGGTGCTGCAAATATATTAAAACAAGATGCTCTTTCCATTGGTGCGGACTTAGCAGTTCCTCGGGGTACGGTAATTGCAGCAAAACCAGAAGTTGATTCTATTTTAATAGCAAACACAAAACAATTAAAGACTTTGGCAAAAAAAGAGTTGGCACAGCCCTTTGGTTTAAAAGATTTAGCAAAGAAATTAAAAGAGTTTGCAGAAATAAAAAAGCCAAAAAATGTTGATATTATGGGTATAGTAAATGCAAATGATGATAGTTTTTATGCTGGTAGTAGATTTAAAAATAAAGATGCAATTGAGAGTATAGAGTTGATGATTGCTGAGGGTGCAACAATTATAGACATAGGAGCTGTTTCTTCTCGTCCTAACGCACCAGTAGTGAGTGTAGAAGAAGAATTGGCAAGAATAGAGCCTATTTTGAAGCTTATAAACCAAGCAAAACTATATGACAAAGTAAAATTTAGTTGTGATAGTTATGAACCCAAAGTCATACAGAAGGCACTTGATAGTGGTTTTCGTATTGTAAATGATATAACAGGTTTACAAAATGATGAGGTATGTAAACTTTGTGCATCATATAATGCAACGGCAATCATAATGCATATGCAAGGTACGCCGAGAACTATGCAAAAAAATCCACATTACGAAAATATTTTAGATGATGTCTACAGCTTTTTACAGTGTAGAATGGAAAAAGCTCAAAGTTTTGGTATTAAAGATATTGTTCTTGATGTTGGCATAGGATTTGGAAAAACACTCGAAAATAACTTAATGCTCATTAAGAATCTTGAGCATTTTTTAACACTAGATAAAGCACTCCTTGTTGGGGCATCAAGAAAATCAATGATCAATAAAATTTCACCTTCAGATGTGCAACAAAGACTTCCCGGTACATTGGCTCTACATCTTGAGGCATTGAGAAATGGTGCTTCTATACTAAGGGTGCATGATGTGCCTGAACATGTTCAGGCACTAAAAGTTTTTAAAGCATTATCCCTTTGAGACTGTAAAATAAACTTTGTAAACTCACCTCATATTTCTAAATATTCGACATTTTTTCCTCTGATTTTATATTTATTTACTTTTGATACAACGGTTGACTTGAACTGTAAATTTTCGTTAGGGAAATTATTGGTCTCCTCGAATTTGTTATATCTTTATGCAACTTTTTCTAGTGAGAGTTCTAACATACTTTCTATATTAAGATGGTAGTCAATAGATTCCCATTCAATACCAGTATTCATACAAATAAGTTTGTAGTTTTTCAGTTCTGATATTGAAGCTTCTTTAAGTGGTTTGTACCATTCCATAGGAGTAGATATAATTCTTCCATCTTCAAGTTTTACATGTAAATATTCATCATCAAAGTGAACTTCTTTACCTTTAATTAAACCATTCATTCCAAATCCTTGTAAAATTATCTTGATTTTCTTTGATGATTTCTAATGCCATTTTTAAATTTTCTAATTCAACTTTAGCAAATCCTTCGCCTTTCATAATATGAATATGTTTTGGCTCATGCTCATTTGCATAAAAGAAAAATTTAAAACCATTTTTATTGAGTAAAGTTGGCAAATATTCATCCTTGTCTTATTTAAAGTATTATAGCAAAAATTTTACTCTTTTTGTTTGGCATGGTTTCTGTAGGATATAACGGTTCACTTGAACTGTAGATTTTCGCTAGAAAATTTATTAGTTCCAAGGTTTTGTTGTGTGTTTCAGGTCACTTTCCATCTTTATCTAATTCTTGAAGCAACATATCAAAATCACTTTTATATGATTTATCTTGAATAACTTTATATTTTTCAAATTCACTTATAGCAAACTCTTTTGCAATTACTGCTGTAACTTTTCCAGCATTTTGTAAAATATCTCGTTCATTAAATTGTAAAAAAGCATTTAACTTTTGACTCCAATCTTTCATAGTCATAGGTATATTTCTCTCTGCTTGGTCTTCAGCATAATCAAGATACATAGTTACTATTCTATTGAGTGATTTTATCTCATCTTGTGAGAGATAATTTTTAGCTATAACAACATCGGATTTTAATATTTTACCATTTGGTGCTTTTTTCCAATTTGTAAGTCCCATAAACTCTTTTTTATGGTCTGCTCTTTCCATTAACAATTCAGATGCAGTATGACCGTGAATCGCCCAATGAAGTTTGTTTTGAACAGTAGCAAAAAATTCTTGTGTAGTTGGTGCTTTAAAATCATAATCTAAAGCAGTTGCATAAATATCTGTAATTTGTTGATAAAAGTTTCTTTCGCTCTCTCGTATATCTCTTATTTCTAAGATTAAATCTTTATAGTATTGATGGTTTAAATAGCTTCCATTTTTTAATCTTTCATTATCAAGAACATATCCACGAGTAGTAAAAGTTTTTAAAACTTCAGTTGCCCATCTTCTAAACTCTGTACCTTTTTTTGAATTTATTCTATATCCTAGTGAAATAATCACTTCTAAATTATAGTGTTTTGTATTGTAATTTTTACCATCACTAGCAGTTATTAGGAATTTCCTAATAACTGAATTTTCTTCTAATTCATTTGTTCTAAATATATTTTGCAGGTGTTCATTTACCGTGGCTACAGACACATCAAAAAGTTTAGCTATTAGTTTTTGAGTTAGCCATACAGTTTCATCTTCAACTTTTACTTCTATAGTGTCTTGTCCATTTGAGGTTGTGAAGATTAGAAATTCTGCTGTTGAGTTTCTTATTGTTAGGTTTTTATTCATCGCCAATATCTTCTAATAAGTTTTCTAATTCACATCTAAATTTACTTTGTGATTCCAATAAGGTACCGTCTTTTAAATATGCAAAAAATTCTGTGTAACCATTTGGACTTAAAAAATGAAATATATATTTTTGTTTAATTTTTGCATCTGATAATTTCTTGTTCAGTCTTTCAAAATGCTCTTTCGCATATTTATATTTTGCTTTGTTTTCAGAAGAATCATCTTTATCTGATTTTATCTCTACTACTACAAAGTTGTCAACATCATTTTTCTCTATCTTTATAAAAAAATCTGGGTTAAAAGTTTTATGTCCATATCTTCTTGTTTTAGAATCTTTGCCACCATACTTTAAGCTAAATTCAATTCCATAAAATCCTCTATCTCTTGATTTTAACCAACTTGTTATATTTGATGCTATATCTTTTTGACATAAATATTCTACAAATTTTCTTTCTGGTTCAGCATTTGTGAATACTACATTTACAGGAGTTTTAAATAAAAACTGATTTTGTTCTTTTTCTGCACTTTTTGGTAGGCTTTCATCTTCTCTTAAACTGTAAATAATATTTTTTTGGTTTTCATCTATAATCTCTTCTTGCCACTCATTTGAATAAAATAAACTATATCCTCTTCTAAAATTACCGATGCCTGAACTCTCTTTTATAATATTTTTTGTATTTACTGCTATAGGATCATTTATTTTTAATTTTTGTACAACTGTTTTGCCTTTTTTTCTCAGTAGTGTAGAAAAAGATTGAAGAATCTTATGAACATTTTTTTCAATAATTCTATCACCTTTAATACCCACATTTTGCATTGATTTTGTAATAATATTTCTTATTTTCTCTTGAGGTGGAAGATTATTTTGCGTATATTGTTCTTCACCTAACTTTAAAATTTTACCTTCCCAATCTCTTATCTCAAACTCTTCATAAATTCTATTTACTACTTCATCAATACTCCAAGTGCCATAATCTATTAGATAATTTTTTTCTCTAACTTCACCACCAGAGATTGACTCATAAGAAGTTCCTTTTTCACTTTGTGTAACTTGTGAATCTAGTCTTATACCCTCTTGTTCTATTCTTGAAAAATTATAGACCTTTTTCTCTTTATCATGCTCTATTTCAATTTCATCTTTTGTATAGTCAAGATTATAAACTTCGAAATGATATTTTACTCTTTCTCCACTTTTTATGGTCTCACTTATAACTCTTGTCTCTATTTCTAAAACTTCATCAATAAGTCCTCTTATGTTTTTACTCCAAGAGTCATGATTAAAAACAATTACTCTCGGTTGTGGAGATATATATTCTAAAGGTATCCTTAAACCTCTTCCTAACACTTGAGCAATTAAAAGTTTTGAGTTAAATGCTTTATCTTCCCATGGTACTATTTGAAAAACATTCTTAACATCCCACCCCTCAGTTAACATAGATACAGAGATAATCCATTGAACTTTATTATCTTTGTCATCTACAGATTTTAATTTCATTAAGTTTACTTTATGATCTTTGTGTGATGTTACTATTAAAACTTTTTCTTCTATATTTTCTTTTGATAATCCCTCTTGTTTGCTTAAAAAATCTACTAAATCCTCCATCAAATTTCTAGCTTTATTAATATCTTTAGTAATAAGAATAGAGAGTGGCTTTATCTTAGGGTATTTATCTATGTTGTCTTGATGATTTTTATATATTTTTTGAAATTTTTCATTTGTTCCTGAGCTATCATCTTTTTGAACATACTCTATATTTTTTACTATCTTATCTTCAATAGCTTCTCGCAAAGAGTATCTATAAATAATATCATTAAAATATTCATTTTCATGATATGCTGTTCCAGTAAACCCTAGTATATATTTAAAATTAAACTCACTATTTAATAAAAACTCTTTCCATCGCTTTAGTCCTTTTGCTTCAGATGTATTTCCTGATATTTTGTTGAAAATATGGTGTGATTCATCATTTAAAACTAAAGTTCTTTCACCATTTTCTTTAAAACTGTCTTCAATAGATGAACCAGTAGTAGAGTAAACCGCATGAATATTTTCAACACAAATATCACCTTTTTTTACTGTAATATTTGCATCTACTATCCTTGGATTTTTATATTTTGCCTCTTCTGGGATTGCATTTTTCAGTCTTGAATCACCACTTAAACTTTCAAACTTTTCCATCAGTCCAGATTCAATGGTTAGTGATGGACATAAGACAAGAACTCTATCTACGAGATTGAGTCCCAACATCATTTGAGCTACACCATATATAGCATATGATTTTCCTGTTCCAGTTGCTAAATCAATATTTGCAAAAAGTTTATTAGGAAGTTGTAAATTATTTTTATATTCATCTAATGAGTTATATTTTGATTGTATCTCTACATTGTTTTTATAATTTTCTTCTACTAAATCCTCTGTTTTTGTATATCTTCGGCTTGCTAAAAAGATGACACAATTTATAATCGCCTCTTTTTGATACTCTCTATCCCCGCAAAGTTTATCAAGAAACAGTCTCCAAGACTCTATATCAAGTTTGCTTGGGTCATAGTTTTGATTAACTTTTAAGACTAAATCTTTTTGTTTGAATATTTTTATATCTTTCATTCTTTATCCATCTATCTTAAAAGTTTCTGTAAAATCATTGCCATAAATATCTGTATAAACTACCATTATCTGCTGTGCACTATCTTTGTTTTCAATCTTTATTTCCAAACCTTTGGTTTGTAGTTTTTTTAGTTCATCTTTGAGATTTTCTATATCTTTTTTGTTTGATTTTTTTGGTAGCAAATCATCAGCAAAAAGTGCCTCATCCATCTCAAAAGATTTACCGTTATAATTTTTATCTATAAAAATAGCCGAGAGTGTCTCAAAGTTTTTCATACCTTTTTCATCTTGATCTTTATCTGATTCGAGCTCACGACTAATAAAACTTTTTACAAAAAGTGTTATGTTATCTTTTTCTATTTTTATTTCTGATTTTACCTCTGGAGGTCTTTTAAAATGAAACCCTATAGCTTCATCAAGGTCATTTACATTCTTTTTACTTTGGGGTTGTCTTAGTTTTTGAAAAGGTTTTTGATGTAACTCTTTGATGACATGATAAGGAATTTTAAGAAAATAGTACCTTGTACTATCTATCTCATAATAATCAGTTAAAAATTCTACATAATTCGCAGGTGCAATAATATAAACTTTTCCACTTACTTTTTTCCCAACTGTACTATGCAGTTGTTCGATATACTCTTCATCTACAGTTGAATCTTTGAACTTTTTAAAATCAAAGATCTTTACACTATAATCTCTTTTCTTTCCATCAAATTCCAATCCAGCAATCTTATGTTTTTTTAGCTCTATTTCAAACAAAGATGCAACAAACTCTTGATATTTTTGCCACTCTAACTCAAGTGCTTTTTTAAGGTCATACATACCAAGCTGTGCAGTGATAAAGCTTTTGGCTTTTTTGTTATATTTCTTTTTTGGATTTTCTAAATCTTTAGAGTTTTGAATTTGTAAAATTCTTTTTTGCATTGTAAAAAAGGAGAGTTTTCCAAGGTCACATGTAATCCATTTTCGTCCAAGTCTTTCAGCAACTGATGCAGTAACACCTGAACCACCAAAAAAATCAAAAACTATATCATCTTTATTTGAACTTGCCTTAATAATTTGATTAATCAATGCTTCTGGTTTTTGTGTTGGATAACCAGTCTTCTCTAATGCCATCACATTTATATTTGATATATTCCATACAGAAGTCATAGCTTTACCTTTAGAATCTTTAAGGTATTGTTTTCTATTATTTGAGCCCTGAAGACGATATCTATCAATTTTATCTTTATGTATAAATCTTTTATCAATATATTCTTGAGAGTAAGGTTCATATAACTTGTTAAATATTTTAAAATCTTTATTACGAGAGTAAAATAAAATTGTATCATGTGTATGAATCCAATTATTTGCGGCAGCTTTTCCACCAGATGGATTACCTCTATTCCATATTACTTCTCTAATAAAATTTTGTTTACCAAAAATTTCATCCATTAAAATTTTTATATAATGAACCATTTTGTTATCCAAATGAACATAAATACTACCATCATCAGCTAATATCTCTCTAGCTACAATAAGTCTCTTCCTTAAAAACTCTACAAACTCAGCACCTTTTTTCTTATCAGTATATGCTTTTGCTCCCTCTTTATTTTGAAACTCATCAGTTGTGGCAAATGGAGGGTCGATGTAAATTAGTTTTACTTTTCCTTTTACCTTGTCTTTTATTAGAGGGTCTTCATTTTTATATATTGTTTTTAAAAACTGTAGATTATCACCAAAGACAAGCATATTTTTCCAACCATCATTATACTCTTCATATTCTCCACCATTAAAAGTTTTTTCTATCTGTAAAGGTACAGGAAATACACCATCTTCATTAGCTAAAATATCCTCTTTTCTCATCTTTCCTGCATAAGTTAATTCGTACTCTTTTTGCGAAGATGGAAAAAGTAGATATTTAAACTCTTGGGGTAGCTCTTTTCCCTCTTTGATTAAAGTTGTAATATACTCTTTTTGTTGTTTTGTTAAATTCACAGTAACCCCTCATCCCTTAAACTTAAATATTTTGTATTTGTAAAAACTATATGATCAATTAGGTCAATTCCCAAAAGTTCCGCTGACTCTTTTACTCTTTTTGTAACTGTTATATCTTCATGGCTTGCTTCAAGTTGTCCACTTGGATGATTGTGTGCGATTATAATAGCTGCAGCCCTATCAGTCAAAGCATCTGCAAAAATTTCTCTTGGATGAATAAGCGAACGATTTAAAGTACCTATAAAAACAACTCTTTTGTCTATAATATGACTCGCCCCATCAATAGTTATAACTATAAAATACTCTTGTTTTTTATTTTTGTACTCTTGAAGTTCATCATAAATATCTTCAGCAGATCTAATTTTTTTATTTTGCTTTATCAAGTATCTTCTCGATAACTCAATAGCAGATAAAATTTGTGAAGCTTTTGCTTGACCTAGTCCATGAATACTCATAAGTTTATCTAATGTAATATTTTCAAAATCATCTTCAAGAAGTCCAATAATCTCTCGAGATAATTTTAATACATCTTTACCTTTAGTCCCACTACCTAAAAGAACAGCTAATAGTTCAAAATCTTTTAAAGACTTTACACCTTTTTTAGTAAGTTTTTCTCTTGGTTTGTCAATAGAGTTTAACTCACTAATTGTCTTCACTTTTGCTTTTCCTTATTTGAAATTAATATGTATTTTATCTAACATATAGTTAGTTTAGTATTAGGTCACACAACTATTTATTCAACACCATAATAACAAGTTTAGCCTTTAATTACATTATTAACAAGCATGTATTATGTAGTACATAAAAGAGAAATATAGTTAAAAATGCCAAATTACATGATAAAATGTCATATTTTTAAGATATTTACAGTTTTAAAATATTATGCTTAAAGAAAAAGTGTACTGTTTGTACTTTTTTTGCCGTTATTTTGACATTTATGATGTGTTATTTTTATATATTCCATTAAAAGTGCATAGGTTAGCTTAAAGTTTCAGGGGAAAGTTATGAAAATTAAGAAGAAATTACTTGATATTGTAAGAGATACTATACGGTTTAAACCAATATCTTCGCCAAAAAATAGTAAAAAAATAAAAATCAAAAGGAGTGTTTACCGACTCTCTTGTATTTTCTATATGTGTATTTTCTCCAGAAAGCTTTTTATATACAGCAATGTACACCAGCACCGAAATCATAAAACCTAAAATCAGCTGCTGCAATAGCTGCACCAGCCGCTTCAAATACAGCAGCGACAATAATAGCCATAGTCATAGCACGTGAACCAACAGCAGGACCGACATTATTTGCCATATACGCACCTACCTTTTAAGTACTTCATCTTCAAGCTTTTTAATCGTCTGTATTTCCACTATTTATCTTTTATGTATGCTTTTATAATTTCTTGTCTCTCTAATGGTCTATCTCCACCCTCTCGTCCTGAAGTTGCAACATCATTGAGTTTTTGTAAAGTTTGCATAGATGCAGCATTAACAACTTTCCCAAAAATTGTATAGCCTCCGTTAAGCCAAGGCGTTGGTGCTGTTGTAATGAAAAACTGGCTACCATTGGTATTTGGCCCTCTGTTTGCCATTGCTAACATTCCTGGTTTGTCAAATATGAGATTTGGTTTAAACTCATCTTTAAAATCTTTATGCCAAATACTCTCTCCCCCGCGTCCAGTTTCCGTTGGATCCCCACCTTGAATCATGAAATTATGAATTATACGATGAAAAGCAATGCCATTGTAGTAACCTTCTTTTACGTGGGTTGTAAAGTTTTCAACCGCTAAAGGTGCAACATCAGGAAAAAGTTCAAGCTCTATATTCCCTTGGTTTGTTTGTAAAATAACATGTGGATGGCTTTGTCCGCCAAAGAGAGAAATTCCAAATAATAACATGAACGCAAGTAAAATTTTTTTCATAAAAGCTCCTTATGCTTCTTTAAAATCTAAACAAATAGAATTTATACAGTATCTAAGACCCGTAGGTTCAGGTCCATCTGGAAAAACATGTCCAAGATGAGCACTACAACGAGCACACTGTACTTCTACTCGTGTCATACCATGTGATGTATCTTTTATTTCTATAACAGCATCTTCTATTGCTTCGTAATAGCTTGGCCAGCCAGTTCCCGAATCAAATTTCGTGCTAGATTCAAATAAAGGTGTTTTACAGCAGGTACAGTTATATGTTCCTTCTTCTTTATTGTCATAAAGTTTTCCGCTAAAGGGTGATTCTGTTCCATGTTGTCTGCATACATAAAACGCTTCGGGACTAAGTTCTTTTTTCCATTCATCATCATTTTTGAGTATTTTCATATCTTTCCTTTAGTATTTTGAGATTGTCTGATTCTGTTTCATATAAAATATGTATATCTTGACTTGCTATTTGTAGTGCATAGTCAAGTTCATGGATATTTGCTGATTTTATGTCTAGCAAGATTGCATGCTTCACAAAGATTTCTCTCATATTAGAATAATTACATAAAAACAACTGTCTTTCATCTTGAGAACTGCAAGGTGCAGATTTGTTAAAGACAACAACATCCTGAGGAATAAAATGTTTTAAATCATCTTGAAGCATCTGAATATTTTTTTGTTCTCCTACCACAATTATATCTTGCGCTTCATTATTTTTTAATAATTTTTGAACAAGATAGAGTGCTTTGGCTTGCTGTTGCCCATGATGAAATAAAATGTTTCGTTCCTTAGTTGCAAAATATTTTTTAAGCGTAAAAATATTTTTTTCTTTCTTTGCATTGACAAAAAGAAGTTGACTCGTTTTTTGGAGTGCATTTACTGTATCAAGCACTTCATTTGTTAGTAAATTTGCATCATCACACATGAATATATCTGCATGTATAGGAGTAGATAATTTCATATACTCTTCGCTACTCACAATATTTATGTTTTCTACTGGACATTCAACCATTGCATGTTTTATTGTATTGGAAAGTCTTTCTTGAAAGATATTTTTTTCCTGCTGCGTCTTTGTAAGTATAATTATTGTTTTTGTATCGTCTCGCAGCAGTTCTTTAAAAGCTTTTAACAATAAAAGAGCAGTTTTACCACTTTTATCTGGGCCCTGCAAATTATTTACTTGCTGCAATTTATTATCTATAAAGTCTCTTTGTTCTTGGGTACAAAAATATACTTCATTCTCCTTATTAACTATCGTGTACTCTATGAGCAAATTACTTAGTACTTCTTTACAAGAATCAAGAGAAGGATTTTCATAAGAAACATCTTGTATCTTTTTAAAAATTTCTGATTGTGAGTTGTCTGAAAATATGATATTGGATTGTGGTAAAAGTGTTTTTAAAGATGTAGAGAGTTTTTCGTATTCATTTACAGTTAAATTATTCATTATAAGAAAATTAAACAGTGGAGGTAAATTTTTGTGTGTGGTGTCATTATACTTTTCTTTGAGGAGCTCTTGTATACTGCTAAATGCTAAATTATTTTCTTGTTGTTGTATATTTTTTTTTCTTTCAATATTGCTATTATGGAGCATTTTAAAAGACCATGTCTTTTGCTCAAATATATATAAACCTCGAAAATTATCAAAAATAAGTAAGGAAATAATAGATTTTTTACTCTGATGGTATATATGTGCATTACGAAAAATAAGTAAATTACTATGCTTTGCAAGAGAATGAAAGGCTTTATAAACTTCTGAACTCTCTAAATTGGAATTACTTCGTTTTTTATTTGCAAAGAATTTTAAAAAAGAAAAGTTCATAAGTACAAGATAGTGTATCGCTGAAAAAAGCGATACCTACGAATGATTATTTACCAGCGGCAACACGATCTTTAAGACCTTTACCTGCTTTGAATTTAGGAACCATTTTATCTTGAGTAGTGTATGTTTTATCAGTACCTGGAACTTTTCCTGTTTTACCTTTTTGCAATGCTGCTGCAAAACTACCAAAACCTACTAGAGAAACATCTTCTCCTTTTACTAGTGCATCTGTAACAGCCTCAGTAAAAGCTTTAATTGCATTTTCAGCTTCCACTTTAGTTTTATAGTTTCCGCTTGTTTGTACTAACTCAACGAATTGTGCTTTATTCATAAATATACCCTTGGATTAAGATTTGCCCTGAAATAATTCAGCTAAAGATACTTTATAGTTTATTTGCTTAAATTTTTCTTCTTTTTGCTTAATTTGAGTAAAAATTGTGACATTTTTGTTTCTTTTAGTCCATATTTAGCCTGTTTTAAGAGCTTTTTAAAATTAAGGCTGCTTCCATGTGACATAACCAAAGCTGATAAATCTTTGATTTTTTTGTATTTTTCTGCTGAAGAATGGATTGATAAAAATACATCTTCTAGTCCGTCTCTTTCATTTTTTGTTAGTGCGCCCATTATTTATTCCCCTAACTTATTTATTTTTCGTACAGCTCTTATGATTTCGTCATCATCAAGTTTACCTAGCATCTTCATAACTATTGCAGCCGCTTGAGGCTTTGCTCGACCAAGCTTCCAGTCTTGATATGTACGCATAGAAATCCCTAGGCTTTTTGCCATATCTTTAAGAGAAATTTTTTTCCCATTATTTTGAGACTCCAAGGAGTTATGTAAGATATTAAATAAATCATCAATTTGCATAGCCGATAGTATACGGTTTTAATTCTTAAATATACATTTTATTTAGTTATACATACAATTAATATAAGTATGTATACAATATAAATTATTAAATATAATATATATAAAATATTTAACACGGTTTTCCGTATATAATTACAAAAAAAATAGAAAAGCGAAGAAAATAAAATTTTTACTAATCGTTTAAAGTTATTGATTTTTCAACTGGATGCAGAGTAATGAGATTTTCTTTGACTTCTAAATAAAAGGGACTATAAACTCTATTTTCTGTTTTATAAATGATTTCATGGGAATTGTCTATAGTAAAACTAATGGTATTGAGACCTCTTAATGGCTCTTTGATTGTAATTTTTGCATTTATATAAGATTCTTCAATATCTTGTTGCTCTTTTTTGAGCTGTTGAATCTGTTTTTGTAACTCATCTACGCTGGAGAGACTGTGCCTTTTTGCCTCTTTGAGTTTGTGCCTAAACTCCTTTATATCATGTTCTATATAGGTAAGTTTACTTTCAAGGACAGGAACATCTTTATAGTTTATTTTAAATACGTTGTCTTCACCACTTACTAAGCGTATTGTAATGGAGTTGGAGGCATAAATTTTTAAATTGTTCTTTACATGCTCAACTGTGACGTCCTGGGCATATATGGACCCGCCTATAGAGTCTTTTATATTGACTTTGGAAGCGTAGACTTTTCCTCCTTCGAGTAGAGAAATAGTGGCTTCATGACAGCGAAGTGTTCCTTTGTGTCTATTAATATGGGCATATTTTGCATACTGCATGGAACTATGATGCGTTGCACCGTCTATATTTAAAGTGACTGCTTCAAGACGGCTGTTTGCTCCGACAAAACCGTCTACATGTATGTATTCAGAAATGAGGGTAACGCCTTCTTTAATAGTGTCCCGATTTGTGTCATGTTGCGTTACTATTACTTCAATATTATTTTCTTCTGTATCATTGACCAGGTCTCTGTTTCTAGAAATTTCGCTGATTTTTATTGTATTGTCTACTGCTAACTCTTTTTCATTGTAGTGAACATAGCCACGAATTCTGCTGATGTATCGTTTATGGGATTGTGTTTCTTCTATTTTTATAGATTTTTCATCGACCCTGGCCTGTAAATCATCTACATTGCTTGTAAATTTACTGTCGAGATATTCGCCAAAGGCATTTAAGCCGTTTTGTCCATAAATGGGTTTTTTGTACTCTACAAGAAGTTCATTCTCTTGCACTTCAATAACTTCTCCCATATTTGTTTTTTCCTTGAACCAGAAAATAAGTTTGCTTGGTCTTGTTACAACAGGTTCTATACCATTAAACAAAGGTATTTTGACTTTTTTAACAAATTTGCCGGCATAAATATATTTGATAAACAATTTAAGATACTGTTTCATCTCTTCATCAAATATATTTATAAGAATGTTATGACGGGCTTTTATTTTATTGCACTCTTTAAAAAGCAGTTTTAATAATTCTATAGGTTTGTATGCTTTGTAAGAAATTTTCGATTCTGGGGAGAGAATAAGTATGGGATGGGTTGAAAATTTTGAGTAGTCTATGCCGTATTCAAGATCAATGCTGCTGTTTTGTTGTTTATGCATCATTGTAATGGTGAAAATCTGGTGAAATTCTACATGTTCATTAATGATTTTTTCTCTGTCAAAAAATTCTTTTTGTATCTCTTTATCATAGAGTTCAAAGGATTCAGTTGCATTACATTTAATATATGTATCAACCTTATTGATAGTAAAATCACACTCAGAAAGAGGAATGAAGTTCTTTTGGGCATAAAGAGTCAGTGCTTCTTGAATATATCTTGTTTTTACGATTGTTTTTTTAATTTTTTTAGGCATTTATATTACTCAAGTAAATCACTATAATCGTATTTTGCAAAATCCAGATAAAGTTTGCCATTTTGTTTAATGACACGTACATCTTTGTCATAAACAGCTAAAAATCTTTTTTTTATTATTTTTCTTTGAGATGCTTCTATATTTAGGCTCTTTAAATACTCTTTGAGTTCAACTATTTTGTTTTGTTCTTCAAGGTCAAGGCTCTTTTGTATTGGCTCGACATCATGAATCATCTCTCTATTTTGTACTAATAGTTTTGTATTAAGAAGTTCTAAAACTTGTTTGAGTTGTTCATCTTTTTTACTGTAAACACTTTCTATTTTACTCATCTCGTCTCGAAGCATTTGTTCTTTATCATCTATGAGTTTATCTATTTTCGCTTCAAGTTGCACTATTTTTTCTTTGAGTTGCTGATTTTCTTTTTGGTAAAGACTCAGTACCATGGCTACAGTCGTTTTTGGTTTAGCAGGAACTTTTTTTACTGTTTTTGTTTCTTCTTTTTGTGGTGTATCTTCAACAATAATATAGAGCGTATCATTTTCGACAATGTGGCTTAACTTTTTTGCCCTGAGTTTTGAACCAATCATCTCTTTTGACATTTTAAATTTTTTGGAATACTCATCAAGTGTAAGTTTCATTCTATTTGCCTTGCTTTAATATAATTTTAAAATTTATAAATTGGAGGAGTTATTATACCTGATTTTCTAAGCCAGACACGATACCCTTTTTTTTCATCCCCATGCTTATCTTTAAACGCATACATAGGAGATTTTTTAAATTCTCTTTTTAATAAGAGTTGATTATACTCTGTGTGTATTGTAATGAAGCGTTTAAAATTTTCATAAGCTTGGGTAGAAACCATCACTGTTGAGATAGCAAAATCTTTTATTTCAAGATATCTTGCACAATCGTTAAGACCTGTACCTATATAGTTGTCATGATCAAGAATATCGGTGAAT
>Ga0256829_1001403_pt1 | contig 20001 bp, 20 predicted proteins | sample 131447metaG_FD_185979 | JGI IMG/M metagenome (GOLD analysis project Ga0256829, IMG submission 185979) | Hydrothermal vent microbial communities from Lau Basin, Pacific Ocean - 131-447 | ecosystem: Environmental > Aquatic > Marine > Hydrothermal vents | place: Pacific Ocean: Lau Basin | collected...
CTTCGCGATCCGCGAAGGTGGCCGCACCGTCGGCGCGGGTGTTGTGGCATCTGTCTCTAAGTAAGAGACCCAGAACTCCTAATCAAAACAAACCCCGCAGCCCAAGGCTGCGGGGTTTTTTTGTGCGTATCGGGACCGATCTTTCGAAAACTCTGCCAGGCACAATCCCGGTTCCGTCGCAGTTTGTGACTTGAGTGCATGTGGCCAGCATGGTTGTGTCTGAAACAAATTCTGTTCAAGCAGATTCAAACTATGGCCGGGGAGGCTCACTTGACCGACACCACTGTCGCTAAACCCAAAGACACCAGCTTTTTTGGACACCCCAAAGGGCTTGCGATTCTCTTCTTCACCGAAATGTGGGAGCGCTTCTCCTATTACGGCATGCGGGGCCTGCTGGTCCTATATCTGACCCAGCATTTCCTGTTCTCAGATGAAAAATCATCGATCATGTACGGCGCTTACACGGCGCTGGTTTATGTGATGACGATTATCGGCGGGACGCTGGCCGACCGTTATCTTGGGCAGCGTAAGGCGGTTACATTTGGGGCGATCCTACTTTGTATCGGGCACTTCGGCATGGCGTTCGAGGGTACTGGATCGAAGGAATACGTCGTCACCAACGGCTCAGAGATTGAGATGGTTTATGAGGGGCGCGGCGACAACCGTATGCTATTCATGGATTATGATGGCGCAGAGCGCCGCGTCACATTTGATCTAGAGACAGGTGACCTGCAGGTTCTTGCCTCTGCGGATCGCGAGCGTGAGCCCACTGCCGAAATCTACACGACCTTAGCGCGCAGCGACTTCACAACACGGGTCGAGCAGCAAACGCTCTACACCAATATTTTGTTCCTATCGCTGGCCTTCATCATCGCCGGGGTTGGGTATTTGAAAGCCAATATTTCAACGATTGTTGGCGCGCTCTATGAGTTTGACGACCCGCGCCGTGATTCCGGGTTCAGCCTGTTCTATATGGGGATCAATCTCGGGTCGCTTCTATCGTCCCTGACATGCGGCATTATCGGAATTGTCTGGGGCTGGAAGTATGGCTTTGGCCTCGCCGGGATCGGTATGTTCCTGGGCCTTCTCGTCTTCATGTGGGGACAGAAATATCTGGATGGCAAAGCCGAGCCGCCAAACCCAGAAGCTCTGAAAAAGTCATTCCTTGGTCCGATTAATGTAGAAATGGCCTGCTATCTCGCTGGGCTGGGCGTCATCGCAGTTTCGATGCTCCTGGTGATGAACTCTGAGCTCATTCCGGAATGGTTTGTTGGCTCGCTCGGCATTGCGATCTTCTTCGGCCTGGTCGGATACGCCTTCATCAAACTTGGCGGCACAGAGCGCAAACGCATGTTCGCAGCGATCTACTTTGTTCTGGCGCAAATACCGTTCTGGGCGCTGTTTGAGCAAGCCGGTTCGTCTCTGACGCTGTTTACGGATCGTCTGGTCGACAAGGAGATGTTCGGCTGGAACGTTCCGACGCCTGTCTTCCAGTTCCTGAATGCAGGCTATATCGTGATCTTTGCGCCGCTCTTCGCTTGGATGTGGATCAGTCTTGGCAAACGCGGACTGGAGCCATCGACCCCGGTTAAGTTTGCGATCGGGGTGTTCCTTGCGGGGCTTGGATTCCTTTCGCTGGTGGGCGGAATGGGCATTTCAGGCACGACCGGGATGACCGCCGTATACTTCATCTTCCTCATCTACTGGGTCCACACAATGGGTGAGCTTATGGTCTCGCCGGTTGGTCTGTCTGCCGTGACCAAAATGGCGCCCGCGCGCGTGGTTGGTATGACGATGGGGGCTTGGTTCCTGTATTCTGGACTGTCCAACTTCCTCGCTGGCGTCATTGCCCGCAGCACCGGCGCCGAAACGATTGGTGGCCAGGTTACGAATATCGCGGAAGCCAAGGCGACCTATGTCAGCGTCTATTCGAATGTCGGCTATGTCGCGATGGGGATCGGCGTCATCATGTTGCTGATCTCGCCGATCATCAAGAATTGGATGAGCACCGATGTTGGTCTCGTTGATTCGGTTGATGATGAGCTTCAGGCTTCGGGTGAGAAGCCAGTTTAGTGTGCGTTGAGCTACAGCGAGCGCATAAAACGTGCTCGCTGTATGCGCCTCTCATTCGGTGAGTAATCGCTTAAACGCTCTTGCGCCGCGGTTTTGTGAGGTTCACCCCGCACCGCCAACCGTGAGGCCGCCAACTTTCAAGGTCGGTTGGCCGACGCCAACAGGCACCGACTGTCCAGCTTTGCCGCAGGTGCCGACGCCGTCATCCATGGCGAAGTCATTGCCAATCATTTCAACTTGGCTGAGCGCAGTCGGGCCGTGGCCAATCAGCGTCGCGTTTTTGACCGGCGCGACGACTTTTCCATTCTCGACCAAATAGGCTTCGGTACATTGGAAGACAAAATTCCCAGAGGTGATATCGACCTGACCGCCGCCAAAATCGACGGCCCAAATGCCTTTCTTGATAGATGAAACAATCTCATTTGGATCGTCTTTGCCACCAAGCATCACCGTATTGGTCATGCGCGGCATGATTGTCGCGTCATAGGATTCGCGGCGGCCATTGCCGGTCGGGGCAACACCCATAAGTCGCGCATTCTGTCGATCCTGCATATAGCCTTTCAGAAAACCGTCTTCGATCAGGACCGTTCGATTCGTCGCTGTGCCCTCATCATCGACTGAAAGCGAGCCGCGCCGCGAATCGATTGTGCCATCATCAATGACTGTGACGCCTTTCGAGGCGACCTGTTCACCAACACGGCCTGAATAAACGCTGGTGCCTTTGCGGTTAAAGTCGCCTTCAAGGCCATGCCCGACCGCTTCGTGCAGCAAAACGGCAGGCCAACCTGGCCCAAGCACAACTTCCATTTCGCCAGCTGGGGCAGGGATGGATTCCAGATTGACTTCGGCTTTGCGCAGAGCCCTCATGGCGAGGCCTTGCCAGCGCTCTGCGGCGATCCATTCATCATAGGCGGCGCGTCCACCGGCCCCTGCAGAGGCGGTCTCGCGGCGGCCATTCTGCTCCAGCGTGACAGAGATGTTCAGCCGAACAAGCGGCCGAACGTCATGAAAGGTCTCGCCTGCGGGGCGTAGGATATCGATCAGCTCGTGGCTTCCGGCAAGGGAAACGGAGACTTGAACCACGCGCGGATCCTTGGCGCGAACCCAGGCATCGATTTCGGCAAGCAGCCCTGTTTTGACAGTAAAGTCTGGCGCCTCGGTCGGATCAATTGGCTTGTAGAGCTGTCGATTTGTTGGAACAGGACCGGTGTCGAGCTGGCCCGTATAGCCGCGTTTGGCTTGGCGCGCGGTTTCTGCGGCGCGCTTGATGGCATCGATAGAGAGCTCGCCCGAGTGCGCGTTTCCGCTGGCTTCACCTGCCACAACACGCAGGCCAAACCCTTGGCTTGTATCGTAAGTGGCCGATTTTAGTCGGCCGTCATCGAAGACGAAGCCTTCTGAACGCGAACGCTGAACATAGATGTCGCCATCATCGGCGCCGGATGCGGCCTCGGAAAGGATCTTCGAGGCGTCTTGGGTGTCAAAAGGCAGGTCTGTGTAAGTCATACCTGGTATTTGACGTCGCCGGAGCGCCGGATCAAGCGCTCCGATGACAGTAAGTGGATTTAACCTGCGCTTTCTACGGTAAAGCGAGTGAGTTGAAGCTCAGCAGGTTCCCAACCGGGCTTGAGTTCCAAGGATTTCTGGAAGTCATAATAGGCCCCCGCCACATCGCCGGTATTTTCGCGTGCAATGCCGCGATTGTAATAGGCGGCAAAGAGATCTGGTGATTCGAGATCAATTGCGCGATCGAGTGGAGCGATCGCAGCCTGGAAATCCTTCAGATAAATGAGCGCCGCACCTTCATTCAGATAGACAGGGCCCAGATCCGGGGTCAGCTCTTTGGCTTTCGAGTAATCCGCGAGTGATTCTTCGTACAAGCCTTCGCGCATCCGTAGCACGCCCCGGTTCACAAAGGTCGCGGCACGATTCGTCTTCGTCATCGCCTGTTCGCGAAGCGCACGCGTGCAGACTTCCTCTGCAGAGCGGAAGTTCACGTAGCCCTGTTTGGTCTTCTGATAACACTCTCCACCGAGGCCTTGTCCGATAACAAAGACTTGGGCTGAAGCGGTTTCGGCGGCCAAAGCCGTCGCTGCTGCAGCGATCATGAGTTTGAGTCTCATTTCATTCCTCCTGCAATTGTCTCTTAACCATACACTAATTTCGTAGAATTAGCGACAGAGTGCGACATTTTATGAACGCTGGTTGTATTGGGTAGACCTCGCGCTTTCGCGAATATATGGCTGCAGCCAAGATTGGATGGAGAGACTCTTGCGTTTCGTTCTTGCATGGATTTCTGCCGCGCTGATGACTGCATCGGCGTTTGCACAAGAATTAGTCGGACAGCCGACACCCGGAGCTATAGGTTTTCAACCCGCGGCAACGCGGATCATGGAGCGTGTAAACGACTTCCATAATTACCTATTGTGGTTCATCGTTCCGATTACGCTTTTTGTATTGGCTTTGCTGATTTGGGTTTGTGTTCGCTACAACAAACGCGCCAATCCAGAGCCGCGTAAATTTAGCCACAACACCACGATTGAAGTTGTCTGGACTGCGGTTCCGGTCATCATCCTCGTGTTGATTGCTGGCCCATCATTCTCGAACCTTTTCTATCAAGAGAATGAGCCGGATCTGGCTGCCATCGCGCAGAGCGGTGACATGGATGACCCGAATGTCTATGTCGACGCCGCCAAAGAAGGCTGGATCACAGTCAAAGCCGAAGGCATGGGGAACTGGGCTTGGACATACTACTACATGGATGAGCTCGATGCGGACGGCTATCCGGTTCAATACGTATCTAACGGCATCCATTTCGGTCTGCCGACAGATCCAGAGCCGACCGCAGAGAAGCCGCTCTATCTCGCCACGGATTACCCAATGGTTGTCCCTGTGAACCGCTACATTCGCTATCAGACCACATCTGACCGCGTCATCCACTCTTGGACGGTTCCAGCATTTGGCGTCAAAACAGATGCTGTCCCAGGCCGCCTGAATGAAGGTTGGTTCTTGGTTGAAGAAACCGGCGTCTATTACGGGCAGTGTTCAGAGCTGTGCGGGAAAAACCACGCGTTTATGCCGATTGAGGTCCGCGTTGTGCCGCAAGATCAGTATGACCGCTGGCTTGAAGTTATGAAAACAGGCGATGTCGATGCCGCGACTGAGCTTGTACAAGTTATTGATCCGATGGATGAGGCCACACGCCTCGCGTCGGTCGAGTAAGAGAGGGATTTAGATCATGCCTATGGATCAAGTTGCTGCTCACGGCCACGACGACCACGATCACAAGCCAGGTTTCTTTACGCGTTGGTTCTTCTCAACCAACCATAAGGACATTGGTACGCTATATCTCGTGTTCGCGTTGATTGCGGGCATCGTAGGATACTCACTATCAGGCCTTATCCGCCTGGAACTCGCTGAGCCAGGCATTGGCCCGCTCACTGGTCTCATGGAAGTGCTGTACGGCACCACCGGCCAGCAAGCGATCGAGCAAGCCAAGAGCTTCTACAATGTCGTCATCACCTATCACGGTCTGATCATGATCTTTTTCATGGTTATGCCAGCTTTGATTGGTGGGTTCGGAAACTGGTTTGTCCCGCTGATGATTGGCGCGCCAGACATGGCGTTCCCGCGGATGAACAATATCTCTTTCTGGCTTACGGTTGTGGCGTTCATCATCGCGATGATTTCCTTCCTGGTGCCAGGTGGTAACGGTGTGAACGGTTTTGGCGGCGGCTGGGTGCTTTACCCACCATTGTCGAGCACAGCAGGGCACGCAGGCCCGTCTATGGACCTGTTGATCCTGTCGCTGCACACCGCAGGTATCGCTTCAATCTTGGGCGCGATTAACTTCATCGTGACCATCCTCAACATGCGTGCGCCGGGCATGACGCTGCACAAGATGCCGCTTTTTGCTTGGTCTATGCTGGTCACAGCGGTTCTGCTGCTGTTGTCTCTGCCTGTCCTTGCTGGCGCGCTGACAATGCTTCTGACTGACCGGAACTTTGGATCTCAGTTCTTTGATCCATCAGGCGGTGGTGACCCGATCATGTTCCAGCATTTGTTCTGGTTCTTTGGTCACCCAGAAGTGTACATCATGATTTTGCCAGCATTCGGCATCATCTCGCACATCGTGTCGACGTTCTCGAAGAAACCAATCTTCGGTTATCTCGGCATGGCTTATGCGATGGTCTCTATTGGCGCGATTGGCTTCATCGTGTGGGCACACCACATGTACACGGTCGGTATGCCATCTGACATGAAGGCCTACTTCGTTGCAGCAACTATGGTGATTGCGGTTCCGACCGGGATTAAGATCTTCTCGTGGATTGCCACGATGTGGGGCGGATCCATCGACTTCTCAGTGCCAATGGTCTGGGCGATCGGTTTCATCTTCCTGTTTACGCTTGGCGGCGTGACCGGTGTTGTCCTGGCGAATGCTGGCATCGACCACGCGCTGCACGACACCTATTACGTGGTTGCGCACTTCCACTATGTGCTGTCGCTCGGTGCCGTATTCGGTCTATTCGCAGGCTGGTACTACTGGTACGAGAAAATGTTCGGATTGAAGTACAACAAAGCCATCGGCTATGTGCACTTCTGGGTCATGTTTGTCGCTTCAAACCTGATCTTCTTCCCACAGCACTTCCTCGGCCTGAACGGTATGCCGCGTCGCTACGTGGACTATCCTGAAGCGTTCGCGTTGTGGAACCACGTCTCTTCAATGGGCTACGCGCTGTCTATGGTCGCGACATTGCTCTTCTTCTTCGGCATCATCGAGTCGGTACTTCGCCGTCGCAAAGCTGATGCGAACCCATGGGGCGAAGGCGCCACTACACTCGAGTGGACATTGCCAAGCCCACCACCATTCCACCAGTTCAACGAACTGCCAGTGGTGAAAACCGAGGGCGGGCACTAAGCGAGCCCGAACCAGATAAAATCGGGCGGCCCTTTGCGCAAAAACAGCGCAGAGGGCCGTTTCCTTAGGACAGTGAAAGAAAACGTACTATGTCCGTTGACATGACCGCTGAGAACACCACTCCAAAGCTCGCCACAGCAGGTGATTATGTTGAGCTGCTAAAGCCGCGCATCATGATGCTGGTCGTGTTTACCGCGCTTGCAGGGCTGGTCGCAGCCACAGGCGTTACGGGGCAGGGGATCAATCCTGTCTTGGCCACTGTCGCGATCTTGGCCGTGGCACTTGGATCTGGCGCCGCAGGCGCGATCAATATGTGGTACGACGCGGATATTGATGCCGTGATGACGCGCACCTCGACTCGTCCAATCCCGTCAGGCGCTGTCCCAAAAGACGAAGCTCTGACGCTTGGCATCATCATGTCCGCGGTCGCTGTGCTTTTGATGTGGATCTCGACCAACGTTCTGGCAGCCGGGCTCCTGGCGCTCTCGATCGTTTATTATGGCTGGTTCTACACAATGGTCTTGAAACGCCGTACGGCGCAGAACATCGTGATTGGCGGTGCGGCTGGGGCTTTCCCGCCAGTGATTGGCTGGGCGGCTGTGACTGGCACAACGCCGCTTGATGCCTGGATCCTGTTTGCGATCATTTTCTTCTGGACGCCGCCGCACTTTTGGGCGCTGAGCCTGGTGGCGCACAAAGAGTATGAAAAAGCCGGTGTGCCGATGCTGCCTGTCACCCAAGGCGCAAAAGCGACCCGCAATCAGATATTGCTCTACACGATCATCCTGGCGCCGATCGGCCTCGCCCCTCTTGCGACTGGTTTGGGCGGATGGGTCTATGGCGTGGTCGCCGCCGCTTTAACGCTCGTCTTTATGTATTTCGCCGCGAAAGTCTGGCGCAGTGAGGCTGGCGAACCAGACGCGGGCGCAGCGGAACGCAAGCTCGCCATGAGCATGTTCGCCTTCTCGATCTTGTACCTGTTCGGCCTCTTTGCCGCACTCATCATTGAGCATGGTTTCGGGTTATACTTTGCCATCGGAGGATTTTGATGGCTGAGTCCAAACCCCCTGTGGATGAGCAATCTGAGTTGCAACTCAAAGCGCAGAAACGTCGCAATCTTTGGCTCGCGGCGGCCTTGGTCGGATTTGTTGTGATTGTCGGCGTCTCGACCGCAATTCGCATTCAGGAAACAGATTTTTCAGGCGGTGATCGGTTGTACTTCTCCGGTTACTTGGATGAAGCCGAGAAAGAGGCCGCGGACCGCGAAGCCGAAGCGCGCTACGATGCGCTGAAAGCAGAGGAAGCCGCTGCACGATCTGAAGCACAGGAGACTGGCGATGAATAATGCCCGTATCGCGATTTTTGCGACTCTCGGCGCGCTGTTTATGTTGAGCCTCGCCTTCGCATCGAAGCCGCTCTACGACACGTTCTGCCGCGTCACCGGGTTTGGCGGGACGACCCAGATTGCCCAGCGTGCGCCGGACCGTCTCAGTGAACGTGAGGTCACGGTTCGTTTCGACGCCAACGTTGCCAATGCGCCGCTGCGCTTCAAAGCCGCTCAAACAGAGTTGCCGGTTCAGCTCGGCGCACACAGTTTGGCATTCTACGAAGTCACCAACACATCCGCGAGCGATGTCAGTGTGATTGCGAGCTACAATGTGACGCCGCACAAAGCCGGGCGATTCTTTTCGAAACTGGAGTGCTTTTGTTTCGAAGAGCGAATCATCAAAGCCGGTGAAACCAAGAAGCTTCCAGTGATCTTTTTCGTCGATCCCGCAATGGAAGATGAGCGCGGCGCGAATGACATTCGGACGATTACGCTTTCTTATACCTTCTTCAATACCGACGAATTCACAGGTGCGACGAAAACGGCATCACTAAACTGAGTGGTTGCAGAATCCGTTGAGTGCAGTCTAAAAGCGCCTGAGATTGTAATAACTATTGCCACAAGGGACTCCCCGTCATGGCCGAAGACGTCAAACACGACTATCATCTGGTAAACCCATCGCCTTGGCCGTTGATCGGCTCGATCGCTGTTCTCGTACTCGCGGTTGGCGGCGTGACCTATATGAAGGGTCTTTTCGGAATTGAAGCAGGCCAACTTTGGACGCTCGTTCCTGGATTTCTAATGGTCATCTGGACCATGGCTGGATGGTGGCGTGAAGTCGTCAAAGAAGGGCGCACAGGCGATCACACGCCCGTGGTTGAGATTGGTCTCAAGTACGGCATGATCCTGTTCATCGTTTCGGAAATCATGTTCTTTGCCGCATGGTTCTGGAGCTTCTTCGAGCTTGCCATCTTCTACCCAGCCCGTGTTGGCGCGACCTTTGATGCGACCAGCCCAGTCTGGGAAGGCCTGAACGCGTTTGCGCAGTGGCCACCGACCGGTGTGACAACCTTTGATCCATTCCACCTGCCATTGATCAACACGCTGATCCTGCTGCTGTCTGGAACCACAGTGACTGCGGCGCACCACGCGCTTCAGCACAACAAGATGGACAATGCGAAGTTCATGCTGATCCTCACGATCATCCTCGGCTTCGCGTTTACCTGCCTGCAGGTCTATGAGTATTCAGAAGCTCAGTTCACTTTTGACGGCACGCTTTATGGCTCTGCCTTCTTCATGGCGACCGGCTTCCACGGGGCACACGTTGTCATCGGAACGATCTTCCTGGCCGTCTGCCTGATCCGTATGTACGCGAATAATATGACCGCCGAAAAGCATCTCGGGTTCGAGTTTGCTGCCTGGTACTGGCACTTCGTTGACGTGGTCTGGTTGTTCCTGTTCGCCTTCGTCTATGTGCTCCCGCACTTGGTCCTTGGGCATTAACCTGACAGACTTACGGGCTCGCTCTTATCAAGCGGGCCCGTTTCACATTGATCGAGAGATTGGCGAATGACGTTTCGCCCTATGCCCGTTTTAACCGTGCTCAGCCTTGCGAGCCTTGTCGTGCTCGTTCTGCTCGGGAACTGGCAATATGCGCGGTATTCCGAAAAAAAAGATGCCCCACCGATCGCCGAACAGGTTGAAGAACGCGTCTTATTGCGGGTGCTGATTGATACTTCGCATCCAGGAGAAGCGCAGCAAGTCTATGGCTTTGCCAATAGTGAGCCGATTTGGCGGCGCTATGTGCCCGGCACGCTTGAAGCCACAGGCGAGACCGTCATCGCCATGATCGAAGCAACAGGCGGCCCTGAGCCAGTTCTTGTGCGCTTGTCGGACCTTCCGGAAATCGTGACTTATGAAGGCGTCGTGTCGCAAAAGGTGGCGAGCAATTCCGCCTTCGCCTCAACTGACAAACCAGATGAAAACATTTGGTACAGCCTGGATCCAGCAAAGCTTGCAGACAAGTTCGACCTATCTGGCACGCCCAAGATCGTCGAGCCCGTGCAGATGACGGTACGCAGTGCGGCAGATCCGACACGGGCGAGGCAAACACTTAACCCGTATGCTTTCGCCAAACCGATCGACCCGCTGCCGCCTGAGCGTCATTTTGGCTATGCTCTGACATGGTGGGGGATGGCCTTAGGTCTGATTGGTGTGTATGTGGCGCTGCACCGCGCACGTGGGCGTTTGAAGTTCTAGTAGAGGCCAACCGCAATGAAATATGTTTCGACCCGAGGGCAAGCTGCGCCTGTCGATTTTGTGGAAGCCTGCCTAACCGGCCTTGCGCCTGATGGCGGATTGTATGTTCCGGAAACGTGGCCACAGATCGCGCCTGCGTCGCCGAGCGAATCCTACGTCCAGGTGGCCACGCGAATTCTCAAAGCGTTTGCCGGCGACAGCCTCAGCGAGGCGGATATTGCAGGCCTGTGCGAGCGGGCTTATGCGAGCTTTGCCCACCACTCGGTCGCGCCTTTGATGCAGAACGGACCAAACGCCTATGTGATGGAGCTGCACCACGGCCCAACACTCGCATTTAAAGATGTCGCCATGCAGTTCATTGGCCAGCTCTATGATCTGGTGCTGTCGCGCCGAGGCGAGCGGATGAGCGTCGTTTGTGCGACGTCTGGGGACACAGGCGGTGCAGCGGCAGCAGCGTTTGCAGGCGCCTCGCACGTTGATCTCTACATCCTGCACCCGCATGAGCGTGTCTCGCCCGTGCAGCGTCTCTTCATGACCACCACGGGCGCCAGCAATGTGCATAATCTCGCGATTGATGGCGATTTTGATGATTGCCAGGCGATTGTGAAGTCCTTGTTCGCCGACACGGCATTTTCTGAGCAAGTGCAACTCTCAGGGGTCAACTCAATCAACTGGGCCCGGATTGCGGCGCAGTCTGTCTATTACGCAACCACGCAAGCCGCGATTGGCCCGGATCGCCCGATCCGATTCGTCGTGCCGAGCGGCAATATGGGCGATGCGTTTGCAGGCTATGTCGCGGCTCGCTGCGGACTTTTGGCTGGATTCGAGCTCGTCTGTGCCGTGAATGAAAACAAGACGCTGGCAACGCTCCTGGCCGATGGCGAGATGAAGCGTGAGCAAGCAGTGCCAACGCCAAGCCCGGCCATGGATATCTCTGTCCCGAGCAATTTTGAACGCCTGTTCTTTGAAGTTGCAGGCCGTGAGGGCGACATAGTGCGCCGCACCTATGATCAGTACCGGCAATCTGGGGCGGCAACGCTGCCGGATGAGGTTCGCGGGCCCCTAGGTTGCACCGGGCTGTCAGCTCTGATGGTCGATAATCGCGAGACGCTGAACGAGATGCAGGTCTTCCTCGATGAAACGGGCGCTTTGATTTGCCCGCACACAGCGGTCGGAACGTCTGCGGTTCGACGCCTGCCTGAGACTGAGGCAACGACGGTTGTGTTGTCTACGGCGCACGCTGCAAAGTTCCCGGAAACGGTCAAAGAAGCGACGGGCGCCGACGCGCCTTTGCCAACGCGGACACAGTCTTTGGTTGAACGGGGTGAAGTGTTTGAGCGGGTTTCAAATGACCTCGGCGCCGTAAAGGACTATATTCGCTCAAACATGGTCGCAGAGGCATAATCGTTTGAGTGCTCCTATTGGTGAATGGCAATGGAATCGCGCAACGCGCCGATTGACGCTTGATTTGCAACCTGCCGCGCTCGGGCGGCAATTGTCGGGCGAGTGGGCGCTCGAGGATCTTGGCAATGTATTGGACGGTTTGAGCCGTCAGCGACTGCAGGCTGGTTTGAGCGCGCCTGAGGGCGATGTTGGTTTTGAGTTGATCACGGCCGAAGGAGAGTCGATCTTTCTCGCAGGTGGGCCGGTCGATGATGTCCGCTCACGCGGGGTGATTCTGTCAGTGTCAGAAACCGTTGAAATCGGACATGAGCCGAGCGCCGATCTTTTGCCCGTCTTTCAACCGATCGTGTGTCTGCGAAGTCAGAGGATTGAGGGATTCGAAGCGCTCGCCCGTTGGCAAGGCAAGGATCAACAGCAACGCCCGGTCGGCGACACGCAGGGGCTGGCGACTTCCATGCTCATTTTCTCAGCCGATGCGCTGAGCCGGTTTCGCGACATTGCGCGAAACCCCGATCTGTTCGTGCAGGTGAATATTACCAGCCATGACCTCGCCGATGCTCAATTGGTGGATCTGGTCTCCGCGGTGCGCTCTGGTCATGATCTGGCGCCCGGCGCGATCAGGTTTGAGCTGACAGAACAAGACGCGCTGCGAGACACAGCGCAATCTTTGGAACGCTTACATGAATTGCGAGATGCTGGCGCCGGGATTGTCTTGGATGATTTTGGCTCTGGTCATTCATCTTTCCAATGGCTCGCAGACTTGCCCGCCGACGCATTGAAGGTGGATGCGAACCTTGTGCAGCAAATCGACAATCCGCGCGTTGAGACCATTTTGGAAGCGCTCACGCTGATGGCGCGCAGGCTTGGCATGACCTCAACCGCCGAGGGCGTAGAAGATCTCGCAATGCTGACGCGTTTGCGGACGCTGGGTTTTGATCACGCGCAAGGGTTTGCGCTCGGGCGGCCGCAGCCAACTGAAGCGATTGAGGCCTTGCTTGGCGCTTAAATGCCGAGATCAACTTCCAGGGTTGAAATCGCGTGCACGAAATTGCTTGGTGCTAGGGATGATTTGCCCGTCCAACGAATGTTCGGGAACCGCCCGAGAATATTCTTATAGGCGGTTTCAAGCTGCATGATTGCGACACGCTTGCCGAGGCAGACATGCGGTCCATTGCCAAAAGCCAAATGCTCATTGGCATTTTTGCGCTGAATATCGAACTGGTTCGGATTCTCGAACTTCGCCGGGTCGCGATTGGCGGCGGCATAATACATCACGACTTTGTCGCCTTCACTCAGCGCCTGGCCACCAAGCTCAGTGTCTTTGGTCACCGTGCGGCGCATATAGGTCACGGGACTGACCATCCGGATCGCTTCGTTGACGAAATTGCCTGAAAGCTCAGGATTGGCGATCAACTTTGCGCGTTGATCCATATGTTCCGTCAGCAGCTTCATCGTCCCGGACAGAGAGTTCCGGGTCGTATCATTGCCCGCGAAGACAATGAGCAACCACGAGCCATCGAGGAACTCATCTGACAAAAGTTCGCCATCGATTTTAGAGTTTGCGATCGCGCTCAAGAGGTCATTTTGCGGATTCTTGCGGCGCTCCTGCAATTGGTGACGACCATAATCAAACAGCGCCTGTATCTCTGACATGAATTCGAGGATCTGGGCTTCGGTGAGATTACCGAGACCTTCCTGCTGCGCCTGGTATTGGGCGTTTTCAAGGAAGTGCATCCAATGCACCAGTTTCGGACGATCGGCTTCTGGTACGCCAAGGATCTCGCAGAGCGTAAACAGAGGTAATTCAGCTGAGAAGGTTTCAACCATATCCACGACAGGGCCTTTGGCCTGCATGTCGTCGAGCAATTCGTTGACCTTGCCGTCCACCTTCTTGCGAAGTTCCGCGACATAGTCAGGTCGGAACCAGGCCATATGCTCCATGCGCAGCGGTGTATGGTGCGGGCGGTCGAGATTGATGAGAGAGTTCAGGGACGAAGAATGGAGCAGGGGATGGCGCGGCGTGTCGGGCATGCCATAGCTCATCAAGATCCCGCCGCGTTGCGAGGAGTAGGTCTCTGGATCGATCTCTACGGCTTTAATCAGTTCGTGGCTGGTAAGCGCCCAAAACCCGCGCCCGACTTGCTCTGGGTGCCACATGATCGGCGCTTTCGAACGCATTTCATCGAATGCATCAAAGGCATAAGCGCCGCGGCTCGAAAACACGTCTGGGCTGTCGAGCTGAATGGGCGGCTCAAGCGAATAGATCGGCGGATTGGATGGCGGCGCGAGCTGCGATTCTTCCTGATAGGTCTCGGTAACGTTCTGAAAGCCCATTTTCGTCTCCGGCGATAATCTTCCCTAGGTCTGCAGCATTCTGAGGCTGCTTTACGTGCACGTTACCCTATCGTTTTCGTCTGTGAACCCGTGACCCTCCGGAAGGACGCCGCCGCTGTGGACGCTCTTCTGGTTCTTGCGGGAGAAGCTTGCTCGGGATGACATCCTTGAGCTGTTCTCTGAGGACTTCCGCCGGGATTTCTTCGACCGCGCCTGGGCGAAGGTCGGCGAGCTCAAATGGACCATACTGGGTGCGGATGAGACGGTTCACTTGCAGGCCGAGATGCTCCAAGGCTTTACGGACTTCCCGGTTCTTACCTTCGGTGAGGCGAACGTTCAGCCAATTATTGGTGCCGGTTTGGCGCTCCAGCTCGGCTTCGATCGAGGTGTAGCGTGTGCCATCATCCAACGTCACGCCGCCTTTTAGCGAATCGAGGATCTCTTGTGACGTCTCGCCATGCGCGCGGGCGCGGTAGTGGCGAACGAAGCCGGTCTTGGGCAATTCCATCGCGCGGGCGAGATGGCCATCATTGGTGAGGAGGAGAATACCCTCTGTCGTCAAATCGAGCCGGCCAATTGTGATCGTGCGCGGCAGCGACTTGGGCAACTCGTCGAAAATGGTGCGACGCCCTTCCGGGTCAGACGTCGTGGTGATCAGACCGGATGGTTTGTGATAGCGCCAGACCCGCACGGGTTCATGCGCTTGCACGCGTTTGCCATGAACGCGGATGTCTTCGCGTCCGGTGACTTTAAAGGCGGGGGTGGTCAGTTTTCGGCCATCGATGCGAACTTCGCCGCGTTCGATCATCGCTTCGGCTTCGCGGCGTGAGGCGACGCCGGCCCGAGCGAGGTATTTTGCGATCCGTTCGCCTTCGCTCCAATCGGTTTCGACGCTTTTACCAGGTCGCTTCGATCGATTTGGGCGTCGTTTGGGCTTTCGGTTCGTCTCTCGACGGTCCGTCATAGCGCTCTCCGTTTATGATTGCAGCCCGAAGACGGGCGCGAGGATCATCAACCCTAGTATGAGTTCCATAGGAATCCAAACTGGAATGAGACCATTGGCGCGGTTTTGCTCTTTGTCGAGCAGTAGTGACAAGGTTCGACCGAAGCCAGCGCCGATCCAACCCATCGCGACAGGGAACAGCGCAAAGATCTTATAGGTCAGGTCGAGACTGCCTTGCAGCAGGATAATCAGCACTGACAAATGGATCAGCAGCAGCAGCCCGCCATAGGTTGCACGAAACTCTGAGAAGCCACCTGGCTTTTCCGGATCTGGATCGGCCACCAGTCGCACGACACCGGCTGCCCAGGATGGAACCAGAAGCGCGCCCATTCCGAGCGCAGCGCAAAAGCCAAGGGCGATGATGGCAATAATATCTAAAAGCGGCGGCATGGTTTGATCCTCTTATCCTGATCCAAGACTATAGATCGCGCTTGGGTTTTGGACAGCTTCTACATGACGCCGGCATCACGCCAGGCGTCTTTCGGCCAGCGCCGGTGCTGCCAGAACCATTGCTCGGGATTAGCGCGTACTTCGGCTTCAATCAGACTGGTAATATGCGTCACGCAAGCCTTTACGTTGGCTTCCACATCGCCGGTCTGCTCAGGCATAAAAGGTTCGTGGACGGTGACAGCAAATCGCGCTGGACCGGTTCGACGCGTTGTCACGAGCACAATCGGAACCTTGTATTTCAAGGCCAGGCGCGAAGGGCCTGGCGCCGTCATCGCATCATGCCCGAAGAAAGGAATGGCGAGGCCTTGATTGAACTTTTGATCATTCATCAGGCCGACGCTGCGATTTTTCCCGAGCGCGCGCATCACTTCCCGCGTGCCGAGCCCCTTTGGGGTGAGGACGCCAATTCCATAATCATGGCGAACTTTATTGAGCTTGCGGTCGATATGAGGATTGTTGAGCGCGCGATAGGTGATCAGGCAATCCACGGGGCGGTTACAGATCACCGCTGCCATGACTTCCCAATTTGCGAAATGGCCCGACACGAACACCGCGCCTTTATCGGCGTTTTCGACAGCGTCTAAATGCTCTGCGCCAATCACCTCAACGCGGTCACCAGCATAGGGATCGATCTTCGGTAGGTGTGGCAGCTCGCCTGCGGTGCGGCCCACGCTTTCCCAAGAAGCCAGGGCGATCCGCTCGCGTTCCTCTTCCGAAAGATCTGGAAAGGCGAGCGCCAAGTTGCGTTTGACGGTTTTGTTTTGAGATAGCAGCGGCGCTAACCGTTTCATCAACCATCCCAGAAAGTTGGAGGCCCGGTCAGGTCCTAGGAGTTTCATCGGCGCCCAATAGATGACATCCCATGCCAGCGCCTCGATGCGCCACATCAGGCGCTGGCCAAAGGTGGAGCGATTATCAATGTCTTTGGGACGGATATATTGCTGCGTCTCTTTAGCCATCTGTGGAGCGTTTGATCACATCTGCGAGCAGTTTGTCGAGCAAGTCCTTCGGTTCAAACTGCACCCGAATAGGGAGGCTGATAATCCCGTCTGCCTGGTCACCACTCAGCCGTGTGAGGTCTTTTTCGGTGGTGATGAGCGTCGCCTGATGGTCGTCGGCCAGACGACGCAAATAGTTCAGATCAGCGGACGTGTAGGCATGATGATCGGGGAAGGGGACCGCATCGCAGACCTCGACACCCAAGGCGTTCAACGTATCGAAGAATTTTTCGGGCCGGCCAATGCCCGCGAAGGCGACATACTTCCCGCTTTCAGGGTGTTCGGTCGGCTCAATCCTGCCCTTTAATATCGGCAAAGACGTTTGGTTCAGGACCGCTGGCGGTGTGTCATCGCCCATCAACACAATTGCGTCGGCGCGAGACAATCCATCTGCAACATGCTCTCTGAGCGGGCCTTTGGGGATCACGAACCCATTCCCGAAACCAGCTTTCGAATCGACGACGACGAGGGACAAGTCTTTGTGCAGGCCGGGGTTCTGATGTCCGTCATCCATGATGATCACATCGACGCCGCTTTGTGCCATTGCCAACCCGGCTGCCGCGCGGTCTGCGCCAATCCAAGCTTCTCCGCCCTGGGCGAGCATGAGCGGTTCATCGCCGACATCCGCGGCCGAATGAGTGTCTGGACCGACGCGCAGAGGGCCTTTTAGACGTCCCTTATAGCCTCGACTCAACGTGGCTGTGCGCAGACCATATTCGGTTCTGATTAGTTGACGTAGCGCCGAGACGACCGGGCTTTTGCCGACCCCGCCAGCGGTCAAATTGCCCACGCAGATTACGATCGCCTCAACCTTGGTCGGGGTGGCGGATTTTATCTTTCGGCGGGTGACACCGGCATACAAGGCGGCAAGCGGGCTCAGCAGGAACCGCAGCAGCGGCGCGGCTTCGCGTGACTTTGGATCGACCTCTCGTGACCAGAAACGCGGCTCTCTCATGGCTTGAGCCCCACTTGTTTCAAGACCGGCTCGAGCGCGGTGAGGGTCGCCGACATTGGGCCCTTTGCATCGGACTCCAAAGCGGCTTTCATCGCGTCAGAGACAGGGGCAGGGGGATAGGCCGCAATGAGGGCTTCAGTGTCTTCTGCGATCGTAAATCCGCCATGCTGCCGGAGGCGTTCAGAGAGGTCAGAGAAATTGAAAAGGCTCGGGCCGGTGAGGATCGGCTTTCCAAGGCGCAGGGCTTCCAGCGGATTGTGCCCGCCGACACCTGGCGCGTGTCCGCCGCCAAGATAGACGCTCGTGGCGAGGCGATACCAAAGTCCCATTTCTCCCATCGTGTCGGCGAGGAGAATTTCTGTGCCGCTGGGGATAGACCGATTTTCAGACCATCTCGAAATGCTGAATTTTGTGCACGACAAAAGCGCATCAACTTCATCGCCGCGCTCAGGATGGCGCGGTGCGATGATCAGCAATGGCTGCGGCGACAATTTGGGAAACGCGTCAATGATCAACGCTTCTTCACCGGCATGCGTAGATGCGGCCAACAGGACGTCCTGATCGCCAATCGCCTCGCGTAGCGTCTCGAGAATCTCCTCATCGACACCTGGCGCGGGCAGGGCGGATTTGAGATTCCCGGGATTGATAACGGACTTGCCGGACAGCGCTTCAAGGCCGGTTTTCGTTTGTACGTCCGCAGCGATCATCAGTGTATAGGCGGAGAACACGGTTTTTGCTGTTTCGCGCCAACGCATCCAACCAAGCGTGCTCTTCTCCGTCATCCTCGCATTCACGAGGATTGCAGGTGTGCCGCGGGCTTTTAGCTCCAAGAGTAGATTGGGCCAGATTTCTCCTTCGGCGAAGATGGCAAGGTCTGGTTGCCAATGATCCAAGAACCTTCGCGCGATCGCTTTGGTATCGACCGGTGCCATTTTTTGGATGGCTTGGATGGTCGAAAGCAGCGGGTCATCGCTGACAGTTTTCGCGATCAAGTCTGCAGCGGTTTGAGTTTGGCAGGTGAACAGAAACGTCTCATCGGTAACACCGTCCCTGACCAAGCGGCGCGCTAGCTCCAATAGCAATTGCGATTCACCGACGCTCGCGGCGTGGAACCAAATCAGCTTATCGGTCGTTCTGGGCTCGATATATTTAGCGAAACGCTCATGGATGCGCGACGGGTTTTCTTTCCCCGCTTTTGCCCGACGACGAAAGAACGCACCCAAGAAGGGTGCGATCAGAAAGGTCAAAAACTTGTATAAGAAAAGTCCGAGCGGCATTGCGCGCTTATAAACAGATTGCGGGCTGTTCGCCCACACCTGTTTCAGCGCACGAGGACGCTAGAAATCGCGTTTGCTGGAGACGCAGAATTGGACTCTTGTTTATCATCTGAGTCCGGAGACACAGAGAATCCCATCCAGGCCAGTAGGACCGCAATTGTAAAATTTCGAACAGCGACAAGAAGGCTAAGCATCGTCTACCCCAATTCCATATCGTTTATCATTAAACCAGAATCGCCTGCACGGAAAGAGGGAACATGATAGAAAATGTCCGAATCGCCAATTTGTAATCTTTGGACCCCGGAAAGACACGTCATGGAAATTGATATCGAACATTTGATGAGCATGACGGGAGGCGATGCAGACCTTGCCGACGAGGTTTTGGACATCTTTCGCAATCAGGCCGAAACCTGGGGGCGGATGCTAGATCCAGACCTCTCTCAGCAACAATGGGCGGATGCTGCACACGCGCTCAAAGGCGCTGCATTGAGCATCGGCGCGCATGCATTTGCGGAAGAGTGTTCTCAGGTTGAGCAAAAGGGCCGGGGAGAAGACACTGTCAGCCGGGTTGAGGCTGCAACGCTCGTGTCGTCACTGAAAGATGGACTGGGTCAAACCATCGAGGCTTGCGCCAAGGCGAGCTATCACTTGTCCAAACCAGGCTTGAGGCGATCAAACGACTCAAATTCGTAGGCGATGCAGCGATCAATGAGCGTGCGCCAAACAGGTTCGGCAATCGCTTTTGAGAGCCCCTGACGTTCGCACTCGGCTTTGACTTTGCTGACTACGTCTTCGATGCGCGGTCGATCGAGAACGGCCTTTCGCGCGCCTTTGATACGAGCCGCAGCATCCATGAAGGATTGTCGCTCGACCAACAGTTCAACCAGGAGGCGGTCGATCCGATCGACTTCGTGGCGGACGTCGAGCATCGTCTCCGCTGTCGCGGAGGTATGATAACGCGTGCTGCGATCCTTAAGCGTGTCAGACATTGTCTATAGCCCTT
>Ga0256829_1001404_pt1 | contig 19964 bp, 13 predicted proteins | sample 131447metaG_FD_185979 | JGI IMG/M metagenome (GOLD analysis project Ga0256829, IMG submission 185979) | Hydrothermal vent microbial communities from Lau Basin, Pacific Ocean - 131-447 | ecosystem: Environmental > Aquatic > Marine > Hydrothermal vents | place: Pacific Ocean: Lau Basin | collected...
AGTGCGTCCGAGCTCGCCACCATTGAGCTGATACTCTTCGTTTTTCTCGCCCAGAATGTTGCGCGCACTCAGACCGAGCGTGAAATCCCGATCACCGAATGTGAGATCACGGCGATAGACAAAGTCGAGTTGGATACCTGGATCCTGCAGAACATCCGCGATTTGCGAGGTTCCATCAGGACGTCCTCTTTGCAGAATGCGTTCATCCACCCAGTTCAAGAGAAGCGTGGCTTGTTCAATATCATTGTCCCAACCGAATTGCAGGTTGAGAATGTTCTCTGGCGTTCCCTGCAATTGTGCACCATCGAGGCCGAACAGGTTTCCAGGGACGGGTACCGGGCTAAATGGACCGGCCACCAGATCGTCTTCACCGGCTGAGATTTCAGTCGATGTGTAGGTGTAGTTGAACGAGAACAACCAATCGCGCTGATTGAACCAGGTTTGGTCTATCGGCATCTCAAATCGGGTTTTGAACTCAAACTCGGCACCCAGCAACTCAGCTTCTGGTGCGTTGATGAATGAGGTTTGCAGTGCGCCGCCTGGGTTGATGAACGAGAATTCTTCAATCGGATTGACGATCTCTTTGTAGAAACCAGCAAGCGTAATGAACTGATTGCGGCCCATATAGTATTCTAGACGCGCATCATAGTTGGTGAATTCTGTATCCTGGAGCTGCTCGTTCCCTTGATAAATCCGGTCAGAATCTGGATCGTTAAAGATCGAGGGAGAGAGTTCGCGGAACTGTGGACGAGAGATCGTCTCAGAGTACCCGAGACGCAGCTGCAGATCGTCAGCAAAGTTCCAGGTCACAGTCGCAGTTGGGAGAATATAGTCATTCTCCAGATTTGCCGTTGATCCGATGTCGCCAAAACGGCTGGTCGTCACAATGCTCTGCTCTGCCTCCTCATAACGCGCACCGATCGTCGCGTTGATAAAGTCCGTGATATCGATCTGTCCTTGCAGGAAGGCCGACGTGATCTCGAGTTCACCAATGTAGAAATCAACATCCCGGTCGCGGAAGTCCAGCACAAATCGAGCCGGATCAATATTGTCTGGTGAGAACAGGAAGTCTGGTCTCAGCGCCGCTGTTTCATCGTCAAGCGAGTTGCCACCCTGGAACTCGAAGTTGAGAATCTTGGAGTCGCGTTCTGTGTTGGAATAGTCGACGCCACCGGTGATCATCAGCTCGCGAACATCGCCGAGTGCGAACAAATACCCACCATCGATGCCGAAGCTGTAATTCTCATCCTCAAGCTCTGAGAAAGAGAAGACGGCATTGTTACCGGTTGCCGAATAGCGCACCACGCCATCAGGCTCCAGGAAGCGCGTTAGGGTTCGCTCATAAGGCGCATCACGCCCTGAGAATGAGTAAGAACCACGCCAATTCAGGTCGAAATCACCAAACTGGTGCTCACCCGTGAGCTGCGTGAAATAGAGCTCACGCTCAAACCAACCAGAAGACTCCTCAAAAATCGGAAGTGATTCTGATTGCAGATCACCTTCATTGATTTGCGCTTCTTTCGAGGTTGTATGCACATAGAACAGGGTCGCCTGGACCTCGTTCGTGTCCCACCCCAATGCGACCGAGCCCAGTCCGTTCAAAGTCGCATCATAAGTGGTTTCAGTGGTACGAATATCTGACCGCAATTCAGTACTGGTGAGACGCGCAGTCTGGCGGATCGACTCTTCCGTGGTCCAGCCACTGTCAAAGCCAACGACGCCGACAACACCAACATCAAAACGGCCCAGATCGAAAGCGCGACCGAAATCGACGGTGCCGCTAAAGTCTGGATCAACATCGCCGGTCTGAATGACGGTCAGTGGTGAGTTTACAAAACTCTCTCCAACCGCCTCAACAAAAGCATCATCTTGATCATTCAAGTCGAGGCCTTGATTAATAACACTGGCCACAGGTCCCGGCAGGTCTCGCAATCCATCATCGTAGCCAGTCCAATCGGTGTCGCTGCCGCGCACAAAAAGGCCATCATTTGGCGTGGACTCAGTATTGTATCCGACGCCGAGTTTAACGTTGAAGAAGTTCTCACTCGGGATGCGGACCGTTTTTAAATCGATCACACCACCGCCAAACTCGCCTGGATAGTTCGCTGAATAGGTCTTTTGGACTGCCGCGCCGCCCAAAATATTCGACGGAAACAGGTCGAGTGGAACCGTCCGGCGCAAGGGCTCAGGACTCGGCAATGGCGAGCCATTCAGAAGCGCTGATGAGTATCGATCACCGAGACCACGCACAAACGCGAATTTATCAGAGACGACGCTCAAGCCGCTAACACGTGTAAGGGCGAGCGCTGCGTTCGCATCCCCCTGCCGGATCAAGTCTTCTTCTGAGAGGAAGGAAGCAACTTGCGATGTCTCGCGCTGCGGCGCCGGGATAAACGCGCCGCGGACAACGACCGTTTGCAACGTGCGTTCTTCAGCGCTTTCGGTGGTTTCTGTTTCTTCTTGCGCAAGAGCTGGCACAACGGCCAGCACAGCAGTCGAAAGCAGCGTGATATAACGGGATGAACGTCTCATTCGATTTAACCTTAGTCCTTGAACGGACGCGCCTCTCAATCTCAATTTTCGCTGAAAGGCGCGGAGTAAAAGCAATAAAGCCGAGACAGCCGATCATGGCTGTCCCGGTTGTTTTAGGGCCTTAGCAGGGGTCGGAAGCTTCCAGACCGCAAGACCAACCTTGCCACCAAGTATCGCTCGCATCTTCAACGGCGCCGATATAGTCGGTTGCGACGAAGAATGGGTCGACCGTGGACGCATCGAAGGCGGTTACGCCGGCTTCTGTTGCACCATTGATGAAGGTCGATGTGAGCGTGTTGGTTGTCTCGGCATTGTTGGCGTCTGCGGCCAGGGCAAGCGGCGCAACAGATGTGCCGTTCGCTGTTGAGTTTGCTGCAGAGAGTGCTGAACAATCAAACAGGACCGAGTTGAAGCTTGGGTCTTCAGCCGCTTCGAAGGTCGCATTGTCATTACCAGCGTCTTGCCAACGGAAGCACTCTGCTTCGTCGACAACAACACCGTTCATGTATTGACCAACGGTTCCTTCGTTCAAACGAAGGCCGTTACCGCGCTCAAAACCAATCGCTGTGAAGTTCGAGATATTGTAGTTCGAACGCTCAGCCAGAGGCACACCTGGGCCTGTGGTTGAAGACGCTTCAAACAAGTTATCACCGCTGCTTGGGCGCTGGGTGATGATCGCGAACTGGATGTTCCCCTGATAGCCGGTGTCGGTGTCGACAGAGTCATCATCATTCCCGGTCAGAACCAGGTAGCGAACGTTGACCGTACCGCCGAAGAACTCGACGCCGTCGTCCGAGTTATTGTGGACTTGGATATACTCAACCTGAGTTGCGTCACCGACGCCGCCGAAGGAGATACCGTTCAGCTCGTCACCAGACGCGAGCGGGTTACCAGCGTGCTTCACTTGCACATAGCGAAGTGTTCCGCTGTTATCATCCGCGGTTGCGCCGCCGAAGAGCGCCACTGGCTCCACACCTTCAATCCGGTTCTCACAGCCGACAGATTGCGCTGCGACGGTCGTGTTACAGTCATTGATTGGCGCGCGACCAAGGATTACCACGCCGCCCCATTCACCGATCGCATTGTCTGGATCGATTTGAGAGTTGGTCAGATCATCCTCTGACGTGAAGACGATTGGGTTTGTCGCTGTTCCATTCGCGAAGATCTGCGATCCGCGGTTTACAACCAGATAGTCGTCGCCGCTCTCACCAAAGATTGTGACGCCAGACTCGATGGTCAGTGTACCAGCTTCACCACCTGTGCCGTCTCCGCCAGCATCGACGCCAACATCTACGCGGCCATCAAGCTGATAGATGTTGCCGCGTGTCAGACGCAGATCGCCGGTCACGACGCCGCTCACCTGACAGACTTTTGTGTCGTTGATCTCAACGCCAACATCTGTGGTTCCGGTTGGGCAGTCTGGATCTGAGAACAGCGCGAAGGTCCAGCCAGCAGCCCAGTTATTGGTCTCTGTGTCTTCTGGAGCGAATGCACCGATATAGGTTGTGTCCTCGAAGAACGCATCAACACTAGACGCCGCAAATGGCGTTACGTTGGTCTCATTAGCGCCAGGAAGAACGCCAGCGAGTGAGTTTGGCGATTCAACATTGTTGGCGTCTGCTGCGAGCGCGAGCGGCGCGACAGTTGTGCCGTTCGCCGTTGAGTTTGACGCTGAAAGCGCTGAACAATCAAACAGGACCGAATTGAAGCTTGGGTCTTCCGCTGCTTCGAAGGTCGCATTGTCATTACCAGCGTCTTGCCAGCGGAAGCATTCGGCTTCGTCGACCACGACACCGTTCATGTACTGACCAACAGTTCCTTCGTTCAAGCGAAGGCCGTTACCACGCTCAAAACCGATCGCTGTAAAATTCGAGATATTATAGTTTGAACGCTCCGCCAGAGGCGCACCTGGGCCCGTGGTTGAAGACGCTTCAAACAAGTTATCACCGCTGCTTGGGCGCTGGCGGATCACAGCATATTGAATGTTGCCCTGATAGCCGGTGTCTGTGTCGACAGAGTCGTCATCGTTACCGGTCAGAACGAGATACTTGACGTTGACGGTTCCGCCGAAGAACTCGACGCCATCGTCTGAGTTATTGTGGACTTGAACGAACTCGACTTCCGTTGCGTTTCCAACGCCGCCGAAGGAGATACCGTTCAGTTCGTCACCAGATGCGAGCGGGTTACCAGCGAAACGAACCTGCAGATAGTTCAAGATCCCGCTATTGTCGTCTGGCGTTGCGCCGCCGAAGAGCGCCACTGGCTCCACACCTTCAATCCGGTTCTCACAGCCGACAGATTGCGCTGCGACGGTCGTGTTACAGTCATTGATTGGCGCGCGACCAAGAATGACCAAACCGCCCCACTCACCAATTGAATCGCCGCCATCATCATTGGAGGCATCTGAATCATTCTGACGGTCGAGATCCTCGTCACTGGTCATGATAATCGGCGCAGCGGCTGTGCCATCTGCGACCAAACGAGACCCGCGATTGACGACCAGATAGTCATCGCCGCTGTTCCCGAACACGATCACACCAGGCTCAATCGTGAGCACGGCTGGGTCGCCACCAGAACCGTCGCCACCGACGTCCTGGCCAACGTCCACACGACCATCGAGACGGAACGCTGTGCCGTCGACGAATGGGAGCGTGAGGTCAGACAGGATCGTGCCTGATACGACGCATGTTGTAAGCCCACCGGTTTGCGTTGCGTCTTGCGTGAAGCCAGACGGGCAATCCACGGTCGTGCCGCCACCACCGGTGCCGCCACCGCCACCACCGCCGCCGGTTGAAGGCGGCGTCGTTGGCGCAGTTGTACCTGGAGACGCGATGTCGCTGCCCTGAGAGCAGGCGGCCATCAAACCGAGCGCAAGCGCGCTAACTGTCATGCGAAGTTTCATAGTGTTTTTCCCCGAAAAACGGTTTCAATGAACAACGGAATCAGGAGCGAATCCCAACCTATTCCACGGGGCGAACTATGCGGTCCTAGTGACGGTTTTTTTGCACTTGTATTACGTTTCTGCGACACTCACCGTCATTGAATTGTCGCATACATTACTGGTTTTTAACGCGTTTTATCCGGGTTCGGATTATCTTGCTGACGCGGCTGAAAACCTTGGTGAGTTTGCAAGCCCTATTAAGTCAGAACATTGCTAGTTTCGGAACGTTCAGCGCTCGGATCAAATTGGCAACACTGTTTCGATGCCGCACCAAACCACCCACGTCCCCAATGCCAGGCTCGGTCCAAACGGAATTGCGAGGCGTTCAGACGGCGACTGTGCTTTTCCTGACACAGAGATGGCCGCCACGATTCCAACGCTAGACGCAATCAGAAGCAGTAATGGAAGGCCCGCCACACCGACCCAAGCACCACCTGCTGCGAGCAGCTTGGCATCTCCAAGACCAATCCCCTCATACCCGCGCCGCGTGCGCCAATAAAAGGCAAGTCCAGCGATCATGGCGTACCCCAGAAGTGCTCCGGCGAGCGACAGCATCCACGTGCCATCCCAAACTGAGAAGGCGATCCCAAGAACCGTCAGCGGAAGCGTTAGGATGTCCAGCAACAAACCCGTGCGCAAATCGATGTAACTCAGCGCCAGCAATCCAGTTGCAAGGATTCCGCTGGCTAACAAATCCGGCAAGCTCGTGTGCACATCTCGGCCAATTAGGCTGAAAACGGCTGCATAGATAACCGCAAGCACGGCCAAGATAATCAGAGCCGGGCGCGCTGGCATCGCGACATCCGGAAACTCATCCCGCCCCTCAGCCATTTCGGAAGCCTTTTGCGACCACGAATAGTTCGGGTGATCCAGCGCGGCTGGCGGGCGGCTTGATGTGTTTGACGGATTTGAACAGGTGCTTCAATCGCGCCATCATTTCGGGCGTCGCGCCGCCCTGAAAGACTTTCGAACAAAACGCGCCGCCGCGCACCAGATTTTCCTCGGTGAAGGCCAGAGCCATATCGGCCAAAGCGGCTGTTCGCAGACTATCTGTTTGTTTGTGGCCCGTCGTGTTGGCCGCCATGTCAGAAAGAACCAGATCCGGCGCGCCGGTTAGTCCTTTCATCATTTCAGCGATGTCGCCCGGCTCGTTGACGTCACCTTGCACGATATGGGCGCCGGGCACCGGCTCCACTTCAAGCAGGTCGATCCCGACCACTTCTTTGACTCCGCGGCGCACACAGACTTGCAGCCACCCGCCCGGAGCACAGCCCAAATCAACGACACGCATGCCGGGGCGCAAAAGTTTCACCTGTTCGTCGAGTTCAAGCAGTTTGTAGGCTGCGCGGGCGCGGAAGCCCTCTGACTGCGCCTTTTGCACGTAAGGGTCAGAGAGCTGCCGCTCGATCCACTTCTTCGAGCTTTCAGATTTGGCGCGATAGGCAATGACCTTACGCTCACCAGCGCGGCGCCCAGAGCTTTTCTTATTACCGGTCGGCCCCTTCCAACGGCGCTTGCCATCATCCGTCATGAACTTGTTCCCTGTTCGGTAGATTTAGGCTTCGCGCCTGGTTTTCGTCGTGGTCGACGCTTTCGCCTCTTCGGGCCATGCATCATCGATAATAGCAAACCCTCGCGAAGCCCGCGATCAGCGATCCGCATCTTACCTTCTGGCGCGAGAGACCAAGTGCCTTCCACGATCGCGCAGCCCGCGAGCATTAATCCAGCCCGATCTGTGCCAATCGTCGGAAACTTATGGATATTATCTGGACCAGCATCACGGAGACGCTGCACGGTTCCCATCATTTCAGCTTGATTGATCCAGGCTCCATCGACTTTGTCGCGGCGATATTTGGTCAAACCTAAAGTGACGCCAGTTAGGCAAGTTACAGTTCCCGAGGTCCCGATGACGTGGGCGCGGCCTTCTTCGAAGCTTTTTCGAATTTCCGGGCTTCGCTTCCATTTCTCAATCTGCGTCATCACATGCGCGAGCATTTGCGTATAGGCCTCATCGGCTGGAAGATGCGAGAAGGCTTCTGTCAGGGTAACAACCCCCACCGGCAGGCTGCGCCAGGCCAGGATTGGCGGGCGCTGCAAAAGACCTTTCAATCCGCCCTCATGAGCGGGCCGTGCATCTACAAATGAAAGCTCTGTGGAGCCGCCACCAATATCAATCACAAGCACGCGGTCAGTATCTGGCTCGATCAGATTGTGACATCCGATCAGCGCCAATCTGGCTTCTTCTTCGGGGCCAATGATCTTAAAGGTCAAACCCGTTTCTTCGCGGACCCGCGCGATAAAATCGGCGCCATTTTCGGCCCGGCGACAGGCTTCGGTTGCGATGCAACGCACTTGCCCGACCTTTTTGGCGCGAACTTTTTTTGAAATCTTGCGGAGGGCATCCATCGCGCGTTCGATTGAGGCGTCAGACAGTCGCCCTGTCGCTTCAAGGCCTTCGCCGAGCCGAGCAACTTGCGAGTGAGAATCGAGCACAGAAAAGGTCTCGCCGCGGCGGGCGGCGATCAGAAGTCTGCAATTGTTCGTCCCCATATCCACCGCTGCATATAGCGGTGGCTTGCGACCTTTGCGCGATCCGGTCCTTTTACGCGGAGACCGGGCATCACGCACATTCTCTACAGTCATGTGCTGACCAAATCTTGTAAGTTGAGAAGAGGTGTAGCACACAAAGATGTCTGGAGTCATGGACCGAACATCATGAAACGCTTTATGCGCTTGTTCGGGGGCAAAAAACCCGAGCCGACACAAACGGTTAGCGAGAAACTGGCACCCCCAGAGCTGCCAAATGCCATTCCTATGCGCCAAGCGAAATATCAAATTGGCCAAGTCCTGAAACACAGACTATTTGATTTTCGCGGCGTCGTTTTCGATGTTGATCCGGTCTTTGCAAATACAGATGAGTGGTACGAGTCCATTCCCGAAGAGGTTCGCCCCTCAAAGGACCAGCCTTATTATCACCTCTTCGCTGAGAATGAGCGCACTCATTATGTCGCCTATGTTTCAGAGCAGAATCTCGTCCCGGATGAGGATGACACACGGGTGAGCCACCCTGACATCGCGAAGATGTTTGAGCTGACCGATCAAGGATATGTTCTAAAATCGGCGCAGCGCAACTAAGCTGGCTTCACGGCCTCAGGCGCAGCCTTCGCGAATGCCGGAAGTTCAGCACACGCGGCCTCAATTTCCAATAGGCGCGGATAGGCGGACAGGTCGATCTCGAACCGCTGCGCATTATAGATCTGCGGAATGAGGCAAATCTCGGCAAGGCCGGGCGCATCACCAAACAGGAATAGGCTCTCTTTTGGTGCTAGGGCTTCCAGCGCATCAAATCCACGCGTAACCCAGGTGCCGTACCAGACGCCAACAGTTCCAGCATCCGCCGCAAACTCTTCGCGCAGATACTTTAAAACGCTCGAATTGTTCAGCGGATGGATATCGCAGGCCACAATATCCGCGAAGGCACGGGCTCTTAGGCGCTGTGTTGGATCAGATGGCAAAAGCGCCGGTGTTGGGATGGTCTCCTCAAGCCATTCAATCAGGGCCATCGATTGCCCGAAGACCTGACCGTTAATCTCAACCGAAGGCACCCGCATCTGTGGGTTAATGGCACGATAGGCGTCGCTGTTTTGCGCCAGATGATCAGGATGGAGACTGACTTCTTCGGTCTCATAATCCACTTGCTTGAGATTCAGCGCGATCCGCATCCGATAACAGGCCGACGACCGCCAATAGTCATAAAGTTTGAGCACGCTCTAATCTCCAAGATCACAATATTTTTCCCGGATGCCACAAGACAGCTCGAGACTCACTTGTTATATTAGTTGCATGAACAACCATTTTGCGAAACCCGCACATGCGCGCGAAGATTGGACCATTGATCAGGGATGGGCGTCTTATACTGATCAAGAGCACCAAACCTGGGACACGCTTTATCAGCGCTTGATGAAAGTGCTCCCGGATCGCGCGGCGCCAGAATTCCTGAACGGGCTAGAGGCGCTCGACCTGCATCGGGGCGGAATTCCAGATTTTGAACGCATGTCAGACGAGCTGGAATCACTCACCGGCTGGCGCGTGGTTGCCGTTCCAGGCCTGGTGCCCGACGATGTATTCTTTGAGCATTTGGCCAATCGGCGCTTCCCGGCGGGGAACTTTATCCGCAAGCCTGATCAGCTGGACTATATTCAGGAACCAGACGTTTTCCATGACGTGTTTGGGCATGTGCCAATGCTCACCGATCCAGTTTTTGCGGATTATATGGTCGCCTACGGTGAAGGCGGGCTGCGCAGTTTGCGGCATGCCTCGCTCAAAAACCTCGCGGCTTTGTACTGGTACACGGTGGAGTTTGGGCTGATCCAAACCGAGCAGGGTTTACGGATCTACGGTGCCGGGATTGTTTCCTCTCCTGCGGAGAGCATTTTCAGCCTGGAAGCTCCATCGCCAAACAGGATCGCTTTCGATCTGGAGCGGTTGATGCGAACCGACTATCGCATCGATGATTTTCAACAGACCTATTTCGTGATCGACAGCTATGACCAGCTCTTCAAATCGACGGTCGACACTGACTTTGCGCCTCTATACGCAGATTTGCAGGGCGAGTTCGATCTAAAACCGGAAGATATCGCCCCGACGGATACGGTGATCCATAAAGGGACTCAAACCTACGCCAATAAAGGTGGCCGGTTCGCGGCTTAGCAATCGTGGCTATGGCAGCAGCAGGCAAGCGTCGCCATAAGAGTAAAACCGATAATTCTCCGCAATCGCATGCGCGTAGGCCGTCTGCATGATCTCGGTTCCCATCAGGGCGCAGACGAGCATGAACAAGCTCGATCCCGGCAGGTGAAAATTCGTCACCAAGGCATCTGTGGCCCGAAACTCATAGCCCGGCTGAATGAATATATTTGTCGTTCCGGTCGCCGCTGAAATCGTCTTTTCGGGGCTCGCGGAGCTCTCCAGCGTTCGAAGCGATGTGGTTCCGACAGCAACACACCGCCGCCCGACTGCGCGCACTCTGTTCAGTTGATCCGCCACCTCGGGTGTGATCTGGCGCCATTCCTCGTGAAGGACGCCGCTTTCAATCTGCTCGTCTTTCAATGGGGCAAAGGTGCCGAGCCCGACATGAAGCCGCACCTGAGATCGTAAGATCCCAGCAGAGTCGATTTCCTGCAAAAGGCGCGGTGTGAAATGTAGCCCCGCCGTGGGCGCTGCTACTGATTTGGCATCCTCACCCGCAAAACTGGTCTGATAGGTGTCGCGATCCGTTGCGTCGGCTGGCCTCTTACGCGCGATGTAAGGCGGTAAAGGCATGTTACCAGCAGTTTCGATGGCGTGGTCCAACGCATCGCCAGACTGAGAAAAGCGTAGAACCAACTCACCGTCATCACGCTTGTCGAGAACGCGGGCAGAGAGATCTTCGCGAATCTGAATGACATCTCCGACCTTGAGTCGTTTCCCCGGCCGGGCGAGCGCAACCCAATCAGACGCATTTTCACGGACGACCAAATTGACATCGACCGCCACATCACTGCCCTGCTCATTTCGAGCCGGGCGCGTGCCTTTCAAGGCCGCGGGAATGACGCGGGTATCATTGAACACCATGACATCGCCGGCGCTGAGATAGCGCGGCAAATCTCGCACAGACGCATCTTCTAAGCGTCCGTCACCATGCACAACGAGAAGACGCGCGGCATCCTGTGGCTCAACAGGACGCAGCGCGATATTCTGCTCGGGTAGCTCGAACTCATAGGCCGATAAATCGGTCGAAACGAATTTCGCCAGGTGAGGCCCCTATTCCACAACAGCCGGAACCGGCGGCAAGTCGCAAATCTGCGTGCGCCGTGAATCCGCTTCAATCAAACGCTCTTGCCACTCGACTGTATCGGTTCGCTGAACATACGCCTTTGGGCGCTCTGCTTCAGGAATATCTGCTGCCATTTTCGCAGAGATAACGACATCCGGATTAGCGATTGGAAACCCGTTTGGACGTGGCCCCAGCTTGATCGATTTGATCACATCGAGCCCCGTCAGAGCACGCCCCTTGGCGGTGTACTTATAGTCCAGGTGCTGGCCCTCATCGCTGATCAAAAAGAACTGCGCGTTACCAGAATTCACATCATCGGTTCGCGCTGTCGACAGAATGCCCGGGCAGTGTGGGATCCAGCTTTCGACGAGGCCATCTTTTGACATCTCCGCCAGGAACCCTGGCTGGGTCGTGATTGGGAAACCGAGGTACAATCCGGCGTCCGCGGAATCTTCTGGCCCAATCGTGTGCAGAGGTGTCTCCGCAGGATTTCGCCGGAACGTGAACTGCCCCTGCATTGGCTCCAAGAGCTTATCCGCGCCATGTGTCGCTTCGACGTCACCGCCTTGCGCCATAAAGCCCTGAATCACGCGGTGAAATGGTGTCTCATCATAAAGACCCGAACGCACATAGGCTTTGAATTGGTCGTAGTGAGCCGGCGCCACCACCGGCAAAAGTTCAATCGTGATCTGACCTTTGCTGGTCTCCATAATCACGAGATTTTCAGGATCGACTTCGCGCCACGCTTCTGGCGACGCTTCGACGTCAGCCATCGTGTAAGTCACCAGATCCTGATTTTCAGTCTGTGCCCCCGCACATGCCACAAATCCCATTACAGCTAAGCCGCTTAGCAGGGTCCTCAGAGTCATTTGCGATACTTCTCCAGCAATCGTTCTTTTACACCAGGCGTGACAAACGGGGTGATGTTCCCGCCAAATCTGGCGATCTCTTTGACAAGTCGCGATGCCACAGCCTGATGCTGAACATCGGCCATTAGGAAGACAGTTTCAATCTCGCGATTCAGTTGTTCATTCATCGCCGTCATTTGGAATTCGTACTCAAAGTCTGAAACCGCCCGCAAACCGCGCACAATCACGTTCACTTCTTCCTGTTCAGCAAAGTGCATGAGCAGCGTATCAAAGGGTTTAACTTCGATTTTGGCGCGTCCTGGTCCTTCGAGTTTCTTGCATTCCTCGAGCATCATCTCGATTCGCTCTTCGAGCAGAAAGAGCGGCCGCTTTGCTTCACTCACCGCTACGCCGATGATCAATCGATCGACCAGTTTCATGCCTCGACCGATAATATCGAGATGCCCCATCGTGACCGGATCAAAGGTTCCGGGATACAGCCCAACGCGCTCCATTGTCTTCCTCCGCGCGCCCGGTTGGCTAATCGAAATGTTTCCGGGCGTTTCTAGGACTCTTCTGTATCGTCTTCACCATTGTCTGCAAGACGTGCCACAGAGACAACGCGCTCATCTTCTTTGGTGCGCAGGACCCAGACCCCGGACGTCGCCCGTCCAGCAATGCGAATCTGGTCGACCGGCGTACGGATCAGTTGCCCCGCATCGGTGACCAGCATCACTTCATCATCCTCATCAATGGTGAAAGAAGACGCGATCTGTTTGATATGACCCGTCTTTTTGTTGCTGCCCCAGATATTGTGCGCGACGAGGCCTTTGCCGCCGCGACCTGTCACCCGGTAATCATAAGCAGAAGACCGTTTGCCCATACCATCATCAGAAATGGTCAGGATGAATTGCTCAGCAGCGCCAAGCTCGGCAATACGCTCCGCGGACAGCGCGGCTTCTTCTTCGCCTTCATCACCGTCATCATCTGAAATTGCGTCAGCCAGCTCTTCCTCATCGCCATCTGCAGCCCGGCGCATCGCCGTGGCATGCTTGAGATAGGCGCGCGATTCTGCGCTCGTGACGTCGACATGGCGCAGAATGCCCATCGCGATCACACGGTCGCCATCCGCCAAGCGTACGCCGCGCACACCAGTCGAATTTCGGCCTGCGAAGACGCGAACATCTGTGACCCGGAAGCGGATACATTGGCCCAGGGCCGTGGTCAGCATAACGTCTTGATCTTCCGAACAAATTCGGACGCGAACGATCCCGTCACCCTCATCCAGCTTCATCGCAATTTTACCGTTGCGATTGACCCGAATGAAGTCAGACAGCTTGTTTCGGCGAACATTGCCTGAGCGCGTCGCGAACATGACGTCGAGCTGATTCCGGCTCTCTTCATCGTCCGGCAGCGGCATCACGCTTTCAATGCGCTCATCTTTCGAGAGCGGAAAGATATTGACCAGCGCCTTGCCTCGAGATTGCGGCCCGCCAACCGGCAGACGCCACACTTTCTCTTTATAGACCATGCCTTCAGAGCTGAAGAACAGGATCTCGGTATGTGTGTTCGCCATGAACACACGTGTGACGAAATCCTCATCCTTCATGGAAATTCCGGATCGACCTTTGCCGCCGCGATGCTGCGTCCGATAGGTCGAAAGCGGGGTCCGCTTCACATAACCGCCATGGGTCACGGTCACGACCATATCTTCGCGCTCGATCAGGTCTTCATCGTCCATATCGGCGCCGCCGAAAGTAAACTCAGACCGGCGCGGGACAGCGAATTTCTCTTTCACTTCACCGAGCTCGCCGCGGATAATGTCGAGCACGCGCGGACGTGAACGGAGAATATCGAGATAATCCGCAATCTTATCCGCCAAGCCTTTGGCTTCATTGCCAATTTCGTCACGGCCAAGTCCTGTCAGGCGAGACAGTTGCAAGGCCAAGATCGCGCGCGCTTGTTCGTCAGACAGGAAGATCGCATCCTCGCCGTCCCAACGCGTGCGCCGGTCGGCGACAAGATCGAGAAGCGGGCCCATATCCATGATCGGCCAGGCTTTTTCCAGCAAGCGCTCACGCGCCGTATTTGGGTCTGGTGCATGACGGATGATGGCAATGATTTCATCAATGTTCGCAACCGCGAGGGCAAGACCAACCAAGACGTGCGCGCGGTCACGCGCTTTGTTCAGCTCGAACTTGGTCCGGCGAGCGACAACTTCTTCGCGGAAGCGAATGAAGGCTTGCAGGATTTGGCGCAGATTCAGCTGCTCAGGCCGTCCCCCGTTCAGGGCCAGAATATTGGCCGGGAAGCTGGTGCGCAGCTGTGAATAGCGGTGCAATTGATTGAGCACGACTTCAGCGCTTGCATCCCGCTTCACTTCGATCACGACGCGGATGCCGTGGCGGTCCGACTCATCGCGAAGATCGGCAATCCCTTCGATCCGCTTGTCACGAACCATGCCCGCAATTTTCTCGACCAAGGACGCTTTGTTCACTTGGTATGGGATCTCAGTGACGATGATCGCCTGGCGACCATTGCGCATCTCTTCGATTTCAGAGCGCGCCTGCATGATCACAGAGCCGCGCCCTTCGAGCAGGGCTTTGCGTGAGCCAGTATAGCCCAGAATCAAGCCGCCCGTCGGGAAGTCAGGACCCGGAACGATCTCGAGCAATTCTTCATCATCGATCGCTGGATTGTCGATCATGGCGAGGGTCGCATCGACGACTTCGCCCAAATTGTGCGGCGGGATGTTCGTCGCCATCCCCACAGCGATGCCGCCCGCGCCGTTGACCAGCAGGTTCGGATATTGGGCTGGCAGTACCATCGGTTCTTGTTGCGAACCATCATAATTGTCTTGGAAATCAACAGTGTCTTTGTCGATATCGGCGAGCAAATATTGCGCCGCCTTCTCCATCCGCGATTCGGTGTAGCGCATCGCAGCTGGTGGATCATTGTCGATGGACCCGAAATTCCCCTGACCATCGACCAGCGGCACGCTCATCGAGAATGGCTGCGCCATCCGCACCAAGGCGTCATAGATCGCGCTATCCCCGTGCGGGTGGAAGTTACCCATCACGGCCCCGACAATGTTCGCAGACTTCTTGTAGGGTTTATCCGGCGTGTTTCCGTTGACCTGCATTGCATAGAGAATGCGGCGGTGAACCGGCTTCAAACCATCGCGCACATCTGGAAGAGCGCGGCTGACGATCACGCTCATCGCATAGTCGAGATAAGAGCGTTTCAGCTCGGTTTCGATGCTCACGGGATCGATGCCGTCTTCCCCTGGAACAGGCGGCATTTCTGGATCTTCTGGCGGTGTCGTTTCGTCGCTCACGGGGCTTTGCCTCTTGCTGCCAGTACGAGCGCCGAATCGCCCGTCTTTATTAAGAAAAAGACTAGCAGGATGTGGGGGTGGTTACAAATCCCAAGCACACGTTTTAGAGTGCGCTCAAACTGCCTGATCGGAGCCAAAAAATGCCTTTAGATTCAATCACTCGCAGAGGCGCAATGATCGCCGGATCCGCCGGACTTGTTTTTGCCTGCTCAGGGCATCCGGAAAGCGCGGCAGAAATCGCGCCGCAAACCCCGGTTTGGCGCGCCGGTCCCTCGCTGCCATTCGCCGTTCAAGAGATCTATCCTGCGCTTCATCAGGGCAAAATCCATCTCGCTGGCGGGTTTGTTTCGGATGGCGAGACCATTTCTGGCGCAACTGATCGCCACGTGGTTTTAGACCCGCTGCAAGGCACATGGATGGATGCGGCGCCGCTCCCGGTCGCGCGCCATCATCCAAACCTGATCAGCTTTCAAGATCGCTTGCTGGCCATTGGCGGGTTTGAAGTTCGATCTGAAGCCGCCGTCTGGGTCATGCAGGCAGGCATGTGGGCCTTTGATGGAGACGAATGGTCTGAGGCTCCGACGCTGCCACAACCGAATGGAGAGACCGTTCTCGGCGTCCTCAACGGTGCGCTTCACACATGCGGCGGGCGTAACCCAAACGGGGATGCAAATGCGAGCTGGAATGATCATAGCGATATCGCAGACCATTTTGTGCTGACAGGGCTTGGTGGCGCCTGGGAGACAGCTGCGGCGCTCCCGACAGCGCGTAATAGCGCCACTGCGGCGACCATCGGATCGAACTGGCATGTCGTCGGCGGGCGCACGGTTGCGGGCGGCAACACTCCGGTTCACGAGGTCTTTGATGTAAACGAGGATCGCTGGCGCACCGCAGCGCCGATGCCGCAAGGCCAAGGCGGGCTCGCCGCAGCCCAGGTGGGCGGCAAGCTCTATGCCTTTGGCGGTGAGTTCTTTGACAATGGCGGCGGCGTTTATCCCGAAGCGTGGGCCTATGATCCCACCCGCGATGCCTGGGATGCCATTCCAGACATGCCACACCCGCGCCACGGCTTGGGCGCGGTTGCGGTCGACAATGAGATTTATGTGATTGGCGGCGCCTTGGAAGTTGGCGGCAACAAGACCTCAGACTTGGTCGAGATCTTCACGCCATCAACATAACGACGCAGGCGCCGCGTTCATCATTAAAATGGAATTTCGTCGTCAAAGTCCTGGCTGAAATCTTGAGCCGGGCCTTCCATTTGGCGCGGGCCACCGCCCTGCCCTTGATTGCCATAAGCAACTGAGTCCTGCGCGTAACCGCCGCCTCCGCCGCCATTGCGGCTATCGAGCATGGTCAGCGTCGCGCCGAAGCCGCGCAGCACAACCTCAGTTGAATACCGGTCCTGACCATTCTGATCCTGCCACTTACGCGTCTCGAGCTGGCCTTCAATGTAAAGCTTAGAGCCTTTTTTGACATAGCTTTGCACAACGCGGATCAGACCTTCATTGAACACGGAAATCCGGTGCCACTCGGTTTTTTCCCGGCGTTCACCTGTATTCTTGTCTTTCCAATTCTCTGAGGTGGCGATGGAGAATGAGCAGACTTGGCCGCCATTCTGAAACTGTCGCACTTCTGGGTCCTGGCCGACATTGCCGACGAGAATAACTTTGTTCACTGATCCTGCCATTTTCCGTTCTCCGTTCTTGGCTTCCGATACACAACCAGCGCGTAAGAGCTCGAATCGCTCCTGTCGCGCTGCGTTTTCCATATATCCACAACGGATGTCTGGGTCAAGATTTTGTTCACTTATTGTTCTTGTCACTTTTTGTCAGTAACCCGCGTGCCCGATCTCGCCACATGCCGAAGCGTGTGCTTGGGTTTACGGGACAGATTGAATGTTCTTAATACGTTCTTGTCGCCAAATCGGACTCACGACACACATCACACCTTGAACAAAAACATTAGATCAGGTTGCTATTCGCATGCCCTCCCTAGAAAGCCCCTTCATCCGCGTGCGCGGCGCCAAAGAGCACAATCTCAAGGGCGTTGATGTCGACATTCCTCGCAATCAATTGGTTGTTGTGACCGGGCTCTCTGGCTCGGGGAAATCCTCGCTCGCCTTTGACACCATCTACGCTGAAGGCCAGCGCCGCTATGTAGAGAGCCTCTCAGCCTATGCGCGCCAGTTCTTGGAGCTGATGCAAAAGCCCGACGTGGAGAGCATTGAGGGGCTCTCGCCTGCCATTTCAATTGAGCAGAAGACGACCAGCCGCAACCCGCGTTCAACTGTCGGCACGGTGACAGAGATCTATGACTATATGCGCCTGCTCTGGGCGCGCGTCGGGATTCCCTATTCGCCAGCGACGGGCCTCCCGATTGAAAGTCAGACGATTAGCCAGATGGTCGACCGCACCATGGCACTACCTGAGGGCACGCGGCTCTACCTGCTCGCCCCGATGATCCGCGGTCGCAAAGGTGAGTATCGCAAAGAGTTTGCCGAGTTGCTCAAAAACGGCTTCCAGCGCGTCAAGGTTGATGGCGAGTTCTACGACCTCGAAACGCCGCCAACCCTCGACAAGAAATACAAGCACGACATTGATGTGGTGGTGGACCGCATCGTCGTCCGCGAGGGCATGGAACAGCGTCTCGCCGAGAGCTTTGAAACCGCCCTGCCACTCGCCGATGGAATTGCAATTGCTGAATATGCCGACCTCGAAGACGGCGCGACTGAGCCGAAACGCATCACCTATAGCGCCAATTTTGCGTGCCCTGAATCCGGCTTTACGATTCCGGAAATCGAACCGCGCCTGTTTTCATTCAACAATCCTTTCGGAGCTTGCCCGGCTTGCGACGGTCTCGGCCAGCAATTGAAAATCGACCCGAGCCTGGTGGTTCCCGACAAAGATCTCGACCTGATGAACGGCGCCATCGCGCCTTGGGCGAAACAGGCCTCCCCCTATCAGACGCAGACTCTGCAAGCGTTGGCAGACCATTACGGCTTCAACCTCAAAACGCCATGGAACAAGCTCTCCGAAAAGATTCAGGACGTGATTCTAAACGGCACCGGCGAAGAAGAGATCGAGTTTGTCTATGATGACGGCCTGCGCCGCTATGAAGTGACCAAGACGTTTGAAGGCGTCATTCCAAATCTCGATCGCCGGTTTAGAGAGACTGAAAGCCAGTGGGCGCGGGATGAGATCGCGAAGTTCCAATCCGCCGCCGCCTGCCCGAAATGTCTCGGCAAGCGTCTGCGCCCGGAAGCGCTCGCGGTCCGAATTGCCGGGCTCGATATCTCTGATGCATCCGGGTTTTCGATCCGGGAGGCCGGTGAATGGTTCGGCAAGGTCAATGATACGCTGACGCCGCAATCGCAGGAGATTGCCGGGCGGATCCTGAAAGAGATCAATGACCGTTTGATTTTCTTAAACGCGGTCGGTCTCGACTATCTCTCAATGTCACGCGCCTCGGGCACACTCTCGGGCGGCGAAAGCCAACGTATTCGCTTGGCCAGTCAAATCGGTTCTGGCCTGACCGGCGTGCTTTACGTTCTGGATGAGCCGAGCATCGGCCTGCATCAACGCGACAATGAACGCTTGCTGGAAACCCTGAAGCGTCTGCGCGATCTCGGCAATTCGGTGATCGTGGTGGAGCATGATGAGGACGCGATCCTGACCGCCGATCATGTCATCGATATGGGACCGCGCGCAGGCGTTCATGGTGGACAAATCGTCAGCCAAGGCACGGCGGCTGAAGTGATCGCCGATGAGAAATCTCTCACCGGTGCTTATCTCTCTGGCCGGGAAGAAATCGCTATACCGGCGCGCCGCCGCGTGAAGAAAAAAAGTCGCGCGCTCACCATTAAAGGCGCGACCGGGAACAATCTTCAAAATGTCGATGCAACCATCCCACTCGGCACGTTCACAGCGATCACAGGTGTCTCAGGCGGCGGGAAATCAACTCTGATCATTGAGACGCTGTACAAAGCGCTCGCGCGCAAACTCAATGGCGCCAGCAAAGCGCCCGCGCCTTATGAAACTATCGAAGGTCTGCACCACCTCGACAAGGTGATTGATATCGATCAAAGCCCGATTGGCCGGACCCCGCGCTCCAACCCAGCGACCTATACAGGCGCGTTCGGTCCAATCCGCGATTGGTTCGCAGGCCTGCCAGAATCGAAACAGCGCGGCTATAAACCCGGCCGCTTCTCGTTCAATGTGAAAGGCGGACGATGCGAAGCCTGTCAGGGCGACGGCGTGATCAAGATTGAAATGCACTTCTTGCCCGACGTCTACGTCACTTGTGAGACCTGCGGCGGAAAGCGCTACAATCGCGAGACATTGGAAGTCCTATACAAAGGCAAATCGATCGCGGATGTCCTGGATATGACGGTTGAGGAAGCAGAGAAGTTCTTCTCTGCCGTCCCGGCCATTCGCTCAAAGATGGAAACGCTGAACCGCGTTGGCCTGACTTATATCAAAGTCGGTCAGCAAG
>Ga0256829_1001405_pt1 | contig 19957 bp, 21 predicted proteins | sample 131447metaG_FD_185979 | JGI IMG/M metagenome (GOLD analysis project Ga0256829, IMG submission 185979) | Hydrothermal vent microbial communities from Lau Basin, Pacific Ocean - 131-447 | ecosystem: Environmental > Aquatic > Marine > Hydrothermal vents | place: Pacific Ocean: Lau Basin | collected...
AGATTGGTGTTACAAGACAATCTATTATAAAAGTATGGATTGCTGAAAGATTAAAAGAAGAGACTGGACATTTAAAAGCAAGTTAACAAAACATAGTAGCCAATAAGTACCCTAGCGGGAACTTATTGGCTATATTCAACCGTTCAGTTTGGAAGACTCTAACAGCTAAATTTAATCATATACCAGCTCCTTGAGTTTGGTAGTTTATTTCAAATTTAGTGTTCTTCTTTAACATAGAAAAAATAATATGAATTTATATTTATTATTTTTAGCTACTATTCCTCTACAATCAACTATCTATCTTGGAGTGAACATGGGTGAAGCAAAATTAAACAAAAGAGAGCGTTACAAAGCGAGGCTGAGGCCTATTGACTATTACAAAGACTGGGAGAGTTTAGACTTTGAGAGTTTAGGTGAGGGGGATAGATTTTATCTTCAAGATTTTGGCATCTTTACTACTGACTTTTTGGAAGATGAGTTTACTATGCGTATCCGCATACCAGGTGGTCGCATCTCTACAAAAGATTTTCAAACCATAGCAGATATTGTCAAACAATATGATCTCACCATTGTTTTAACTGCACGAGGTGGTATCCAACTTCATGATATCTATGTAGATGACATCCGTGAGATCTACAACAAAGTCAATGCAACAGCTCTCACTACATGGCAAAGTTTTGGAGACAATATACGCAATATTGTGACCGATGCTTATGATGGTGTGATAGATGAGAGTGAGATAGAGTGTTATGACATTATCAAAGAGATGCAAGAGTTTATCATAGCAAACCCTCGTTATGTAGGGATGCTTCCCCGTAGAGTCTCCATAGGCATCTCAGGTAACTCTGTCAATGTCAGCTCATTTTTTGCTAACGATATCTACTTCGCCCTTGCAAAAAAAGATGATACTTTTGGGTTTAATGTCTATATGGGTGGAAAAAACACTGAAGTTGCACAAGATGCCGATATATTTTTACTCTCTGATGAAGTGTTTGACTTTTTCAGAGCTTTTGTTGAAGCATTTTATCTTCATGGTTCACGATTTTCCCGTTCTAAAACGAGACTTTTTTACCTGATAAAAGATATTGGGATGGAGGGGCTTAAAGAGCATATCAAAAAAGAGTATAAAAAGGAGTTCGTAAGTGCTGGTGAGATAGAGCTTCATAAGAGTGAATTTAAAGAGTTGAGAAAACTTCGTAATGGAAAATTTGCTTTTGTTTACCAAACAAACTTTTCCAAACTCGATGCAGATGAGATGGATAAACTCGCCTCTTTTGCTACAGAGAAAAATGTGGAGATTCGATTTGGTATAGACCAAAACATCTATCTCCTGGGTCTTGATGTACAAGAGGTACCTTTTAGTTCCCCATCACAAAGTTCTACAGTAGTAACCTGTGCTGGAAATCTTTGCCCCTATGCGGTATGGAGCATCAAAGAAGATACAAAATATCTCCCACTTGACCTCATAGAAAAGCACTCTATCTTTGTAGGTTTTTCTGGTTGTGCAAAGGGCTGTGGAAGACATAGACACACCGACATAGGACTCATTGGGCTCAAAACAAATCACTTCGGTGACACTGATGCTGGAAGTCGTGTTTTCATCGGAGCAGAACATTCCTATGGACAAAGTATAGGTCGTGAACTTTTTTCTATGGTCCCTTTTGTCCATCTCAAAGAGGTTGTAACCCTCATCATCAAACTTTATGAGTTGAGTGGTTACAATGACTTTGAAAACTACTCAAGAGATACACTCAGCAAATACTCACAAGATTTTGTCTCCCTGTGGCACTTAGCAAACTTAGAAACATCTCAGAGCATCAAGCTTGAAGCAAAAGAGAATCCACTCATACTAGATGAAGAGAAAGAACTTATCCAAGAGGTTTTTCCAAACTTTACCTTGGCAGAGAATTTCAAGAAAACTGTCAGTGTGAAGTGTAAGGAGCTATGGACTATTGAGGGTGCAGACCCAATGTATAAACCAAAGATCAACCGAACTAATTTTCGTTAAGCTGATACCCTATACCTTTAAGAGTTATAAGTAGACTTTTAGAGGTTTTCTCACGGAATCGCTTTATGAAAGTTCTCAGTCGCTCATCACTTACAAGCTCCCCATCCCAAAGATTTTCTTTCAAAACCTCATAGTCTAGTCGCATCTCATCGGCTTCTAAAAAAAGCTCTATTAAACGAACCTCTTTTTTATTTAAAGCTATATATTTATCATTTTTATAGAGTGAGGTGGTATTTCTCTTGAAACTAAAGCCACCATGAAGATCGATGAACTTTTCGCCAAGAGCATCTTGAATGCTAATGATATACTCAAGTATCTCATCTGGGTCATAAGGCTTTGTAAAGTACTTTGTCACACCCGCATCTATAGCACCAAAGAGTTTTTCTTTTTCGCTGTAAGCACTGAGTATGATGATGGGTATCTCTTTGTTGAGTGTACGAATTTTATTTGCCATCTCCAAGCCAGTAGAGCGAGGCATCATGATATCTGTTATGATAATATCTGGCTTTGTTTTCATAAAAAGTTCATACCCCTCATCTCCATCTTTGGCAAGCAAAAAGCTACGAAAGTTACCTCCCAAGGCAGATTTTAAAAGTTGTGCTATGTTTTGTTCATCTTCTACAAGTAAGACTTTGAGTGATTTGAGCTTTTTATGTTTCATTTTAAATCCAAAGGGAATTCTATGGTAAAAGTGGTGTTTGATTTTAAAGATTTGACCGCTAGAGTTCCACCCATCCCCTGCTCACAAATCATTTTAGACATAAACAGACCAAGTCCTGTCCCACTTCTTTGATGTTTCGTTGTGTAGTAGGGATCAAAGATTTTATCTATGATTTTTCTCTCAATTCCCCCTGCATTATCCGTCACTATCACTTGCACATTTTCATCATTAAATTTTGTTTTTATATCTACTTGACGAAGGAGTACACCCTTTTGTTCAAATGCATCTGCAGAGTTGTTGAGTAGATTTACAAGCACCTGTGTGATCTCATTTGGTACACCTACGACTTGTGCATCTTCGAGTTCTAGCGTTATCTCTATCATAGACTTACCTAGTCGCTCATCCAAAAGTTTGACTGCTTCATTGATGCTCTCACAAATATTAAAACTTTTCACCTCCCTATCTGGTGTGAAAAAATTTGTAAAATCATCTATCGTGTTTGACATAGACTTGATGATCTCTTTACTCTGAGAGAAATATTCATCAATCTTATCTAGGTCACCCACTGAGCGTTTCATATTGTATACTGTAAGGTTCAACTCTGTGAGAGGCTGTCTCCACTGATGTGCAATATTTGCGAGCATCTGCCCTAGTGATGCATGTCTCGCTTGTGTGAGCATAGCCTTTTGTTTTATCTTGTTTTTAGCTATCTCATCTTGAACTTGTTGTTTGTAAAGCATCTCTTGGGTGACATCATAACGGATGGCGATAAACTCTTTTATCTCTTCATTGTCATCTAAGATAGGTATAACCGTTGTATTTACATAAAATGTTGAGCCATCTTTAGCAAGATTTTTTACTGTATCTTTGTAGATCTTTTTTGCGTTGATGGTATCCCACAGGGCTTTAAACTTACTTGCGTCTGCATCAGGATGGCGGACAATATTGTGATTTTGTCCAATGAGCTCTTTTTTAGTATAGCCTGAGATTTTGCAAAACTCATCATTGACAAAGGTGATGATACCATCGACATCGGTTTTAGATACTATATTTGTGCTTTCTATTGCTTCTTGATACTTATTCATAATTTGATTTTAACCTCTTTTTGTTTAATCCCAAAGAACACTCACCCCATATTCTTGGTTTAGAATAATATGTTTATTATAGTAGATTTTTTTGCCATTTTTTTTACTGAGTAGTTCTACCTCTATGGAGTCATCCTCAAGCAATCCTCTCACCTCTTTGTAAGAGAGCCATTTGCCATACCGAGAGAGTGAGTTTTGCCAGATCCTAAAATCACAATTCGCATCTTCTGTGAGCTCAAATATCTCTCCATCTTCTGTTTTCCAATGTGCATTTGAGCAGGCATAGAGTTTTACCTTTTTACCACTCACCTCTTTGTCTCTTACCTCTATCTTCCCATCCTCACAGTAAGGGCATTTTCCAAGTATCATTACTCACTCCTTTTAAAATATAGTATAGGATGAATTTTATAATTCATTTAAAAACATGACAAATTGACATATTTTTCATAAATCTTGGCACTTAAAAGAAAATATGGTTACAATTACACATGCAAGATACCTATACAGATAAATTTAACAATGCCATAAAAAATACAATATTTTCACAACTTCCCCAAGATGAGCAGAAGTTCATCAAAGAAAAATCGCTTCTGTTTAAACTCTCTTTTCAAGAGATAAAGCAAATCATAGAGATTGCAAGAGATTTGCGTATGTGGAATGAAGTACCATTGATGAAAATATTTCCCACACATGAGGCAAAAAAAGTTGTTATGAGACAACTCAAAACTAGCTATGAAACACTCAGGAAAAAACCAAACTCTTATGAGAACTTTACACTTAAAAATATCCCAACAGAGCAAAAATACAAATTTACAACCCAAGAAAAAAAAGGTTTTGGTTTAGGTCTTTGCCCTGTGGCATCAGAGAAAACACGCTGTTGCAACCTACTCACACTTGATGCAGTAGAGAGCTGTGGTTTTGACTGTTCCTATTGCTCTATTCAAAGTTTTTATAACCAAAACACCATCACTTTTGACAGTGGATTTGCCGACAAACTCAAAAACCTTCAACTAGATCAAAACAAAACCTACCACATAGGGACAGGTCAAGCCTCAGACTCACTCATGTTTGGAAACCGTGAGGGGATCCTTGATGCACTCTTTTTATTTGCAAAAGAGAACCCAAATGTGATCTTAGAGTTTAAAACAAAGTCAGACAATATTAGATACTTTTTAGAAAATAATGTCCCTAAAAACATACTTTGCACATGGAGCCTCAACACACAAACGATCATCGACAATGAAGAGCATCTCACGGCATCCCTTTCAAAACGGATAGCAAGTGCGAGAAAACTAGCCGACAAGGGGATCAAAGTTGGTTTTCACTTCCACCCAATAGTAGAGTATGAAAACTACCTTGATCAATATAAAGAAGTTTATCAATCTCTTCAAAAAACATTCACAAGTCAAGAGGTAGCCCTAGTGAGTTTTGGTACACTTACATTTATAAAACCAGTTATTAAGCAACTCAGGGCTAGAGAGTTTCACTCAAAAATTACACAGATACCTATGGCAGATGCTAGTGGTAAGAGTTCCTACCCAGCTGTTACCAAAGAGGAGATGTTTTCTCACGCTTACAAAAGCTTTCAAGCATGGCATAAAGAGGTGTTTTTTTACCTCTGTATGGAGGAGCATGAGATGTGGGCAAAAACATTTGGGTACCAATATGCTACAAATAATGACTTTGAACGAGCAATGCTCAGTAGCTACGCTCAAAAATTAGATATGGAGTTTTTAATTTGACCTTTTCACAAGATACACAAAAAAAAGAGGGATATTTTCTCTCTCAAGTACACCAACCATTTTTTACACTAGGCATTGTTAATGCTATTATGATGATGCTTCTCTTTGCCCTGAGTTACAAAGGGATATTGCATCTTAGTATTGCTGCTCCACTTTTTCATGTTTATTCATTGATATTTATCGTTTTTACAAATCTTTTTACAGGATTTTTATTTACTACCTATCCAAAATATTGTGGGATGAGAGATATACAAAAGCCCTATTATCTCAAAGTTTTCTATACAAATCTTATTGGCATTATCTTGTTTTTCATCGGCTCTTTTATCTCATTGTACCTCACAGTATTTGCGATGCTTATCATCGCTATGGGGAACTACCTCATAGTAAAACAACTCAATTTTCTTTTCACTAAAAGTGAAGCTGCAAACCTTGAAGACCCATTTTGGATATTGCGTGCATTTCGATTTGGTCTGTATGGAAACTTTATGATGATTCTCTCTATCTTTATCCCCTTTATCGAGAAGTTTGCTATAAGTTTTTCATTTTTTATGTTTTTAATCTTTTTAACTTTTAGTGTAGGTCAAAGGATGATTCCTTTTTTCTCTCACTCTCTTGAGCAAAAAGATGAACGCTTTGTTAGCACTATATTTATTTTACTTTTGACTAAAACACTCCTCACTACTTTCAATTCATATGAATATATAAAAATCGCAGAAATCATCCTTGATGTGCTACTTGGCTTCTATCTCTTAGGTGAATTTTTATCTTGGAAAATGCTCGATAAAAATGCCCATGCTATCATCTGGGTACTGCACTTAGGTCTTTTTTGGTTACCTCTTGCTTTTTTCATAGATGCACTTGCCCTGAGTGGGGAACTCATACAAGATACGAACTTTGTATTTTTAGGTATGCATCTTTTAGCACTTGGTTTTTTAACAACAGTTCTTATAGGTTTTGGAACTCGCGTGACCTATGGACATTCAAATCAAGCACCCAATGCTACTACATTTGATAAAATACTTTTCTTATCTACCCAACTTGTTGTTATCTCTCGCTTTTTATATAGTCTTAACCTTGGCTATGGATGGCAACTAAACTTTTTATTTGACATCTCGTTTAGCCTCTGGCTACTACTCTTTATAGTGTGGAGTGCTAAATTTCTCCCCATTCTTATTCGGGGTAAAAAATAATTTCACTTACCTATTTTTTCATTAAATGACAAATCATATCAATATATCTTGATATGATAATACTATTTTGCTATAATTCCTTTATCAAATACAAAGGTTGTTCTCATGGATATATTTTTAAAAACTATTAGCGCAGTAAATGATGCAACAAGAGTAAATATTTTAGCTTTCATAAAAGAAAATAGTTCTGTATGTGTATGTGATGTTGAGAACTCTTTTGAGATGATACAGTCCCGCATCTCAAGACATCTCAAGATACTCAAAGATGCAGGTTTCTTAAAAGTTGAGAGAAAGGGTAAGTGGGCTTACTATAGTATAAGGACTCCTCTTGATATTTTTAGACAAAACATTTTAAAAGAGATTACTAGCTTAGAATTGGACTTACCAAAATTAAACAATGGATGTAAAATGGAAGAAAAAAAAGTCCTTGTGATGTGCACAGGAAACTCATGTAGAAGTATCATTGGTGAAGCTCTTATCAATGCAAAGATTGATGGCGTTAAAGCATATAGTTGTGGAGTCGCACCTAGTGGGAGAGTCAACCCAAATGCAAAAAAAGTTTTACAAGATAATGGTATTTGGGATGATGCATACCACTCAAAACACTTAGATGCTCTTAGCGATATAGAATTTGACTTAGTTGTCACCGTGTGTGATCATGCAAAAGAGAGTTGCCCTATGTTTCCTAAAAAAGTAAAAACTATCCATGTTGGTTTTGAAGATCCAGATGGAAAAGAGTTTGATGCCTTTGTTGATACATACAAAGAGATAGAGAAAGTTTTATTAAAAGAGGTTCAAGATGCTCTTAGCAGGTAGTATATTTTTTATAACGCTTATCTTTGTTATCTGGCAACCTCGCGGACTTCAAATAGGGACTACTGCTGTAATAGGTGCTATTGTAGCCTATGCTTTTGGTGCTGTGCATTATGAAGATCTGTTTGTCGTTTGGGAGATAGTTTGGGATGCTACTTTTGCATTTATTGGTATCATTATACTCTCTTTAGTTTTAGATGAGATAGGATTTTTTGAGTGGGCAGCATTAAAGATGGCGAAGTTTTCTAAAGGGAGTGGAGTGAAAATGTTCATCTACTCAATACTTCTTGGTTCTTTAGTCTCAGCACTTTTTGCAAATGATGGAGCTGCGCTCATCTTAACACCTATCTTACTTTCACAGATGCGTGTACTTAAACTCAATGTGAAAACAATCTTAGCCTTTTTACTTGCAGGCGGTTTCATTAGTGATAGTGCATCACTGCCTTTTGTATTTTCAAATCTTACAAATATTGTGACAGCAAACTATTTTGATATAGGTTTTGTAGGTTACTTTGCAAATATGCTAGTACCTTTTGTTGTGAGCGTAATCATAACTACAGTAGTGCTTTTTTTGGTGCTAAGACGAGATATACCAAAAACTGTAGATATTGACCTTTTAACTGACCCTGACTCTGTACTTAAAAATAAAAATCTCTTTTATCTTTCATGGGGATTTTTGGCATTACTTTTAGCAGGTTACTTCATCGGAGATGCTTACGACATCCCTATCTCTGTTTTTGCACTTGGTGGGGGACTTCTCTTTTTACTCATTGCATCGTTATACAAAACAGTAAAGCCAATACGCATCATCAAAAATGCCCCTTGGCAGGTTGTATGGTTCTCTTTAGGTCTTTATATCGTAGTCTATGGTTTGAAAAATGCAGGTTTAACCGAGACCATCTCTGGAGTGCTTCACTCTTTAGATGCACAAGGAAATTTTATTGCAGTTGTTGGGACTGGTTTTATCTCAGCCATCCTTTCAGCTTTTATGAACAACATGCCAACTATCATGGTGATGGATATAGCTCTTGAAGATATAGGCAATCAAGCGATGATCTATGCAAATATTGTAGGTTGTAACCTTGGACCAAAGATGACACCTTTTGGAAGTCTTGCAACTCTTTTATGGTTACATACCTTAGAGAAAAAAGGTGTAAGTATTGGTTTTTGGCAATACTCTAAATTTGGTTTGGTTGTAACCCCGCCTGTGCTTTTGGTGGTGTTATTAACTCTCGTGTCTTAACATTGTCCTAACATAAAGGTGCTATTATTTTATCTTAAATAAAGGTACTTCTTATGATAAAAATTATTTTATTGCTTATGCTTTCTTTAGGTGTTCTTTTCGCTCAAAAATTAACATTAAGTGATGCGATCCAAAAAGCACTTAGCACCCATCCTGATGTAAAAAGGTTTGAGTTGCAAGTGCGTAAAAGTGAGAGTTTAGTAGATATCTCCCGTGCGGATTATCTCCCTCAGGTAAATCTCAATGCAGAGTATAACCCTACAAAAACCTATATCTTTCCCCGTAACGGAACTTTTAATACCATAAACAACAATGGGTACAACATTGGAGCTTCAGTGCATCAAAAAGTTTGGGACTTTGAGAAAACTTTGTTAAGCATAGATGCTAAGAATGAGGGTATATCCATAGCGAAGTTATCGCTCAAAGATGCGAAGGCTTATCTCGCTTACAAGGTCAAAATCCAATACGAGCTCATGTTAGTTCAACGCTTAGCAATGGATGTAAGAAAAAAAGATTTACAAGCTAAAGAAGCACTCTACAAACAAGCTGAGGCTCTTGTAAAACAAGGGATGAAAACTTCAGCCGATGCAACAAGGTTTTTATCTTCTTTTTATGTAGCAAAAGACAATTTAGCCATCTCAAAAGCAAGTTTTGATAAAGCACGCAATACTTTGTCTCTCTATATTCACGAAAAGATTCCAAGTGATGTTACGCTAGATGATAGCATGCTCAGCTTTTATGATCTTTCAGATGGCAAAAAGATTATAGAGTCTTCTCCCTCTCTTCTTGCCTTAAAAAAAGGGGTACAAAAAAGCTCTTTAGAGTACAAATCTGCTAAGTCTTCCCATTATGGTTCTGTAGATTTTGTAGCTTCTTATAACTATCTAAGCACTTTAAATAACTATGACTCTACCCTTGTCGGTATCACTTTAGATCTACCTCTTTATAGTGGTGGCAGAATCTCTGCTCTAGCACAACAAGCACAAATAGACAAGCAAAGTGCGTTAGCGGAGTATGACTCAAAAAGAGTTGCCCTTGAAGAGGAGATAGGATCTCTCATCATAGATATCAAGCGTTACAAAAAGACCATCCTTGCAAAACAAGCACAACTCGATGCTGCTACAAGTACAACCAACCTCTTAGAAGCAAGGTACAAAGAGGGTTTGGCAACTTATATCGAAGTTTTAGACTCTTTTGCACTGAAACTTGATGCACAGTTGGGTTTGCTTAGTGCAAGATATGAGAGAAGTAGTGCTATACATAAATTACAATATTTAGAAGGAAAAATAGATGAATAAATATATCAAATATACCATAAGCCTCATTATCATCCTTGGGCTAGGGACAATCTTTTACAACAAAGTATATATCCCAAAAACTACATTTGAGATGATCTCTCCAACTATTGGTAATCTTAAAGTTACCATAAAAGGGATCGGAAATGTAGGGGCAAAAGATATCTACGCTATTACAGCACAAACGGGTGGTAAGATACTACAAATCAATACAGACCAAGGACAATGGGTAAAAAAGGGCTCACTTCTCATAGTGATGGATGGGGTTGACCTGCCACAACAGCTAGAAGTTGCTAAGGCGACCTTAGAAAAAGCAAGGTATGATATAAAAGCTGCCATGAATGAACTGACAAATTTAAAAGCTCAAAGTGAACTCCTTGAGACAACTTATCAAAGATATACAAAACTCAAAGAGCAAAAATTTGCCTCTCAAGCGGAGTACGATAAAGCAAAAACAGATTTTGAGAGCATCAAAGCAAGCATCAGCACAACAAAATCTAGGATAGAGTCGGCAAAAGCAACAAGAAAAATTGCCCAAAAGAGTGTAGAAGTTATCGAGGCAAAAATAGCTAGGCTCAAGGTTTATGCTCCTATTGATGGCTATGTGATCTCAAAAGAGGCAGAAGTAGCACAAGATGTTGCCCCCTCTACACCCATCCTTAAAATCGTAGATGCAACCACTTTATGGGTCGAGGCAAAGATAGATGAACGCATCAGCTCAAACATCAAAGTGGGGCAGAGTGCTAGTATTGTCCTTCGTTCCCAAGAGGGCATCACTTATCCTGGTGTTGTCAAAAGAATAGATGCTATGAGTGATGCAGTGACTCTGCAAAGAGAAGTAGATATAGCATTTAACTCTTTGCCAACTCCTTTTTTCATTAACGAGCAGGCACAAGTGAGCATAGATATAAAAGTTTTTAAAAATGTTGTAAAGATACCATCTACAGTGGTTGTACAAAATGGTGGAAAACTTGGTGTTTGGACAGCAAAAGAGGATCATGCCTATTTTAAAGCTATCGAGATGATAGCTCAAAACGATACAGAGATAGCAGTGAAAAATCTTGGAGTTGATACAGAGATTCTTCTCAGTGCAAAAAATAAAAAAACCCTCAAAAATGGGATGAAGATACACAAATGATACATTTAGCAAAAGAGGACATCAAACATACTCTTGGCAAGTTTGTTGCAACCGCTATGGGTGTTGGAATGTTACTTGGGATTGTACTCATCATGGTGGGTGTGTATCGTGGGATGATAGCTGATGCTGAGGTGATTTTAAATGACTTAAATGTTGATCTTTGGATAGTCCAAGAAGATACTCTAGGACCCTTTGCAGAAGCTTCAAAAATTCATGAGGATTTAAAATATACGATCAAAAGCATCAACGCCATAGACAAGAGTGAAGCGATAACTTTTCAAAATCTTCAACTCCCTTTAGCACATAAAAAATTGGCTGTTTTTGCGATAGGTTATGACATCTACGGAAAGATAAATCCTATAAACAAGGAGAGACTCATAGCTGGAAGGGTGCTCAAAAATGAGCATTATGAGATCGTTGTGAGTGATAAAACATTGTATAAACTTGGCGATAAGATAAAACTTGGGAGAAACTTTTATACCGTTGTTGGCATCACCCATGGCACTGTAGCTTCTGGTGGTGACCCCTTAGTATATGTTAGTCTCAAAGATGCACAAGAGTTGCAGTTTACCTATAGCAACAAGCGGATAGAGACAGATAGGGCTCGGGGGATTTTAAGTAAAAATTCCGACTTAGTAAATGCTATCGTTGCGACGCTAAAACCTGGGTATATCAATGAAGCAGTAGCAAAAGATATAAGAAAATGGCTCCATAAAAGTGTCTATACGAGGGAACAACAAAAGGCAGTTTTAACAAGATATGTCGTGGAGAAAGCATCAAAACAGATTGGGCTTTTTACTGTGATATTGGTAGGTGTTGCGACAATTATTATCGCATTGATTATCTATACTATGACTTTGGAGAAGATGAAAGAGATCTCCATCATGAAGTTGATAGGTCTGCCTAACTCTCTCATAGTGAAGATGATCGTTGAAGAGACTATGTTGTTGGGATTTTTTGCCTTTATATTTGGAAATATTTTTTCCCATCTTATCTATACAAAATTTCCAAAAAATGTACTCCTACAACTCCAAGATGCCGGGGTTTTGTTTGGCATCGTGATGCTGGCATCTTTCTTTGCTTCATTTATTGGGGTGAAAAAAGTTATCAATGCAGACCCAACAGCTGCAATAGGTGGATAAAATGAAAGAAAATCAAGCGATAAAAATCGAAAATCTCCATAAATCTTTTGGCAGTGGGGATGCTTATGTAGATATTATACATGATGCAAATTTTACTATTAACAAAGGGGAGCTAGTCGCTCTCATCGCACCAAGTGGAGCAGGGAAGACTACGCTTCTTATGATGTTAGGGTGTGTTGATACGCCAAATAGTGGTACCATCTGGCTAGGGAATGAAAAAGTGTATGAAAACAAGTGGCTCACAAAAGAGACAAGAAAGATTCGTCGAGAGAAGATCGGTTTTATCTTTCAAGCACACTATCTCATCCCTTTTTTAAACATCATAGACAACTTAACTCTTCTACCTCAAACTAACAAGGTTAAAGATAAAGAGTCAAAACAAAAAGCGAGAGAGCTACTCAAGTATTTTGATATATCAGAGAAAGAAAACGCTATGCCTTCTCAACTCTCTGGTGGACAAAATCAGCGTGTAGCCATCGCAAGAGCTTTGATGAATGACCCCGAGATAGTCTTAGCAGATGAACCAACAGCAGCACTTGACACCAACAGGTCTATTGATGTTGTGAAGATGCTCAAAAAGATAGCGATAGAGAGAGATGTAGCTATTGTCATGGTGACACATGATGAGCGAATGTTGGAGTATTGTGATAAAATAATGAAGATAGAAAATAAAACTATAATTTTTGATGATCTGCAGGGGACAAGATGAAAGAGTTTTTTCAATATGGTGAAAAAGTAGATGGTTATGATGTACGAGTTATCAATGAAAGAGAAGCAAGAGCAGCAGCAGGGATACTTTTTGCCATAGGGCTTCTAAGTTTAACAAATGCCGCAATGCTTGGGCATGTAGTGGTGACAAAATTTTTCATCAGTTTTTTTACTATAGATTTTTTAATGCGGGTGGTGAACCCTAGTTATTCTCCTAGTATGCTAGTGGGACGATTTTTTGTACAAAATCAGATACCTGAGTATGTTGGTGCACCGCAAAAAAGATTTGCTTGGGGTTTAGGCTTGATGCTTGCTTTACCAATGTTTTATTTTTTAGTGATAGATTTTCAGCCAAATCCCATTAAAGTATTTATCTGTATAGTCTGTTTGTTTTTACTCCTGTTTGAGTCAGCATTTTCTATCTGCCTTGGGTGTAAGATATACAATCTGGTGATGAGTAGCCGTGCCCAACATTGCCCTGGTGGGGTCTGTGAGATAGTGAAAAAAGAGAAGATTCAAACTTTTAATCCAATGCAGAAGTTTATTGTTGTTTTAGTTGCTATAGCTTTTTCTTGGGGCTTATATGCCTACTTCACAAAAGTAGAGAGTAAAACATTTTTAGCAAAAAAGATCCATATGATCATGCTTACAGATGAAGAGAAACAAGCGATCCAAAAGGCAAAAACCGCAGCGGCACTGCGTGCTTTTGATGAAGATGAAGATGATGAGGATTATGAATAATTACTTATTATTTCGCTATGATTATGCATGATAAAAATACTGCTACTTGAAGATGATATTGTATTTGCTGAATCCATGATTGACCTGTTAGAGAGTGAAGGTTTTGATGTTACTCATGTTGAAAATGGTGAAATAGCTCTTGATGCTACTTACAACTCTGAGTTTGATATGTATCTTTTTGATGTTAATGTACCATTTTTGGATGGTTTTGAACTTTTGGAGAGTCTTCGGGATGCAGAAGATACAACACCTACCATATTTTTAACAGCTCAAAGTGACATCGCATCTCTAGCAACAGGTTTCGCTGTTGGAGCTGATGACTACATAAAAAAACCTTTTGAGTTTGATGAGCTTCTCATACGCATCCATGCTATACTTAAAAAGCAACTTAACTTAAAAGATGATGAGATTAAAATAGGGGAATTTTCTTTCAATGTGGCAAAAAGTGAGCTCAGAGGAGTAGATGGCTACATAGCGCTTACCCCAAATGACATAAAACTTACAGAGCTTTTTTTTAAGCAACCCGAAAAAACTTTGACCAAAGAGTTTATCCTCGATGAACTTTATGAGGGTAGAGGTATGGGCTCAGGGGTACTTCGAGTTTATATCAATAAACTAAGAAAAGTAGGTCTCCCAATAGTAACCCTCAATGGTATAGGGTATCGTCTTGAAAACACATGAGAAAACAGCTTTTTTAAAATTTTTTATCACTTATTTTGTAAGTGTTGCTTTGCTTATCCTTGCGGTTGGTTTTTTTTACCTTGAGCAGATGCAAGGACAGTTGGTAAAAAAAGAGCATTTTTCACTCATAGAATATGCGAGACACATAAAAATGAATGAAAATCTCAAAGAGTTTGGCACTGATTTTCATTATGAATATATCAATGAACACAATAAACATATTGATATAAGAAATTTTATCACAGATGCCAAGGAATTTACTAAACTTATCCCTATGAAAAGTTCAAAGTATTATCTTAAAGTGTATAAATCTAAGTCTATTTATCTTCGTAATCTCAAAAGTTTAAAAATAAAGATCATCATTGCTCAGGTAGTTCTTTTAATGCTTTTTGCTTTGATAAGTTATTTTTTAGCTAAAAAGGCATTATCTCCACTCAATGAGAGTATCCAGACTCTTGATAAATTTGCTAAAGATCTCATTCATGATCTCAATACTCCTGTGGGTGCAATGAAGTTAAACATAAAACTTTTAGAAAAAAATGAGTATGTTCAAGGGACAAGTGCATTGGAGAGACTCAAAAAAAGTGTCAACACTATCTCTGAACTTAAAGAGAGTTTAACAACCCTTTTAGAGAAAAAAACATTTCAAGTAACCCCTTTAAACCTGTGCCAAATAGCTAATGAAGTGATCTTACTGCATCAACAAAACTATCCACATCTCAAGTTGAAAGTGAGCTGCAGTTCTCTTATGGCAACAGTAAATGAAAACGCTTTTAAGCAGATACTCCATAACCTTATCTCAAATGCCTGTAAATACAATCTTGTAGATGGTAGCGTAAATATCTATACGAGAGAGAATACCTTGTGCATCAAAAATACTGGACTTGACATCAAAGAACCAGATAAGATTTTTACTAGAGAATATAGTGCTCAAAATGGTAGTGGTTTGGGACTAGATATCGTAAAAAGACTTTGTGACTCGATGGGTATAACTATCAAGGTAGATTCGGATGAAACAGGAAGTTTGTTTTGTTTAAAGTTTCAGTAGTATAATTGCAAAAAAAATAAAATTGGAGAGTTATAATGGCACAAGTACCAGCAGATATAGGATGTAAAAACGAAAAATGTATAGCAAAAGATGAGTGTGCACGACAAGTGATAGCAAAAAATAAAACAGCAAGAGAGATTCAAGAGTTTGGCGGGACTGAAGTGAAAAAATGTGGAAAGTTTTTGCAAAAATAGATGCAGTATCTATTCTTAGTTTTTTTACTTCTATTTTCCGCTTGTAGTGTTAAAGAATACAAGCATACAAAAACTAAGCTTATCATCATCAAATCTCCACAGATAAAGTTCGCTGATCTGGGTTTTGTAAGAAGTTCTGGAACAGATATAGAGTTGGAGCTTTTCATGGCAGGAAAGTGCATCAAAAAGATAGCGATCAATAAGCTTATCTGTGTAGATGAGGGTTGTATGACTAGAAGTGGATTCAATACTGAGTATTTAAGTGCATCATACCCAGATAATCTTTTTCAGCATATAGTTTTAGGTTTGCCAATATATGATGCACTCAATCTTGTCAAAAATGAGCGAGGTTTTGTTCAAAAAATCAAAAATGATAGCGTAGATATAAAGTACAAAGTAGGTGAAAAACAGATATTTTTTAAAGATAGAAAAAATAATATAATTTTTAAAATCAAGGAAGTAGAATGATGAAGAATAATAATAAATTTGTGGGAGCACACACAAGTGCAAGTGGTGGCGTTTTCAATGCTATAAAAAACGCAGAAGCTATCGGAGCTAAAGCGTTCGCATTGTTTACGAAAAACCAAAAAAGATGGGATGCAAAAGCTTTAGATGCCAAGACATTAGACTTGTGGTTTGAAGCCTTAGAACACTCAGATATACAGCCAAAACATATCCTTCCTCACGATAGTTATCTCATCAACCTTGGAAACCCAGATGAGCAAAAGCTCATAAAAAGCCGTATGGCGTTCATTGATGAGTTAGAGCGTTGCGAGATACTTGGGCTTGATAGACTTAACTTCCACCCAGGGAGTCATCTCGTGAAACTCTCAGCAAAAGAGAAAAGAGATGAGGTGTATTTAAAAAGTGTTGAAGAACAGTGCTTAGATGTGATAGCAGAGTCTATCAACATAGCCCTTGATAAAACTTCCAATGTCAAAGCAGTTATCGAAAATACAGCAGGACAAGGGACAAACCTTGGTTATACCTTTGAACATCTCGCGTACATGATAGACAAAGTAGAAGATAAAGAGCGAGTAGGGGTATGCATCGATACCTGCCATCTGTTTGTATCTGGATACGACATACGAACTCGTGAAACTTACGATAAAACATGGGCAGAGTTTGATAGAATCGTTGGTCGTGACAAACTCATGGGGATGCATATCAACGACTCTAAACCACCTCTAGGGAGTAAAAAAGATCGACACCATTCTCTTGGGGAAGGTGAAATTGGTCTTGATGCATTTCGATTTATCATGAATGATAAAGGGATGGACGATATTCCACTTATTTTAGAAACTATAGATAGTGATATTTGGAAGCAAGAGATAGAACTTTTATATTCTTTTGTAGAATAAGCTTTGCTATGATATACTTCATAGAACCCAACTTATGCAATAGAAATTTCTAAAATTTGGGTTAAACAGAAAATTTTTAAGGGTATGATTGAAAACATTAGTTAATTTTTTAGACACAAAAGATGTATCAAAATCTCAAATATTTGCACAGTTAAAGTGTAGTGATGCTGAAGCCAAAGTGCTTCAGTTCCTTACTTCAAAATATATGCAGGGTCAAGATGACCAGTCAGTCTTAGAGCTTCTTCAAGAATTGTTCCCTAGTAAAAAGTACAATTACTTAGAACATTTAGGAGAGATTAAAAATCTTTTAGAACTAGGTTGGCTTAACCAGCAAAGTTTTACACCAGTGAAGATTTCAGATGTAACACCTCTTGAACTTTTAAACACCTCTGTGGGACTCTCTGCCTCTTTTTTGAAACTGATGCAAGATGTAACTTTAGATATGGATTTGCCAGAGATAAAGCCCTATGTTGACCATCTTGAGTATCTTCAAGACCAATTTTTTAGGATAGAGTTGTATCAAAAGATGAGTGTCATCCGCCAAAATGTTCATGAACACTCTTTAGGTATAGACCGCATTATGAACAAGCTACAACTTTTAGAAAAACGCATAGCCCAAAGAGTTGAACAAACAGAAGAAAAATTAGTGCTCGATAAATTTTTTACGCAAAAAAAGATGCCCATTTTAGAACAAGTTATATTTATAGCCCTTCTTCGAGAAGAGTATAGTGCAACAGATGCCTCCTTGCGTGAGATGAATACCCTCATAGACCTAATCTCCATAGATGAATATGATCGGATTAAAAATCGTTCTTTGCTTGAAGATGGAAGTCATCTTTTAAGTGAAAATATCATTGATTATGAAGAGATGCTTAACCCCTTTGGTGGCATAAGTAGAGCTTTTTATATCGTAGATGAAGTTTTGCAAAGCATCATACACCCAAACAAAAACAAAGCGGTAAAGAGACTCAAGTTAAATGCCCTCATAGAGGAACAAGATATCTTTGAACTTGTTGACCCTGAAACATCTTTAGATGATGTAGTGCTCTCAGATGAAACCAAAGAGACACTGAGCAATCTTATGCGACAAGTAGATAAAGAGGTCGTAGGTCGTTTAGTTGAATGGGGCATCAAAGATAAAAAAAGAGGTATTGATGCACGCATCATCTTTTATGGTACCGCTGGAACTGGAAAAACCATGACTGCATACTCCCTTGCAAAATCTTTGAAGCGTCAAGTGTTGGCATTTGACTGTTCAAAGATACTTTCTATGTATGTTGGTGAGAGTGAGAAAAATGTTCGCAAAATTTTCGATACTTTTTATGAGTTGTGTGAGAAAACAAAAACAGAACCCATCTTACTTTTAAATGAAGCTGACCAGTTTTTAGGCTCTCGTTCAAGTGGCAACATCACAGGCTCAGACCAGATGCACAACCAGATGCAAAATATCTTTTTAGAGCAGATAGAAAATTTTCGTGGTATGCTCATAGCAACTACAAATCTTTTAGAAAATATCGACAAAGCATTCTCAAGAAGATTTAACTACAAGATAGAGTTTAAACGACCAAATGAGGCACAGCGTGAAAAACTCTGGGAGTTAATGTTGCCAAAAAATGCACCTTATGAAAAGAAATTTGATCTGAAAAAATTGGTTAAATATCCACTTTCAGGGGGACAAATAAATCTTATTGTGAAAAATACAGCCTATAAAGTTGCTGTTCAAGAAGAACCTGTATTTAAGATTCAAGATTTTATCAATGAGATTCAACGAGAAAAAAGTGGTGACTTTGATGGTGAAAAAGTGATGGGGTTTATAGACTAACGCACCCCATCCAGTGAAATTTTAAACAAACCTTAATTAACAAAAGTTAAAAATACATAAAAACTGGAAGAAATTTTTAGCTCGTTCCTAAGTTTTACTTGGGAATGCATATATAACTTTGATAACTAAAAATATAACAAAAACGAGGAGACCAATAATTTACCCTAGCGGGAAAATTATTGCTCAAGTCAACCGTTATGTATATTGACATTGTAAATACAATTTTGATATAATCAAGTTATATTAAAAAAAGGCTTATATTGAAATTTGAATGGAATGATGAAAAAAGTAAATTAAATCTACAAAAACATCAAGTCTCTTTTGAAGAAGCAAAAAAAGTTTTTAAAGACCCTATGCATATTTCAAAACTTGACCATCGTTTTGATTATATTGAAGAGAGATGGATAACATTAGGTACAACAACAAAAGATAAAATTTTAGTTGTTGCAAATATGTTTTTTGATGAAAATGGAGAAGAGATTATCCGTATCATTAGTGCAAGAAAAGCAAATCAAAAAGAAAGGATTTTCTATGAGCAACATTAAAGAAAGAGAAAAATTTGATAATTACGAAATGTTAGATGATTATGATTTTAGTGATGGTATTCGTGGTAGATTTTATGAACCAAAAAAGATACCTGTTTCATTGAGACTAGACAATGATATAGTTCTATTTTTCAAAAAACTTGCTAGTGAACAAAAAGTTCCTTATCAGACACTTATTAATGCACTATTAAGAAAGAAGCTGCAAGAAGTCGGATAAGAACCCCATCTCACGATGACATTCTCTCCTAAGAACCGTGCTTGCGACTTTCATCGCACACGGCTCAAGCATTGAGGGCTAAAAGTTTATTTGTAAGTTTTTTGGCTTTTAGATTAGACCATCTTTGTAAAAAGTAACTATCGTAAGTGCTATCAAATGGATTAGCCTTAGCTTGTATCTTTACAATTTTTTCTTAGTAGCCATAAACAACCCCTCTATTTTTAAGGAACAAAATGTGTTTTTATTACGAATAAAGTCAAATAAATTAACATTATGTTCAATTATTAGATAAAAAAACGATAAAAACACACTCTGTTTTTAAG
>Ga0256829_1001406_pt1 | contig 19950 bp, 17 predicted proteins | sample 131447metaG_FD_185979 | JGI IMG/M metagenome (GOLD analysis project Ga0256829, IMG submission 185979) | Hydrothermal vent microbial communities from Lau Basin, Pacific Ocean - 131-447 | ecosystem: Environmental > Aquatic > Marine > Hydrothermal vents | place: Pacific Ocean: Lau Basin | collected...
AAGAAAGAATGAAGCATTTGCTGTAAGGTTTTAGCCTCTTTCACCTCTATAACCTTGCATTCAATGGAATGCATAGCGATTATTTTTGTTGAAATATATGCATTTCTTAGTTTCTGAGTAGAATCTAGTTAGTCCTACACATGAACACCCATTATAGAATGTTCGAGTTAAACACCTTTTTACGATAAAACTTCAGCTCAGCAATAGATTCACGCACATCTGCCAAAGCCAAATGCTCACCCGCTTTACTTGGTGCTTGAATACTAGGGTACCAGCGCTTCGCTAACTCCTTCACTGTACTCACATCAATGTTTCGATAATGTAAATAAGCCTCTAATGTTGGCATATAAGGCACTAAAAAACGACGGTCTTGATGAATGGAGTTGCCACAAAGTGGTGACACGCCCTCTGCAATATGGGCTTTAATAAAGTCCAAACTTTGCTGTTCAGCATCAAGCATCGAAATGCTTGAGGCTCGGACTTTTTCCGTCAAACCCGAATTCCCATGATGCTCTTTACACCAATCACCCATAGCATCCAATACAGAATCAGGCTGATGAATCACAATATTTGGGCCTTCTGCAACAGTATTTAATTGTCCATCAGTGATAATCGTCGCAATTTCAAGAATCGTATCCTCATTCGGATCAAGCCCTGTCATTTCCAAGTCCATCCAGATTAAATAATCATGATGTTTCTGACTCATCGTAACACCTCTGAATATGTTGCATCCAATATTTGCGATAACACCAAGGACTGTTTTTCCCATGCGCGTCGCACAGGGTAGTGCCGTCGCAAATAAACAAACCTCTCGGCTATACCTTCTCTATTAAAATCTGCACAAGCCAGCAGTGCATCATGGTCTTTTTTGATAGGATATACTTCACTCACTTTATCATGCAAAGCAGTCCAAGATTCAATATGTTCATCACAAACAAAGGAGGTATCGGGCAAATCATCATTCATATGCCATACAGGCTTAATATTCAAATAATCACACAATGCTTCATAAATATATTGCGTGTTTGCGGCTTTTCCATCCAACGAGTGCCCTGCAATATGCGGTGTAGCAATCACACACTGCTTATGCTCCAATAATTCACGGAGGATAGCAGGCTCATTCTCCCAGCAATCCAAAATAGCATACGCCTCTTGTTTACTATTCAGCCAATTAAGTAAAGCAACATTATCAATGCAAGATCCACGTGCAGCATTTATAATTACCTTACCTTGAAATGCATTCAAGTGCTTATCATCTAATAAATGCTGGGTCTTATCCTTACCTTCAATCATCAATGGGGTATGCAGTGTTATGATGTCCGATTGATTCAGTAAATCATCTAGGCTCACAAAGCCCGTACCACCTTCCATACGTTGTCGCGGTGGGTCATTCACCAACACCTTGATACCCAAAGCTTTGCAAATATTGACAAGTTTTCCACCAATCCGTCCTGCCCCAATCACGCCCAACGTCATTGATGATAAATTTATTATATGCTGCGCTTGCAACTCCAATAACGCCGCCAAGATATATTCTAGAACTGAACCCGTCGATGAACCCGCCGCCGTTGCCCAAGCAATGCCATGCGCATCTAGCCATGTTTTATCATAATGATCATCACCAATGGTGGCTGTGCCAGCAAAGCGTACATTTGAACCTGCAAGCAATGCTGCATCAACCTTTGTACCTGTTCTGGTCAATAATACATCAATATCTTTGACTGCGTTTGCAGTAATATCTTTGGGAGCTAACACAGATAAATCCACATCATAACCTAACAAATGCTCACAAGCCGATGTCACACCCCAAATATGTTCATCCGCAATAATCTTTAATCGTTTTTCTGCCAACTTATGGCTCCAAGGTCATAATTTTCCGAATCAAACGTGTTGATGAATAACCTTCCAAAAATGAAATCGTCGTCACATGACCGCCAGCAGCTTGCACAACATCGGCACCAACAATGTTATCGACTGTATAATCACCACCCTTCACCAAAACATCGGGCAATAAAGTTGAAATTAAATGCAAGGGGGTATCTTCTGAAAAAGCCACAACCGCATCCACAGGCTTTAATGCTTCCAACATCATCGCTCGGTCTTGCAAAGCATTGATCGGTCGTGACTCACCCTTCAAACGACGAATAGAAGCATCATCATTTAAACCAATTATTAAAATATCACCCAATGCTTTGGCATCTTGCAAATAAGTGATATGCCCAGGGTGCAACAAATCAAAGCAACCATTGCTAAATACTACCCGCTTGCCTTGTTTTTTCCATATTTGACGTTGCTGGCAAAGATCTTCAAGTGTTCGTAATGCATTTGCCATTATTTCAATCGCAACAAATCAACAACCGCAGTAACCCCTTCCACTGAGCGAGTCAATTCCATAGCACGATAACGCTGCGCCTCTGATGCTATCATACCTTGTAGATAAACCTTTCCTGCAACAGTTTCAATATGCACACTCATACCACTTACCAGCTTATCATTAAAAAACTTTGTCTTTACCTGTGCAGTAATCCAACTATCACTAAACAAACTGCTCGCAGACGGCTCGCCAATGTGTAATTGATTATCGATGTCCCGTACACCCTTAACAGAACGGGCTATCAATAATACACGATCAATATGCGACTGACTGGGCAGGTAGCCCGTTAATATCACAACACCTTCAATCACTTCAATACTCACCCAGCGCGATGGCATGTCTTTTTCAGCTATTAGACGCGCATCAATCTCAGTTGCAATACTAACATCATCAAAATGTCGCCCTACAGGACGCTCATCAAAAGCTGCGGTTGTGGCTGCCGCCCCACCTAAAATAACACCACTCACACAAGCTGTATTCAATGCAGCACACACCAATAACAACAACACACGCACATATATTCTTGATAACACATTCGCCTCCATTATTCTTATCCAGCTCCACCCAGCAACCATGCCAATGCTACACATAACAAACCAACACAAACATACAAACCCCAAGCCTTTTTATTATGGCGCTTATTCCAACCATGTTCATTTTTCTGTTTACCATCAAGTTGCGTCAAAACAACCTCCCAACACATCCAAACCTTGCAAAGATTAATAGCAAAAAAAACAATATTTTGCAATCGTATAAGCTTTACCGCCCTACGACTATGAACGCACTAGCCACCAAACATCTTTTCATCAATCAAGGTACATAGTATATGCAGGCAAGTAATATGCATCTCTTGCACCCGTGCCGTTGATGCATGCGGAATGTTGATGTGTACAGCTACCCCATCATGCACACCCATCTTACCACCATCACGACCCGTCAAAGCAATACTCGACATCTTTAGAGGTACGGCTTCATCAATAGCACGTAAAACATTCGGCGAATCTCCGCTGGTTGAAATTGCAAACAACACATCACCATCACGACCCAAAGCTTCAACCTGCCTTGAAAATACAGCATTAAATTCAAAATCATTGGCAATACTGGTCATCACTGAGGCATCATTGGTAAGCGAAATAGCTGCCAAAGCCCGACGGTTTATTTCAAAACGATTGACCAACTCTGCAACAAAATGCTGTGCATCAGCCGCTGATCCACCGTTGCCGCAAGCTAAAATCTTGCCACCTGACTGCAAACATTCCACCATCATATCCGCAGCATCTGTTAAAGGTTTTAATAATGATTCTGTACATTGTTGACGCAACTCAACACCATCCAACATAGCTTTTCTAATTAAATCTTGCATTAAAATAACAGTTCCTTTTATCTAAATATATCTTTTAAATGCTCAAGCTTTGGCCAGCATAAAATACCTTGTTTTGGCGTTAGAATGATTAAATCAAAACGGCATTGCAATGTTGCATATTTCGGATGTTTAACCAGCCATGCCAAAGCCGCTGATCTCAAGCGTTCGCATTTGTCCGTGTGCAACGCCTCAAGGCTAGAATCACGGCATTTATGTGCTTTCACTTCCACAAAGGCTAAAATGTCACCCGCTTGTGCAACAATATCCAATTCACCTCGACCACCACGTGCATTACGATCCAAAATGCTATAGCCATGTCGTCGCAAATAGCTCGCCGCCGCATCCTCTGCTTTACGCCCTTTTTCTGTACTCACGAGCTTGCCATCAGCACATCGTAAACCCGTGAACGCTTTACATCCAACTTCTGTGCCACGGCACGCGCTCGCGCCGATGGTGATAATGTTTCATATACAGCTTGTTTTGCTTCAACAGCAATCATTGCATCTGTTATTTCTACAGGCGTTTGTGAAACCCCAACCATTACCACCATCTCACCGCGTGGCGTATGTTTATTAAAATGCGCTATCACATCCGATGCGCTACCAGATACAAACTCTTCATGCAGTTTGGTTAGTTCACGCCCAATACAGATTTCTTTTGTGCCTACGACATCCGCTAAATTCTGTAATGTTTTTACAATTCGTTTGGGCGATTCAAGAAAGACACATGTATGTTTTGCATCGGCAAGCGTTTGCAGCTGTACCGTTCGCGCACGCCCACTGCGCGCTAAAAAACCCATATAAGTAAACTGATCCGTCGCCAAACCCGATGCACATAAAGCAGTAATCGGGCTACATGCCCCAGGAATCGGCACCACATTTAAGCCCGCCTCACGTATTTTGCGCACCAAACGATAACCAGGGTCATTGATGAGCGGTGTTCCTGCATCCGAAATTAATGCCCCCGACTCTCCAGCTCGCAAACGCTCAAGCATACGCTCAGCCACTTTTGCTTCATTGTGATCATGGCAAGCAAACATTGGCGTTTTGATGTCGTAATATTCCAGCAAACGCCCACTCACTCTTGTATCTTCTGCGGCAATCCAATCCACTGTTTTCAAGGTTTCAATGGCGCGGTATGTCATATCAGCCAAATTTCCAATTGGCGTAGCCACAATGAATAATTGTCCACATGCTTGTATCGAGTTATCTTGCGAGTCCATGAATCGACCTTATCCAACTCCCATCTTTTCTGCAATATTCTTTGTGCTTCTTGTAAGTTTATTTTCAGGCTGTGCTCCCAAACCATCAATACAATCAACCGACATCTCGCCTGCCAAAGAGAAACCCGCAAGCAGACAATTACTTGCGGCTCCCCAAAACTCACAGGAAATTACAAATTTATTGGATCTCGCACGTCAAGAGGGTGGACTTGATATTGCCTTAGATGACTTGCTCCGCCTATCTCATGTCGCAATTGGCCCACTCAAAGAAGAGGCTGCATTTCGTCGTGTTGAGTTACTTCTAGAAAACAACTACCCCGATGCACTTAGTGAGAGCACAAAACTTTTACAGCTCTATCCCAACCATGCTTTGGCTTCTTATGCCCATTACTGGTTAGCTTTATGGTGGAAGTCACACGATATTGAAGCTAATATGGAGCTTTCACCCACCACAGAGCAAGCTGATATGGTATTGGGTGAATTAACCAAAACATTGCGTCACCCACGCCTTACCCAAGAATTAGTTGAAAAAGCACTCGCCTTGGGTCGCACTGAATCGCCCAATGCCAGCCATGAATATGCGATAAACTGGTATTTAGCAGCAGCCCATATTGATCAAACACATCAGGATGAATGGTTACGCACTGCTGCATCCAACCTTTCCCTCGATCAATTACTTCTATTACAGCAATCAGGCAGCATTTCACCTCAATCCGATGCTATATTATACTCTCACTTTGCACGTTTACAGTTGATGTCTGGCAATATAAAAAATCTGCAAGCACTATCAACGATACTGGCAAACAATGCCCCTTACCTACCACTCACGAAAAAAATTAAACGCTGGGCATCAGGCGATACACAAGACATATATATCGGCATATTATTACCACTAACGGGGAACTATGCTCGCTTTGGCATAGAAGCTTTACATGGTATTCGCTTGGCTATGAGCGAACAAAAACAAGGTAATATTCATCTATACATCGAAGACACAGGGAGTGGGGTGGATGCAACCATTGCAGCTTACCAACGCTTAAATGATAAAGGTGTGGATTGGATGATTGGCCCCCTATTAAGCAAACACACAGAAGCACTGCTACCTTACCTAAAGAAAAATATTCCTGTCATCAGCTTAAGCAGCCAAAACAGCCTCGCAGAAGCTTCACCTGCATTATTTATCCATAACACAGCCAAAAATACGCAAGCTGTTTTTATGGCTCAAAACAGCATCAACCAAGGCATGCAACGCATGGCAGTAATTTATGGAAACAGTCCGAGTCAAGCCCGTGAGGCCAATGCTTTCGCAGCTGAATTCACGCGTTTGGGCGGTGAGATAAGCAACAGTAGTGCCTTGAATAATCACAGCTTAGATCAACGCAGTATATTAAATAACCTTCGCGAAAAATCCGATGATGAGGCATTATTGGAAGAGTTGTTATTCGATCTGGCATTGTTTTCTCCAGAAACCAATCTTGAAGTACATATGCCAGTAGGCATTGATGGGCTTTATATCGCAACAAATGGAAAGCAGGTTTCAGAATTAGCTGGGCAGTTGGCATATGTCGATATTCGCAATATTCCAATGCTCGGTAGCAGTCGTTGGATGGATGGCCACTTGCTCGATGATCGAGGGCGCAATCTATCTTCAGCACGTTTTATTCAAAATAATATAATCTATCAAGATACATCTAACTTCCTAGAGAAATACCGAGAAATATGGGGGCAAGGTCAACCTAAAAAATTATTTGTGATCGCCTATGACTCAACCCGTATAGCAACACTTATTGGCAGTCTTCTAGGGCTACATGGTTATAATGCTATCCAAGCCATGCACGACCCAGAGGGTTTTCCTAATAAAAGTGGGCATGTATATTTTAACGAATCTGGCGTAGGCAATAAAACATTTAAAATATTTAAAATAAAACGCGGCAAGTTGATTCCTTCAAGTTAAGCTTTTGTCTTAGTAACCAGGGCACCTCGAAAAACCTCGGACGAGTCAAACGACGCTGATTTTTACTCATAGCAAGGCGCAATGAAATGAGTAATAGCATCGCTATTGCCCATTTTATTCAACGAAGCTAGGGGTGAAAAGCACAAGTTTGGCGAAGTTTCGAGGTTTTTCGAGGTGCCCACCAGCCTATTTAGCCATTTGCTTCACGGTTAATCAGATTATTTAACCTTTCACGATTTGCGTCATGAAGCAACTTCACGATTTACAACTAAATTTCAAGTTCACTAATTAGCAAAAATCACAGGTCATAAAGATACACGTATGCTGTTAAGGCATGTTGTAGCACCCCCACCTCATAAGGGCAGCTCGAAAATTAACATCCTCTAACACTTGGACTAAACCTGCCCACCCACACCTTTATACTTCTCAACAAAAGTGGCAACTTTCTGAAAAACACTTTGTTTCTTGGTTAAGTACTCTGGGTTAAGCGGGCTCATTTTGGGTAGAATTGTATTAAGTTCCGTTCCATTCTCACTAGCGTATTCTCGTTTTAACGATGCGGTGATATAACGTTTGGCAGCTTCTTGATTTAGGTTCTCGCCTTCAATCAATGCTGCTGCTTCACGCTGTTGTTCTGCTTGTGCAAAATTAAAGAAAGCATCAATAATACCTGCTTTATCGGTAAGATCATCCAAATCGGTTTGATTGATAAAATCAACCAGCAAACTTTCTTTAGCACGGTTATCCATACTCGCACGAATCAAACGGCGCACTTCTTCAAGTAGTGTTTCTTTATCTTTGATGTTTTTATTATGCTCAAAAATCAATTCCAGAATATAATCCAAATTAATCTCTTGTGACTTGAGTAAATCAACCTCAAAAACCACATCATCCCAATCAAGGGTTGAGCTTTCTTTTGCGTTGGCATCTTTTTCTCGGCGCAACCAATCACGAATATCGTTATAGGTTGAACGGTAATCCTGAACCACACGTTCAGGCAATATCTTAGTCTCTTGCATAGCAACCAAATCATCATCGCTTAAATAGTGTTTGACCTTAAACACCTCTACAGCAGCAGAATCAGTCACATCCAAGCTTTGCAAGGCTTTTAACCCGGCAAATTCATCGTAGTTTTGCAGCACGTTTTCAGCGCGCAAATATTCACCAAACAATTTAGCAAAATCTTTTTTATCTTTTTCTTTCTCAATGGCATCAGGGTTAGGGAAACGTTGCTGTAGCTCTTCCACCACATCCACATAACCACGCCTAGCTGCACCAGTTGCTATATCGGTAAAGCCTTGCATATATTCATCATAGCTTTTTTCCAACACCACATTTTGGGTGTTCTTATCCCCAAATAAGGTAATCGCAGCAATGGTGGCTTGCTCCAAATCACGGAAGGTGATGATATTACCGAAAGTTTTGGTGGCATCATAAATACGGTTGGTGCGTGAATAGGCTTGAATCAAGCCATGATAGCGCAGGTTTTTATCCACAAACAGCGTATTCAAAGTAGGCGCATCAAACCCTGTTAAAAACATGCCCACAACAATAAGCAAGTCCACTTCTTGGTTTTTTACCCGCTTGGCAAGGTCACGGTAATAGTTCTGAAATGATTTACTATCCACGCCGTAGTTGGTTTGAAACATGGCATTATAATCATCAATGGCAGCACTTAAAAATTCTTTGGCACTGCTATCCATGGCAGTAGGCTCAAAGCCTTCATCGGGAATATCGCCTATGGCATCTTGCGCTTCATTGGCAGCAAAAGAGAAGATAGTTGCGATTTTCAATGGCTTGTCGCTATCCGCCTGTAAGTCATTCAGCGTTTCATAATACAACTTGGCTGCATCTTTACTGCTCACCGCAAACATAGCATTAAACCCTTTGCCCTTTCCTTGAACAAAACCTTGTAGTCTATGCATTTTTTGTTTGAAGTTGTTTAAAATATACTGTGATATTTCTGCAATACGCTCGGGATGCAATAAAGCTTGTTTATTTTCCGAAGCTGTGAGCTTTTGCTCATCCATTTCCGTTTCAAATGTTTTAAATTGTGGGCGCACATCATTGTAGTCCACCTTGAATTTGAGCACCTTTTCATCACGAATGGCATCGGTAATCACATACGAATGCAACTCACGACCAAACACGCTGGCGGTGGTTTCTGCACCCAATGCATTGTCTGGGAAGATGGGTGTGCCTGTAAAACCGAACTGATAAAATTTCTTGAATTTCTTTTTCAGGTTCTTTTGTGCTTCACCAAATTGTGAGCGGTGCGCCTCATCAAAAATAAACACCACTTGTTTGTTGTAAATGGGCAAGTCGCCTTCGCCTTTCATTAAGTTATTCAGCTTTTGAATGGTGGTGACAATGATTTTATTGTCGTCTTTGTCTAAGTTGCGTTTTAGCCCTGCTGTGCTGTCTGATCCATTCACGCTATCGGGTGAAAAGCGTTGGTATTCTTTCATGGTCTGATAATCAAGGTCTTTTCTATCGACCACAAAGAACACTTTATCGACAAACTCAAGCGCAGTCGCCAACCGTGCTGCTTTAAAGCTGGTTAATGTTTTACCCGAGCCAGTGGTATGCCAAATATAACCCCCACTCTCCAGGCTGCTCCAATTTTTGGCTTGATACGCACTGTTAATTTTCCATAAAATACGTTCAGTGGCAGCAATTTGATAAGGGCGCATCACCAGCAAGGTATCACTCACATCAAACACCGAATAATGCAGCAGCACATTCAACAAGGTATTTTTTTGGAAAAAGGTAGCCGTAAAATCCTTCAAATCTTTGATTAGAGTATTATCGGCTCTTGCCCAATTCATGGTGAAATCAAAGCTGTTTTTATCGCGCTGGGTGGTATTGGCAAAATATCGGCTATCCGTACCATTTGAAATCACAAAAAGCTGCAAAAATTTATACAAAGAATTGTCCGCATTAAAGCTTTCTTTGCTATAGCGGTGGATTTGATTAAAGGCTTCCCGAATCGCCACACCGCGCTTTTTCAGCTCAATTTGCACCAAAGGTAAACCGTTCACCAAAATGGTCACATCATAGCGGTTGGCATGGGTGCCTTTTTGTTCAAGCTGTTTAATCACCTGCACTTTATTGCGGGCAACATTCTTTTTATCCAACAAGTAAATATTTTGGATATGCCCATCATCAAATACAAAATCATGGATATAGTCATCATGGATTTTGCGGGTTTTATCAAGGCTATTGTCGCTGGGTTTATCCAAATATTGCTCTACAAAGCGCACCCATTCATCATCTGAAAGCTGCACATTATTGAGCGTTTGCAACTGTTTCCGCACATTTTTCAGTAGTGCTTCAGGCGTGGTTACATTTGGCAAATATTCATAGCCTTGGTTTTGTAAATCTTGGATAAGCTCATGCTCTAAGTCTGCTTCGGTTTGGTAGCCTTCGCTTACCTGCCAATCTTTGCTGTATTTATCCAGCACGATGAAGTGATTTGATTCGGCGATGGTTTTATAAGTTGTCATTCGTTTGATTCCATATATCCATTTTCAGACAGTTCATGCAGCCTTGCCTGAATCAATTTTTTATCGGGCAGTTGCAACTCATATTGAGCGACCATCGTAGGTGATAAGTTACGCGACAATGCGTATTCCACCACTTCTTCATCTTTATCTCGGCACAACAATATACCTATGCTTGGATTTTCATGGAGCTTTTTGACATCACGATCCAAAGCTTCAAGGTAAAAATTAAGCTGCCCCAAATGCTCAGGGCTAAATTTTCCTATTTTCAATTCAAAGGCCACCAAAGCCGACAAACCACGGTGAAAGAAGAGTAGATCAATATAAAAATCCTGGTTGCCTACTTGTAAACGGTATTCTTCGCCCACAAAAATAAAGTCCTTACCCAATTCGAGAATAAATTGCTTCATATTGTGAATTAAAGCTTGTTGCAAATGACTTTCATCATGCTGCATTGGTAAGCCCAAAAACTCTAACACATAATTATCTTTCAATGTGTTGGTAATGGATGGGTGCAATTCTCTCAGCACTGCCGAGAGTTTTTGATTGCCGAGCATAGTGCGTTCAAAGTGAGCGGCGCTAATTTGGCGTTCCAACGCCCTTGATGAGTAGCCCTCTTTGATGCACAGCCTTAAATAATATTCGCGCTCTTCAACAGATTTGCAGCGTGAAAAGATGATGGTGTTGTGTGTCCAAGGCAATGCTCTCACCAGTGGTGAGAGTTTTTCATCTGCTTGATAAGTTTCAAAAAACTGTTTCATCCGCCATAGATTTTTATCACTAAAACCTTTGAGTTCGGGGTCTTGTTGGGCAATATATTGTGCTAAATCAGTGACAACTTTTTTTCCCCACGCCTGCGAGCTAACTTTCTGACTGATCAATTGACCAATATGCCAATAAAGATCCATTAAAGCGGTGTTGATGTGGGTAAAAACCTTTTGCCGAGATTGTTGAATCTGCTGCAATATTTCAGAAAAGTCTTTCTGTGTGTGTTGTGGTGTCTTTTTCATCTATGCCTCCGCTTTAGGAAAGCTTAAAAGTAAATCACGATAATATTCATATTGTTTTTGCCGCAGCTCAATTTCACGCGGTAAACCTTCGCTGATAGAATTGGTTAATGCGTCGAATTTATCCAAAATAGAAACGATACGGGCTTGTTCGATAGGTGAAAATGGTGGGATTTTGATGCTATTTAAATTCTTTTGATTTAATTTCGGTTGAGCTGCCCCTGAAATATATGGTGTTAAATCAATACTATTTAAATAGAACTCAACAAACCTACGTTCAGCATAAGTATTAAATTTTAGTATATGAGCATGATTATTCACCCAACTTTTTCCGCTAATACTAAAGGCAATTGGCGTTTTTCTTGCGGTTAAATTTGCACCATCTTCTGAAACAAGTAAAAAATCACCATCAAAAATATAATCTTTTACATAATCAACAGTTCCAGATGCTCCATAGTATGGAATTTCACCAGATTCTCTTAAGCCACTTGTGATTGGTTTTCGCATCGAATCAAGATTCTCAGCAACCTCCCCCAAAGTTTTCCATTCCACTTCGCCTTCTTCAAAGGTTAATAGTTGGTCGCGGTAGTAGTTGTATTGCTTTTTGCGGGCAGTAAGCTCGGCAGTAAGCTCGGCAGTAAGCTCGGTAAATGCGTCTAAAATTCGGACGATTTCCTTTTGAATATTGAGGGGAGGGATGGGGATTTGTATTTTTGCCATGTCATTTGCAGAAACATCAATAACCTTTGTACCTTTTGCATATTTTCTTTTTGATTTTGCAAAAATATCTGTTTGAGTAAAATAAACAAAATACTTTCCTAAAATAACATCGCTTGGTTTAAATATGGTTGCATGACCACCTGTAACTGCCGGCTGCTTACCAAAGTAAACCAAAGCTTTTCCTACATCTTCAAGGTTCTCACTTGTATTGGTGATTATCACATCGCCAGTATCAACTTTTTTTAATTTCTTAGCTACTTCAGGTGAAACAAAGGATTTAGTGGCTATCGTACTCACACCGTAATAAGTATAAATCTGTCCATAGTGAATTGCTGGGATACCAGTTTCCGTAAAGTCTTTTTTTGGTAAACCATTTCCACGAACTAACTCACCTACTTCCCCCAAGGTCTTCCACTCCACCTCAAGACCCTCAAGCAGTTTCTCCATAAAATTGCTATGACTCATTGTTTACGGCTCTCTTGTTTGGCTTGATGTTCCAAGGCATTGATGGTTTTCAAGTATTCCTCTTCGACTTGCTCCAGCGTTTTGGCTTTGTATTTTTTATATTCTACTTTGGCTTTATTGGCTGCTTGGCTGTGCACGATGTTTCCTGCGTTGGTGAGTAGTTTTCGCCCTGCCGATGCAAGGATATTGTCCAGCTCACGGATATAATCTGCCATGTGCATTTCACGCTCTTCAATGGCATTTAACTCTGCCAAGTCGAAATAAGCTGATACGAGGTTGTTCAATACACGTAATTCTTTCTCACTGAGGTAGTTTTTGGCAATCATGGCTTCGGCTTGTGTGGGCTGGCTGCCTTTAAAGCTGGTTAAACCTGCAAAGGGTTTATGGCTATCGACACGCAAATAAATCACTTCGCTGGCGGTGTTGCCATGAGCTGCATAATGCAATTTATTTTGCACAATTTTAAAAAAAGTAGTGCTATCTTCACTATTGGGGTCGTAATCGACTGCCGTGGCGTACAACTCCAACACTTGGCGATACATGACTTTTTCACTGGAGCGAATATCACGAATGCGATCGAGTAATTCTTTCCAGTAGTTGCCACCACCAAGATTTTTTAATCGTTCATCATTGAGCGCAAAACCTTTTTTAAGGTATTCTTTTAAAATATTGCTTGCCCAGATACGGAACTGTGTGCCGCGCAGGGATTTTACGCGGTATCCAACCGAAATAATCACATCCAAATTGTAGTAATCTATCTGATAAGTTTTTTCATCAGCGGCAGTTGTTGCAAAATTTGCAACAACTGAATCACGCTGTAACTCGCCTTCCTCAAATATCTTTTTGATGTGGCGGGAAATGGTAGATTTGTCTCTGTCAAACAGCTCCGCGATTTGGTCAAGTGATAACCATGCCGTATCCATATCAAAATTAACATCGACAGATATTTTGCCATCATCAGTCTTAAAAATGACTATTTTGTTGCTGGAATCATTCATGGCAATCTTTCCATGAAACCCAGCTTCGTGATTTGTAAGTGGGTTTAGCAGTTATTCGAAAATCTCGAATAACTGAATTCGCTCTCTGTGTTGTAAACAAATTACTCACGCCTCAATCTCCGCCACAATGGTATCAATATCACTGCGTAGTTTATCAATCTTGGCAACTGTGGTTTTCAGCTCAGTATTGAGCTGGGTAATATCAATCACTTCGCGGGTGTCTTCAGCTTCCACATAGGCGCTGACCGATAGGTTGTAGTCATTTTTAGCTATCGCATCATGTGCCACAGATTTAGAAAAATATGCATCATCCGTTTTGCTATCAAATGTTTGCATCATTTGCGCGATATGTTCATCAGTGAGTATATTGGTATTGGTTTGCGATTTAAACAACTTGCTGGCATCAACAAACTGGGTTGTATTTTCCGTTTTATGCTTGGAAAGCACCAGAATATTCACGGCAATAGATGTGCCAAAAAATAAATTGGGTGCAAGCGAAATCACCGTTTCCACATAGTTGTTATCAATCAAATATTTGCGGATTTTCAGCTCAGCACCACCACGGTAAAAAATACCAGGAAAACAAACAATGGCAGCACGTCCTTTGCTAGACAGATAACTTAGCGCATGCAGCACAAAAGCAAAGTCCGCTTTGGATTTGGGCGCAAGCACGCCAGCAGGGGCAAACCTATCATCATTAATCAGGGTTGGGTCATCGCTACCAATCCATTTTACCGAATACGGCGGGTTAGAAACAATGGCATCAAAGGGTTTATCATCGCCAAAATGCGGGTCTATCAGCGTATTGCCCAGCGCCATATTGAACTTATCGTAGTTCACATTGTGCAAAAACATGTTCATACGGGCGAGGTTGTAGGTGGTGTGATTGATTTCCTGACCAAAAAAGCCATCTTCAATGATATGCTCATCAAAGTGTTTTTTGGCTTGCAGCAATAAAGAGCCTGAACCTGCGGCGGGGTCATAGATTTTATTCACTTTATCTTGCTTGTGCATAGCAAGTTGGGCAATGAGCTTGGATACACTTTGCGGGGTGAAAAATTCACCACCTGATTTGCCTGCATTGGCAGCATAATTCGAGATTAAAAACTCATAGGCATCGCCAAACAAGTCGATTTGATTGTCTTCAAAATCACCAAAGCTAAGCCCTGCTACACCTTTGAGCACGGCGGCTAAACGCATGTTTTTATCAACAACGGTATTGCCCAAACGATTGCTGGTGGTATCAAAATCAGCAAACAGCCCTTTAATATCAGGCTCGGATGGATAGCCATTGGCTGAGCTTTCAATAGCAGAAAATATAGCTGCTAAATCGGTGTTTAGGTTGGGGTTATCATTGGCATTGGCAGCAATATTAGCAAATAACTGGCTTGGGTAGATAAAATAACCTTTGGTTTTAATGGCATCGTCTTTGATGTCATCGGTAATAACAACATCAGAGAGCTTAGCATAGTTAACGCTTTCATCCCCACCTTCAATATAAGCAGCAAAGTTTTCACTGATAAAACGATAGAATAAAGTACCCAATACATACTGCTTAAAATCCCAGCCATCAACCGAGCCGCGAACAGCATTGGCAATTTGCCAAATTTGGCTTTGTAGTTGAGCGCGTTGTTGCGTACTTGTCATTGTTTAATCCCTGTTACATACATTTTAAATAGCTATCAGCTCATAAATAGTTTGATATGTATCGTGCTTCTTTTCCTGAATGTAGTGAAGGGTATTGGTGTAAATCAGATTCAGAGCTTCAATGGTCTAACAGGCTCTTCATCTTTTCCCTGCTTCAGCCCTCAAAATAATGCAGGGACATTGCCCACGATGCTTGCCCGAACATATCCCTCTGCATTACCCTCATCCCACCCAAGGGCAAGCTTAGTACAGCACCATACATTTATAAAGCGTGGACAACAAGTGGACAAAGAGCATGAAAAAAGCCCCCCTATTTCTAGAAAACCCGTAACTATTCAGCATGGTGTTTTAAGGTGTCATCCCGAGCGAAGTCGAGGGATCTTTCATGGAGATTGCGTTAAAAGATGTCTCAACTACGTTCGACATGACACATTATTGCGTGTTTGAATGAATATGCTGAATAGTTACCAAATTTGTAACTATTCAGCATGCTTCCAAGCCCCTTCTCCCATTCAGGGGAGAAGGTTGGGATGAGGGGTGATTTCCTCAAACATCAACGATAATTGTTATATGCAAACCCTCACCCCAGCCCTCAAAGCACTCTCTCTTGCTGGGCAATTCACCTTGTCCCTTAAAAGGGCAAGGCAGGACAATGCTGAATAGTTACAAAAACCCTTTGCTTATTGGCTGGGGAACGTGGATTACTCAAGGCATCCATGCCTTTCGCCCTGCGGGTCACTGCTGAAGCAGTGTTCAAACTGGCTATCCTGCCAGTTTGTCGAATAAATTCTCATCCACAATGCAAAAGACCCGCTCAATGAGCGGGTCTGAATTTGGCTGGGGAACGTGGATTCGAACCACGGTTGGCGGAGTCAGAGTCCGCAGTCCTGCCGCTAGACGATTCCCCAATAAGCTCGGCACGATAAGGCTTTAGCTATGCCGCGTCAATATCGCTTTCTGCGCTTTGTAGCCACATCAAGAGTTGCTGTTCATCCACAATGCTGACATCCAATTGTTTGGCTTTTTCCAACTTGGAACCTGCTTGCTCGCCTGCAACTACATAATCAGTTTTTTTCGAGACTGAGCCGCTAACTTTGGCTCCCAAATCTCGTAATTTATTTTGCGCATCACTGCGTTTCAAAGATACAAAACTACCCGTTAATACTACCGTTTTACCAACCAGCGGATGTCCTGCATCCTGCTTTTTAATCACCATTGTTTCAGGCTGCACACCAGAGGCATGCAAGCGCTGCAAAACATCCATATTGTGTTGTTCAGCAAAAAATGTGCGAACGCTGCTTGCCACTTCTGTCCCGACATCATTGATACGCAACAATGCCTCTTCATCCGCCCCACTTACAGCCTGCCAGGTTCCAAATGTTTCAGCCAATGCTCGTGCTGTCGCCTGACCAACATGACGAATGCCTAGGGCAAAAATAAAGTGTGGCAATGAGCATGATTTACTTTGTTCAATTGCTTGTTGCAAGTTGGCTATTTTTTTCTCACCCATGCCTTGCCATTGCGACAAGGATGACCAGTCCAACTCATATAAATCAGCCATCGTATGCAAAAGCCCTTCATCCACCAAACGGGCAATGAGTTTTTCACCCAAGCCTTCAATATCCATGCCATTGCGCGATACAAAGTGTGATAAACGCTCTTTTAACTGCGCAGGGCAAGACAAACCACCACTGCAACGAATCGCAGCTTCACCTTCTTCTTGCACAAGCAATGACGCACACTCAGGGCAATGGCTAGGAATTGTAACAGCTAAAGCCCTTTGCTCGGCATCAGCATTCACAACACGCACCACTTCAGGAATCACATCACCAGCACGCCGCACAATAACTGTATCACCTTGTCGTACATCTTTACGTGCCAATTCATTGATATTATGCAATGTAGCACGCGAAACCATCACACCCGCTACTAATACAGGCTGCATCACTGCCACAGGTGTAATTACGCCTGTTCGCCCTACCTGCCAAATAATTTCATCAACAGTGGTTTCAACCTCTTCAGCTGGGAATTTATGCGCAATCGCCCAACGCGGTGAACGCGCTACATAGCCTATCTGTTCCTGCAACTCGAAATTATTGAGTTTAAATACCAAGCCATCAACCTCATACGAAAGGCTCGCACGCTGTTTTAAGAACTTATCGTAATAAACCAATACATCCTGAATATTGGAAAAGAGAGTATAATTTTGTACTGCAAAACCGAGACTGTATAAACGCTCAAAAAGCTTGGTCTGACTTGATACCCAGCCACGACCACCCAAACCAACCCCATAAGCAAAAAAACTTAACTTACGACTTGCACTAACTTTGGCATCAAGCTGCCGCAATGAGCCTGCTGCTGCATTGCGAGGATTGGCAAATAATTTATCACCTGCTGCTTGCTGCGCTTGGTTCAATTGCTCAAATGCAGGTTTGGACATATAAACTTCACCGCGCACTTCCAACACATCAGGCAGATTATTTAAAGCTCTTAATCGCCAAGGAATATCTGAAATACTACGAATATTATCGGTAACATTTTCACCCACACGCCCATCACCACGTGTTGCCGCACTAACCAAAACACCTGCTTCATAACGTAAATTTACAGCCAAACCATCAATTTTAGGCTCGACAATATATTCATATGATTCATCACCCAATATATCCGCAATACGCTTATCAAAAGCCAGCACCTCATCTGAATCAAAGGCATTGGCAAGCGATAACATCGGCTCACCATGTTCGCATGCTGTGAAAGCCTGACTAAGTGGTGCGCCCACTGTCTGTGTTGGTGAATCTTTTGGAATGGGCAAACCCAGTTGCGCCTCTAAATCGTTTAAACGACGCAATAAACCATCATATTCCGCATCCGTTATTTTAGGGTCATCTAAAACATAATAACGGTAATTGTGTTCATGCAATTCATAACGCAGTTGTGCTAATTCTAACATTTGCTCATCTTGCGTTGGAAACAAACTCACCATTTCACAGCACTTACATCCTTACCATCGAGTAAATCTTTAATATTTTTTTGGATAGATGGGGACATCCACTCAATAGCTCCAATCAAATGTGCTTGCACATGCCCTTCACGATCAATTAAAAAGGTTTCAGGATAACGATAAACACCATAGTTTGCAGACACCGTTGAATCTATATCGTGCAAAACAAGAAATGGTAAATTGTACTCTGCAACAAAATCTTTAAGTGCCTTAGAATCACGATCCACAGATACAGCCACTACTTTTAAACCTTTACCAGCATACTTCTTAGACAGCTTAACCATTGAAGGCATTTCCTGACGGCATGGTGGACACCATGTTGCCCAAAAGTTTAACAATATCACATCACCTTTTGGCAATGCATGTTTTTTGCTCTGTAAATCAGGTAATGAAAAGTCCAAGGCGACATCGCCCATTGTTACTTTCTTTTTCGCCTCTGGTAACCCGAACCATGCCACACCTGCAATCACTGCCACCAAAGCACCCATAAATAACCAACGACCTAACATCCAGCAACCTCCGCTAACGCAAATAAACCTTTCTCACTCCGTGATTGAAATATCTATCACTGGTCGAAAAAAGATTCATCCGCTCAATTTTTTCATGTTAATAACAGTTCAATATCCTGTTGTTCTATGCGGTGCATCAACTGCACCTGTTTCTGCATAAGCAATACTGGCACATCCATACCATACAATGCTGCCAAAGCCACATCTTGATCCACATCCACTACTTCTAATGTACAACGTCCCTGCGCTACAAAAGCTGCCAATACAGTCTCAGCATCTTCACATAAACAGCATGCTTTACGACTCATTAACTGTAGCGCAGGAACTTCTGTCATTATTTATTCTTTTTCGGCAATCGAATCAAAGCAAACGTCTGATCACCATGTCGATCCATCATCACACGCAGAGTGCTCCCTTCTTCAACCTTATCCATGACCTTGGCAAGGTCTGATATATTTTTGATCAACTGCCCATTGACCTTATACAAGACATCATCAACTTCAATGCCTGCACGTGCAGCAGGACTCCTAGGACGCACAGAACGCACCACAAGCCCATGTTTCACGCGTACATTTAGCGTCTTGCGTGTATCTTTATCCAGTTTAGCCAACGCCAAACCCAGTGTCGCCTTGCCTTTCTTGCCCGCAACACTGACAGAAACATCACTATCCATTTTTTCAACAATCACAGGAATTTTCAGATATTTACCATCACGAACCAAACCTACAATCACCTTATCACCAGGATGATGACGTGCAATTCGAATGGGCAAATCGTGTGCATTCTTAATCTTATGCCCATCAATGGACATAATCACATCACCAGCTTGAATACCAGCGTTGTCTGCTGCTGAACCAGATTGCACTTGTGGTACCAACGCACCACTTTTACTTTTTAATCCCAAAGCTTTCATACTCTCTTCATCGACATCACGAATCATGACACCCAATCGAGCTCGCTGCACACGCCCTGTTGTCCGCAATTCATCGAAAACGGAATGCACTAGGTTGATAGGAATAGCAAAACCAATACCATTATTACCACCACTGCGCGAATAGATTGCAGTATTAATACCGACAACTTCACCCTTGGTATTAAACAATGGTCCGCCCGAATTACCAGGGTTAATCGCCGCATCTGTTTGAATAAAATCATCATAAGGGCCTGAACCAATCACGCGTCCA
>Ga0256829_1001407_pt1 | contig 19947 bp, 15 predicted proteins | sample 131447metaG_FD_185979 | JGI IMG/M metagenome (GOLD analysis project Ga0256829, IMG submission 185979) | Hydrothermal vent microbial communities from Lau Basin, Pacific Ocean - 131-447 | ecosystem: Environmental > Aquatic > Marine > Hydrothermal vents | place: Pacific Ocean: Lau Basin | collected...
TCAGAGATGTTTAAAGATACCCATCAGTTGAATGCCTTTGCCTTACCGTTTGATCTGCCGAAATTGCCTATTTATCTGATATGGAATAAGGGGTTGAATCGGGATAAGGGGCATCAGTGGCTTAGGGGGGTGATTGTGGGGTGTTTAGTAAAGTGAAATAGGTTAGGTACCGCCAAGCTTTACACTAAGTAGGTATCTGAGCGCTATACGAACTTAAATCGCCAGCACAAAAAGCCAGGATCTCGAGATACACGAGCCTCAAATAGAAGGCATAAAACTTACTCTGAAGTCTTCACATCAGGGTATTGCTCAAGAATATCTTTAAAAGTAGCGTCTGCTTGCTGTAATTGAATCTCTGTAAGTAAGGCACCTAAACTAGCAAGATTATCTGTAGCTTCTTGATAGCCATTTTGGACAGCAATCTTCAACCAAACATATGCTCGCACCAAGTCTTTATCTACTCCCAGCCCGCCTTGATACAAGCCTCCTAAATTGCTTTGAGCAATTACAAACCCGCCCTGCGCTGCCTTTAACTCCCACAAAGCCGCATCTTTATCACTTTGTTCTACACCAAGTCCTTTAGCGTACATAGACGCCAAATTATGTTGCGCATAGGCATTTCCCTGCCCAGCAGCTGCTGTAAATAATTCAAGAGCCTTACTGTAGTCTTTCTTTACATACTCACCATTGACATAAGCCACTGCTAGATTGGATTGAGCGCTCGCGTTCCCTTGCTTGACTGACTTTTCCCACCACTCTATCGCCGCCTCATAATTCTGAGCCACGCCTTCGCCAGACCAAAGCATAATCGCCAAAAGATCCTGCGCGTATGGCTCCCCTTTCTCTGCGGACTGCCTATACCAACCCGCTGCTGCAACAGAATCCTGCTCCATACCCATTCCGTTATCGTAAAGCTCTCCTAAATTCTTCATAGCAAGCCTATCCCCCAGGCTTGCCCCTTGGCGAAACAACTTAGCAGCCTCAACGTAATTCCTCTCTACTCCAAGCCCATTCTTATATAACCACCCCAAACCATTAAAAGCCTCAAGATAACCCTGCGCTACAGCTGCTTGGTACCATTTAACTGATTGACTGTAATCACGATTTACTCCGTATCCATTTGAATACATATAACCTAAGTTATATTTCGATTGAGAATTCCCTTGTTCAGCAGCCCTACGAAACCACTTCACTGCCAACACATTGTCCTTATCAACTATCTCGCCTTTTGCGTAGAGTAAACCTAACTTATCTTGTGCATAGACAAATCCTTGCTCTGCAGAAGCTTTAATCCACTTAACAGCATTTCCTGCATTATCACCCGAGGAATCATTTAAATATATCAACCCCGCTCTATATTGAGACTCGGGGTTACCTTGGCTAGCTGCTTTTAGATACCAGTGAAGAGATCTCTCCAAATCTTGGCTTACTCCCAACCCCCCTTCATAAATCTGACCTAAAGCGACTTGGGCATTTGCATACCCTTGGGTCGCCGAACGTGAAAACCACTTCCTTGCTTCAGCATAATCTTTTTCACCCACTTCTCCTTGAGCATAAAGGATTCCTAATGCATTCTGAGCTTTAGCATTCCCCTGCTCAGCAGCCTTCATAAATAACTCAAAAGCCACCATATTGTCTTTTTGTACACCTTGCCCTTTGGCATAAATAATACCTAATTCAACTTGGGATATAGCATCTCCACTGGCAGCCTTCAGTCGGAGCTGTTCGATACCTTCACTCGCCAGTACATCAACCGTAAGCAAGATAAAAAAACAAATTTTAAAACCCATTCTCATATCTAACTCCAAGGGTAATCCTCAATGGAAATTACAAAATTTTAGGATATGACATTGACGGGAAATAGAACCTAGCTCGTAATCCGGGAATGATCAGCAAGCGCAAAGATATCGATATTGACGATGTCAGATTTAAGGCCAGTCTCTATTCATCAGCTAAAGAGAAACATCAACTAAATAACCGGTCACCTGAACATCTATACCTCTAGAAATACCAGCCTCCCCTCCTGATCTATTCATATGCATACAGAAAAACTGGCCAGGCTCGGCATAAATCCTAATTGGCTGACTCACCAAGTAATTCAATATCGAACCACTAACAACGACCATTTCAGGCTTCTGAAGTACATGTCGAATATCCGGTGCTTCAGGACATACTCCCGATGACACCTCAATAATCGCCCTCATCCCCATTTGAGGATCATAAGAAACAATATTCAGGGATATATACTCTACAACTAGTCGCTTGCCTTCAGGCACCTGAAAAAGTAACTGCCGATGAGGGCTTCCTACAGCTTGGTATATGTTATTGAAATGGAAGGGTTGTTTAGCAGGGTTATCCACATCACGTACATCCTGAGGTCCTTCGGGATCACTACCAGGCTTTGCAGCAAACGCATTCAATGAAAAAAGTACTGAGAAGATAAGAATAATTGAAGCCCGCGCCATGATTGTCACTCTCTATACAGCAATACATAGGCGTAAGTATAGGTCGACAGTAGAAATCAACATTAGACAATAAGATGATTTCCACCGTTGTGAACATAACACTGAGAGCTATTCCTTTTAACTCTACAATGAAGTGCGCGCCACAGCCTATACCGCAACACACACAACAAAGAACATCGACCGGCACGGACTCGACACCAATCTATACGGGCGCGAAGCCACCAGCAATGCCGCAAGAATTTGTTCATGGGCCTCAGCCTGGGGGATTCGTCAGTTTCAGCAGATCGGCGGGCCAAGTGTAACTGTGTGGCGAGAGCTGAGAAGACTTGAAGCTGATGGCATCGAACAAAAGCTACTGCAAAAGATCACCCAAGCCGCCGATGATGCTGACTGGGCTACTTATACCGAACTGATGGGGGGAGTGAACTGTGCTCGCAAAGACCGGCCCCTACGCCCGCTGATGATTGAACAGCCCACTACCAGTAAATACGGTGAAGTCATTAAAACACTCAAAGGGCTATTATTTGGTCACTTTGCCGTCAGAACCCGTTTTCATGAATGGACAGTTCGTGTAGCCCAATCAAATGCCGATGCTGATCGGGACTCAGAAGAATTAACCGCGAACCAACACAAAGAAGCCGTCCAAAAGGCGGCTGACTTCCGAGCACCGCCGCAGGCGTGTGCTACCTTGGAGTTCTGTCAATAACTGTACGATACAAACAAGGATAGGTATGGAAATAAGGCTAACCACTCAACCCCAAAGCATTTTAACAGATTCATCCACTAGGTATTCTTCTTTTTGGAAATCCAGAATTTATGCTCACTATCTAAAAAAACAACATAAAAAGTACTCCCTGAAACATACCCGGAAACTCTTGGTATACCCCCAATCCCCTCAATTACAGCCCAAGCAACGTGCTTATCTACATGTGCCGGGTGGAAAAAACCAGTACTATCAGGGGAAGGGAAATCCCCATATATTTTTATTTGACGCTGTCCGCAGGCCTCATCACGCGTCAACTTAGAAAGCTGGGATATTCTTTCAACAAGAGCAGGCAAGAGCTTCTTACTCTCCCACAACTCTACTGTTTCCTCCTCACCTTTGGGCTGTGTTTGGTCTAGATCCTTAAAACTAAAGGTAAGTAGCTCCCTATCAGCTACAACCTTTTTTCCTCCCGAGTCCCCTCTCTCCTTGAGAACCTTTTATTACTTCTATCCCTAGGCATTGAACATTTCCCCTAGGCCTTCAGCAGAAGAAAATAATGGGATAGCGCCATACTTCCCCAATAAATAATCTCGACTATAGCTATTTTCCTTCCTTGTATAATGCTCTTTGTATTCAATCAAGGAATACAGTTCACTTTCATGTCGACCATTCTTATCAACAAACCACACCTGATCTCTTCTAAACAGCTCATTTGTCAACAAATTAGTATCATGACAAGTTACTATTAACTGGCTCCCTCCATGACTATGATCATTAAAAATACCTATAATAAATTTGCACAACAATGTGTGAAACTTACTATCAAACTCATCAACCACCAGAATTTCATTATTTTTAATAACATCATACAGAGGCCCCAAAAGGTAGATTAATTTCTGAGTACCATCGGATTCAAAACTAATTGGAAGAGAATAAAAATCATCACCCTCACCGCCTCTTTTAATTACGTCAATCTCTTTTTTCTTAAACTTTCTATTCTCAAAAATCCCTTCAAGCTTTGAAAAAACATCTTGCAGCTCTTTATCTTTTAAACTCGCTTCCTTTGTTTTAACTAGAGGGAATTCAGTTTCACTTTCAACAACACTAATATCATGTATCTGAACTGCCTTAAGAATCTCCAGTGCCCAACCTTTAAAATCTGGATCTTCTTCAAACAGCTTTACTGTGAAGTTTCTAAAACCTTTATCTTCAATGCCCGAGATAATATTTAATTTTTTAAACCATTCAGTAACAACTGTAGAACGCTCTCCATCGAACTGAGATAGCACTGAAACAAAAGGTATGGTTGGTTTCGTTTTTTCAATTAGGAAAGTTTCTCCATCCTCTTTCGTAAAGAATTTTGCCTCAGAAAAAGAGCGTTGATTATAGGATACAGTTTGCCTATAACGATGAAATAGATTTGTCTCACGACTACTTTTAATCCAATAAAGCCACTCTTCAACTATATCACCGTCTGAGATCTCTAATCCGTAACGGTAAAGATTACCCTCTGCAATAAAGGTGACTTCAAATTCCGTTGGTATATCAAAGTAATTCTCTTTTAGAAAAAAAGGTATGGCGCTCAAGGTTTCAGGCTTCTCCACTGAACCCAAAGAGCCTAAAACTATTCTTTGCAACACACTTAGGGCTTCGATTAGGTTTGTTTTACCAGATCCATTTGCTCCAAAAATAGCAGCGCTTTTTAAAACGCTTTTTATCCCAAAAGCATCAACAGTTTCAGTATTGTTAAGATTTGTCTGTTCTTTAGTTGAGGTGGAAGCGACCATATTCAAGTCTTGAGCATGATTGAAAGAGGCAAAGTTTTGAACAGAAAAGTTGATGAGCATTTTCAAAGCCATATTGCTAAGTTAAAAAACCGAAAGATAGCAGTTAATACGGAAAAACGGGGGTACTAGGGTTTTTCCCTCGTAAACGGACAAAAGCCTCTGGAGCCTCCGCCATTCCTGGCCTCTCAGAGGGGGTTACTTTCAATTTTCTTATTGTTGTGGAGTATTTTGGCTAAAATCGCTGGCTTTGAGCATTGATAATGGCCACCGAAAAACGTATCAAAATCCTGACCAAGACCGAGAGTACCGAGCTGTTCGGCCCTCCCATTCTAAGTTCGAATGATCAACGTTTCTTCTTCACTCTCAATGACGCCGAATTAGCTGAATGCAACAGAATCCGTAAGCGGGATCACAGGTGCATGTTTGTTTTACTGCTGGGCTACTTCAAAGTAAAGCCCATCATGTTGAGCACCGGCTATCATCAAATTAAGCAGGACCTCAAGTATGTGTGCTCCGAAGTCCTCCCAGGCCCTGGTTTCCGACCCTTCAATCTTACTCAGAAAGCCCGTATTCGGATTTACCAACGCATCTTCAAATTGACGGGCCATCAGCGCTGGCTCAACAACAATCATAGTTCGGCGTTGGCAAAGGATCTTAATGAGCATGCACGGGCATGGGGTCAACCGAGAGCTCTATTCGATAGGGCTATAGAATACTTGTCAGCACAAAAAATCGCCATCCCTGGGTACACCGTGCTGCAGGACTTAATCAGTGATGTTGTGAGTGTCACAAACGATCAGTTTGCCCGTCAACTTGAGGATCTTATATCTGCGGATTTGGCAGTGATGCTATCTGAACTTGTTAATGGAAATAACACATTAACCCTGCGGCAGTTGCGTCAATCTGCCAGAAACTTCACGAGGAATGAGCTGGAGAAAGAACTTGCAGTGCATTCCTATATCCAACCATGGATACCGGAAGTTAATGAGGTGTTGAGCGCGTTATCTCTGTCCTCGAAGAATCAGCAACACTTTGCTGAGCGGGTGAATTACTACGGTGCCAAGCTACAGCGCCAATCTACTGGCAATCAACGGCTTTATCTGTTGTGTTATCTGCAAACCCGCTGGGTACAGGCATTGGAGCGCATTGCCGATGGTTTTGTTCATCATGTTCGACAGATAAAACAAAAAGCCAAGGCCTACGCACAGGAATCGGTTTACCAAGACTGGCAAAACGCCGCTAAAAACGTCAGCAAGGCAGCGGAAGTTCTTCATCTGTTCATTGATGATCGTATCGATCAAGCGCAACCGTTTGGGGCGGTAAAGCAGCAGGCTCTGAAGTTGCTTGCGGCTAAAGAACTGGAATCTGTATGTCTGTTCCTTAATGAACAAAAGCGTTCTGTTGAGGAAGCTATGTGGCAATATTATGACCAGAGAGATAGCTTGAGGGAAGGGTTGCTTCGACAGCTGTTTGTTTGTCTGCACTTTGAAGGCAGCGAGGGAACTATCCGCCTAGCGGCAGCGCTGGGTCAAGCCCAGCTTGAGCTCTCAGTACATAGAATCATCTCAGAGGAAAATATAGACTGCCGGCTTCCCCCCAAGAAACAATTATCGTTTTTGCAGGACGAGGACGGAAATTTTAACCAAGGTCGCTACGAGTGGTACCTGTATCTGCAGATCCCCGATCGGTTGAATGGCCAGCTGACCTTGCCTAATATCATTAAATACAGGAGCTTGGATGCTGATCTGGTGAGTCGGGAACGTTGGCGAAGGGATAAGAGCAAGTTGTTGGAGCAAACTAAGCTACCTAAGTTGTCCGCCGAACCGAACAAGTTGATTGAGCAAATGTCCAGGGATCTGGAGATCCGTTTGTATGAGGTCAGTGAATATCTAGAACGAGACGATAACCGAAATATTATCCTACGTAATCCCAAGGGTAAGCGCCTATGGCGGTTGCCGACGGCAAGTAAAAAGTACCTGGTCAACAACCCCTTCTTTCAGCAAATACCGACAACGGGCGTTGCCGACGTTTTGCGTATGGTGGATCGCGACACCCGGTTCATTGACTGTTTTGAACATGTGCTGGGCTCGCAGCCCAAGAGCAGAGTCCATGAATATGACCTGTTGGCGATTCTGGTGGGAAATGCGACTAACCAAGGGATCTACGGTATGGCACAAGTCTCCGATCGAACCTATGACCAGCTCAGCACCATTCAGGCAAACTATCTGCGACTGGATAGCCTGAATGCAGCCAACGACACCATCAACAACGCAACGGCAAAGCTGCCCATTTTCAAGCATTACAACATTCAAGAGGATGTTATCCACGCCAGTGCCGATGGCCAAAAGTTCGAGGCACGGAGAGAGACCTTCAAAACGCGCTACTCTTCGAAGTACTTCGGTACTCAGAAAGGCGTCTCGGCCATGAGCTTAATTGCCAACCATACCGCCATCAATGCCCGGGTGATCGGCGCGAATGAACACGAATCCCACTACATCTTTGACTTGTTGATGAATAACAGCTCGGAGATCACCCCGGACGTACTCTCAACGGATACCCATGGGGTTAATCATGTCAACTTCGCTCTACTGGACCTATTTGGATATAGCTTTGCGCCGCGTTACGCGCAGGTTGGTCGAGTCATTAATGAGATGTTCGATGTGAAAGAAGATAAGGATCAGAGAATCCAGCTACACCTGAAAAAGGCCATCAAAACCAAGCGTATCATGCAACACTGGGATACTATCCAGCGCATTGCTGTGTCGCTCAAAGAACGAAAGACCACACAAGCCACGTTGGTTCGGAAACTCTCAGGTTACAAGAAAAACCATCCCTTGCTGGAGGCGCTGACCGAGTTCAATCGCCTGGTAAAAGCAAATTACCTGCTGAACTACATCGATGATGTAAGTCTGCGGAACTACGTTCAGCGAGCCCTGAACCGGGGGGAGGCCTATCACCAGCTGCGTCGAGCTATCAGCAACGTCAATGGGGATCAGTTCCGTGGGAGTTCTGATGAAGAGATCCAGCTATGGAATGAGTGCGCCCGCTTGGTCACCAACGCCATCATCTACTTTAACTCCAGCATACTCAGCCAGTTACTCACGAGCTTCGAATATCAGGGAGACAACAAGCGGGTACAGATCGTCAAACAGGCATCCCCAGTTGCTTGGTATAACATCAACTTAAAGGGTATCTATACCTTCGAATTGAGTGAAAAACTACCAGCTCTGGAGGAGCTTATGTGCTCAATCGAGGGATATTTACCGGTTCGGGAAAAGTAATACCTCCTGGAAGCCCGCTAATAGCGGCGGCTCTAGAAGATTTTGTCTGTTTACGAGGGAAAATCCCCAGCACCCCTTTTTCGTAATAACGTATTGTCTGTACGGAGCACCCGGTTAATTTCGCTAGCTCACCAATCTGCACCACTCTCTCCGAAACTTGACTCTATAGTTACTATAGAGTCTATACTGCGATCCTATCTAAGTACAGGAGTATTCTCATGAAGGATAGCTGCGCGGGGCAATGTACCAATCAGGTAGAAGCCGATATAGCCTCACCGCCTATGACAGACACTCCACCCAACGGCGGATTTGTCAGCCAATTCTCGATCCCCAAGATGGATTGCCCGTCTGAAGAGCGGATGATCCGTATGGCATTGGATGATCTTGGGCCAGGGATCGCCCTTGAATTTGACACGCCACATCGAAAACTCAAAGTCTTTTATGACAATAACCTGGAAACCATACAGTCACGTATCGAATCACTGGGTCTAGGCGCTACGCTGGACTCCACCCAGAATGTTGGCAGCAGTGAATTATCTCAGGCTGTCGCCTCGGAGGATGCCGTCAATCAGAAAGAGGCCGGGATACTCAAGTGGCTGTTAGCCATCAATGGCATCATGTTTTGTATTGAAATGGTTGTTGGCTGGTACGCCCAGTCAACCGGATTGATAGCGGATTCCCTGGATATGTTTGCTGATGCTGCCGTTTATGGATTAGCACTCTACGCAGTTGGTCACGGTGCCCGTATGAAGCTGCGAGCTGCGCATTTTTCCGGCTGGTTACAAATGATTCTAGCACTTGGCGCACTGAGTGAAGTCATCAGGCGATTTATATTTGGCAGTGAGCCCTTATCCATGCTCATGATGAGCTTTGGTTTAATCGCATTGATAGCCAACTGCCTGTGCCTGGTACTGATCCACAAGCAAAAAGACAGTGGCGTACATATGAAAGCGAGTTGGATTTTTTCGGCCAACGATGTGATCGCTAATTTAGGGGTTATCGTGGCAGGTTTACTGGTTGCACTAACAGGTTCACGCTACCCGGATTTGGTGATCGGATTCGTGATCGGGCTAATCGTTTTGAATGGCGCACGCCGTATTCTGCAATTGAAATCGTGAACGCAATTATTTTAGCCTATAGCTACACTCTGTTGCCAAACACAAAGAAGCGCCAAAAACCAATGTCAAAAAGAAAAACATGAATCATGGAGCTAGGTTAATCCAGTATGCACAATCACGATAATGAACCATCCGCCACGCGTATCGGTTGGGCATTCTTTCTCAATCTTGGGTTCACAATCATTGAATTTATTGGTGGTTGGCTCACCAATAGTACAGCGATTATGGCGGACGCGGTTCATGACCTCGGCGATAGCTTATCGATAGGACTGGCCTGGATATTAAGCAAGATCGCTGACAAGCAAGCCAATGAAACCTATAGCTACGGCTATCAGCGGTTTTCCTTATTAGGAGCACTGGTTAACGGTGCGGTTCTAATCGGCGGCTCTGTTTGGGTGTTGAGCGAAGCCATACCCCGTTTATCTAACCCCGAAATGCCGCATACAGAGGGCATGATATTACTAGCCCTATTTGGCGTGGCTGTTAATGGATTTGCGGCTTATAAACTGAGTCATGGGAAATCGCTGAATGAGCGGATTTTGAATTGGCATTTACTGGAAGACGTTTTAGGCTGGGTAGCAGTATTACTCATAGCGCTTGTTCTTACCTTTATCGAACTCCCAATACTAGATCCGCTCTTATCGATCGGTTTTACGCTATTTATACTATTTAATGTCGCTAGGAGCGTCATTGACACCGTTAAGGTTTTTCTTCAGGCAACACCGGACCAGACAATTCAGCAAAACATAATCAATGACTTGGTATCTCTTGAAAATGTTAAAAGAGTTCATCACGTCCACCTTTGGTCACTTGATGGTAACAACCACGTATTAACCGCACACCTTGAACTGGATTTGCCGCTTGGAAATTTAACCCAGAAAGAGGTTAAACAAGAGATTTCAGCAATTTTGCAGCGCTACCATTTGTCCCACACAACAATAGAACTAGAGCTGCCCGACGAGGTTTGCCGGGACGGAAACTTTACCCAAAATAGTGTGTCCAACGGGCCTTGAGCCCTAGCATAGGATGAAATTAGTCGCATTGTTAAAAAAATTCACCAAAAAAGCAGCGCTGTGATCTCATGCACATTGATCCAGCTTGTCATATAGACCAAATGATATATACTTGACCAAATGTTGCGTCCATTTATCTCTTACCTGTTTATCTTTTCGTTACTCTTTATGGGTATCGAAAATACAGTCGATATCGCCGGTGGTGAACACCCCCATGGAGACGACTATGCGCATGTCCTAGATAGCGATGGCCCGCATGAATCGGGTTCAGATAGCGACAGCGAGCATTGCTCACATTGCTGTCACGGCCATACCGGCAGCATCGCCAGTAATATCCCCGTTCTGAACTGTGATATGAATGGCCAGCAGTTTGCTATTTATCAGCCACACCTCCTCAACTTTTCTCAAGCACCTCCCACGCCCCCACCCAACGTATAAATCATTTCTGATCTTTACCTGCACGCCTGCTGTTGCCGAATACTTCCGCATACAGCCACAGTGGTGTGCACTGATATTCACAGAAATCGGACTATGATTTATGCAAACACGAAGCATTATTGCTGCCTTACTATTAGGTAGCCTATCCCTGTTTAGCTGGGCAGATTCAACTAAGTTGCCCCTGCAAGACACCGAACAAGCGTCGCGGCGCGTCAACGCTTCCACAACGCTAACCCTGGAAGATGCCATCACCCGCACCCTGAAAAACAATCCACAGTTGTACCAATACCGTTTTCGCCAGCAGAGCCTTGTAGCACAGCGCGAAAGCAGCTCGCTCTCTCCAGCCCTGAACCTGGGGCTGGAGGTCGAAAACATCGCAGGCAGTGGAGAGTTTAATGGGGTTGATAGCGCGGAAACCACCCTTGCACTGTCTTCTGTGATTGAACTGGGTGCCAAGGCGCGTTCACGGGTTGCGGTGATTGATGCCAGAACCGACCGCTTAAATTTTGAGCGCCAAGCGGCAACGCTGGATGTACTCGGTGAATTAACGACAACGTTTATTCGTTCTCTTTCCACCCAAGAGAACATTGCTCTTGCAATGGAGGCTGTTGCGCTGTCAGAGCAAATGCTAAAAACCGTTAAACAGCGAGCGTCTAAAGGTGCTGCCCCAGAGGCGGAAGTGATGCGTGCTAAAGCAGCGCTCACTCGTACTTCCATTCGACTACAGGCATTGCGCAGCAGTTTTAATCGTCAGAAGGTAACGTTAAGCAGCTTTTGGGGCGGTACCAATCCCCACTTTACTGAGCTGAGTGGCAGCCTGTCTGCATTTGGCGCTTCCGATGATTTTGCCAGTTTATTACAACGCGCCAAGCATTCACCTGCTATTGCCATTTTCACCAGCGAGGCTCGGTTGAAAGATGCCGAGGTCAAACTGGCTCAGGCACAAAGCCGCGTGGATATTGGCTGGCAATTGGGTGTCAGGCGTTTCGAAGAAACAGATGACACTGCATTCACTGCGGGTGTTTCGATTCCATTGTTCAGTGGTAAACGTAACCGAGGGGCCGTCGCCTCGGCGTTGGCCGAGCGCAATGCCGTGGACTACCAGCAAGCTGATGCCCAGCTCAAGTTACACAACCGCTTGTTCGCTGCCTTTTCTCAGCGCGAAGAGAATAAGGCTGCAGTCGAGCAGTTCAGTTCACATGTCCTACCCGCGCTGGAGCAGGCATTGCGTTTGACACGACAAGCCTATGAAAACGGTCGCTACCGCTATCAAGACTGGATTGCCGCACAGGAAGAACTGCTCACTGCCAAGCAACAACATATTGAAGCCGCTACTGCAGCACAGCTCAATCAAACACTCATCGAGCAATTAATTGCAGAGCCACTGGCAACTAACGATTTATCTTATTAACAAAGCGCTTTGGCAAATAGACAGTTTGCCAAGAGCGACAGGAATTCACGATGAAAATTTCACAACTTTATTTATACCTGACTATCGCAGTAACTCTCAGCGTAACAAACCCTGCTTTTTCTCAGGCAAACTCCGATGGTCACGACCATGACCATGAGGTTCATACCACTGACAGTGCCAAGCATGATGAAAGTGATGAGCCTGATCACAGGCACAAAAATGGCGATACTAACGAAGACGATGATGCTCACGACGACGAAGAAAATGCCAGTCGCATTAGTGGCGATATGGCTGACCAAGTAGGTATTGGTACAACCTTCGCGTCGGAACAAATCCTCCACCAAACCATTACCAGTTACGGTGTGCTCTCAACCGGGCCGGAACAACTCAGTCATATGCGGGCACGTTTTTCTGGATTGATTACCTCTGTTAAGGCCAGTATCGGCGATACAGTCAAAGCGGGCGACTTACTCGCCGAAGTAGAATCCGATGAAAGCCTGAAGAAATATTTGGTACGCGCTCCCATTTCTGGAACGGTCGTACAACGCCACGCCAACACCGGCGAAGTCACCAAGGATCAGGTGTTATTCTCCATCGCCGATTTTGACACGCTATGGGCCGAACTGCGTATCTACCCAGCGCAACGGGATAACGTCTCTACAGGGCAAGCCGTCGAGATTGTCTCAGATAAACAAACCATTGCTGGCAAGATCAGCCATATCATTCCATCGCTTAATAAACCCTATCAGCTCGCTCGCGTACACCTGGATAACAGGCAGCTGGGACTATCGCCTGGTTTACTGGTGGAGGGGCGTATCGTGATTGACGAATTTAATGTGTCGTTAGCCGTTGAAAAAGAGGCGGTGCAACAGCTCGGCGGACGTTCCGGTGTTTTTATTCAAGAGGAGGAGACTTACCACTTCGCGCCCTTAACACTTGGCCGTGCCGATGATCATTACGTTGAAGTACTGGATGGTATTAACGCAAGCCAGCGCTATGTCAACCGAAACAGCTATCTGATCAAAGCGGATATCGAAAAATCTGAAGCCGAACACGAACACTAAGGGGCGCACCATGATTGATTCTATACTGCGCCTTGCCATTGAGCGGCGCTATTTATTTCTCAGTTTAATATTCATTGTGATCGGTATCGGCGTCTGGAGTTACCAAAAATTGCCGATTGATGCCGTGCCTGATATTACCAATGTACAGGTGCAAATTAATACAGAGGCACCGGGTTACTCACCACTGGAAGCAGAGCAGCGGATAACCTATCCCGTAGAGACTGCCTTGTACGGGTTACCCAGCTTGTCGTATACCCGTTCACTATCGCGCTATGGCCTGTCTCAAGTCACTGTCGTATTTGAAGAAGGCACCGATATCTATGCCGCACGTAATTTGATTGATAATCGCTTAGGTGCGATCCAAAGCGTATTGCCACCCGGCATCGAACCAAAGATGGGGCCTATTTCAACCGGGCTTGGCGAAATCTTTATGTACACGGTGCAAGCCTCACCCGATGCCACCATGGCGAACGGCCAGCCCTATGATGCGACTGCCCTGCGTGAGATTCAGGACTGGATTATCAAACCCCAGTTGGCGCAGGTCAAAGGCGTGATCGAGATCAACAGCATTGGTGGTTTCAATAAGCAATACCATGTGACGCCGGACCCTAAAAAGCTGCTCTACTACCGCATCAGTGTCGAAGACCTGGTCAATGCCCTGCAAGCCAATAATGATAATCGTGGCGCGGGCTACATCGAGCGCAACGGCCAACAACTACTGGTACGCTCTCCCGGTCAATTGGCTACCGTAGAAGACATCGGCAATGTCATCATTACCGAGCGCGACAGTGTACCGATAAAGATTCTGGATGTGGCCGAGATTGGTATTGGCAAGGAGCTACGCTCTGGCGCTGCAACGCAGGACGGTAAAGAAACGGTGCTCGGCACAGCGATGATGCTGATCGGCGCTAACTCCCGCACTGTGGCGCGCGATGTTGCCCTCCAGCTCGAAGCCATACAGGACTCGCTACCCGATGGGGTAACCGTCGAGCCAGTCTATGATCGGACGCAACTGGTGGACAAAGCCATTGCCACCGTCACCAAAAACCTGCTCGAAGGCGCACTGCTGGTCATTGTTGTGTTATTTGCGTTACTTGGTAACTTCAGGGCAGCGTTGATCACCGCTGCGGTCATCCCGCTCTCTATGTTAGCAACAATGACTGGCATGGTCAGAACAGGAGTCTCTGCCAACCTGATGAGTCTGGGCGCGCTGGATTTTGGTTTAATCGTCGATGGTGCTGTCATCATTGTTGAAAACTCGGTAAGACGATTAGCAATGGCACAACAAAACGGCAGTCAACTAGCGATGCGCGAACGCCTGAATACGGTATATGAAGCGACTGCTGAAGTGATTCGACCTAGCTTGTTTGGTGTCGCCATTATCACCGTAGTCTACATCCCCATTTTCAGCCTCACCGGCGTTGAAGGGAAAATGTTTCACCCTATGGCGGCAACTGTTGTTATGGCATTACTGTCTGCCATGGTGTTTTCGTTAACTATCGTCCCTGCCGCTGTTGCCGTCTTTTTACGCGGCAAGATCAGCGAAAAGGAAAGTGTGGTAATTACCAAGTCGAAATCCATTTATAGGCCGCTATTGCAGCTGGCACTTAAATTTCGTTGGGCGGTTGTGAGTTTCGCAGCCGTATTGGTCGCGGGATGCATCTGGCTGGCAAGCACCCTGGGCTCAGAATTTATTCCGCAGCTGAATGAGGGTGATATCGCACTACACGCCATGCGTATTCCAGGCACGGGGCTGGAGCAAGCCGTCGCCATGCAGGAAATCCTTGAACAACGCATTAAATCCTTCCCCGAGGTTGATAAGGTCTTCGCCCGTATCGGTACTGCCGAAGTGGCTACCGACCCAATGCCACCGAATGTCGCGGATAATTTCGTGATATTAAAACCGCGCAGTGAATGGCCAGATTCCAGTAAAACCAAGGATGAGTTGGTGGAAGAAATGGAAGCCTCCCTGGAACAGTTGCCGGGCAATAACTACGAGTTTACCCAACCGATACAAATGCGTTTTAACGAGTTAATTTCCGGTGTACGTGCCGATCTTGGCATTAAGGTATTTGGCGATGACCTCGATCAATTGGTATTAACCGCCAACGAAATACTTACAGCGATTAATCAGGTGTCTGGCGCGGCTGATGCGCGGGTTGAGCAAGTGACCGGATTGCCAACTTTGTCAGTCATTCCCAAACGTACAGCGCTGGGTAGATACGGATTAAATGTCGTGGAGCTGCAAGACTGGGTATCTGCTGCCATTGGCGGTGAATCGGCAGGCTTACTGTACGAGGGTGACCGGCGCTTTGAGTTGATTGTGCGCTTACCCGAAACACTGCGCCGCGACATCGACCGACTGGCCTTTTTACCCGTCCCGCTACCTAATGGTGATTATATTCCCCTAGAAGAAGTCGCTACGCTGGATATTTCGCCGGGACCTGCGCAAATCAGTCGGGAAAACGGTAAGCGCCGGGTGGTGGTCACCGCGAATGTACGAGGCCGCGACCTCGGTAGCTTTGTTGCCGATGTCAAAGCACGTATTAGCAGTGATGTCGATGTACCACCGGGGTACTGGCTGGATTACGGTGGCACCTTCGAACAGCTGGAATCTGCCAGTCAGCGCTTGGCCATTGTTGTTCCAATCACCCTGTTGATTATTATCGGCTTATTGGTGATGGCCTTCGGCTCGCTCAAGGATGCATTGATTATTTTTACTGGCGTTCCTTTAGCACTCACGGGAGGTGTTCTTGCCCTTTGGTTGCGGGACATGCCGTTATCAATTTCAGCGGGAGTTGGTTTTATTGCCCTGTCAGGTGTCGCCGTGCTGAACGGCTTGGTAATGCTAGCCTTTATTCGCGACCTCTGGCATGAAAAAGGCGACCTGCTAGCGTCAGTTGTTGATGGAGCATTAATCCGATTGCGTCCGGTATTAATGACTGCACTTGTCGCAAGCCTCGGCTTCATACCCATGGCACTCAATACGGGGACTGGCGCTGAAGTTCAGCGGCCTCTGGCAACGGTAGTCATAGGAGGTATTATTTCATCGACGTTGCTAACACTTTTTGTATTGCCCGTGCTTTACCACTGGGTACATCGCCATAGCGAACAAGCTGTAAAAGCCGACTAGCCTTGAAAGCACACCCTCCTCCTGTGAGGGTGTGCCATCTCCTTCTGTTCCAGCCTGATTGAACCGGACACTCTGCTTTTAGACAATGATGCCGTTACCTGGAGTGCCGAAGCTGTTACTTTGGTAGTCTCAAACATGATTGTGTGTTGAAAGTGACTCAGCCTACACGGGAGCATATGAAACGGAATGTGGCGGAGTATATCCGCTATTACAACAATGACTGTCTGCATACCGCTAACAACAGTATGTCACCGGCGGGCTATGAGATGTCCAATTGAAAGTGTCCGGTTAGGCTTGACCAGAACAAGTTATGTTGGCTTAGCAGACCGCCCCTACAAACAATCACGGGACAACTGCGTGTCCCGTGAGAAATGAGAAAAGCGATTGAGATCTGAAACCCTTAGAACGTGAATTTAAAACCTACCTTTGCAGTACGGGGCTTCCCAGGACGAGCCCCGCCCGGACTGCGAGCGACGATATCCTGTTCATCGAACAGATTATCCACCTTTAGATACACGCTTGTCGCTTCGTTGAGCGGATAGTGGGTAGCCAAATCAAAGACCAACACGTCATCCGTTTTCAGAAAAGTGTCATCAACACCGCGGCGCTCGCAACTGGTCTCAATACACATTTCATCGACATAGCTGGCGTTCAGGTAGGTACTCCAGCCCGAAGCCAGTTCAAACCCAACTTGGGCATTTAAGACATTTTCCGGCACATAGGGTAGCACGTCGCCATCCTGGTTACCGGAATCGGCTGCATCGGTAATTTCGGCATCGGTGTAGGTGTAGCTCACCGTCAGCGGGATGTTGAGGTCGCGATTTTGGTAAAGGCTACTGCTTAAGGTGAACTCCAGGCCTTTGGTCTCCGACTCTCCTTCACTTTCCGAACCACTGGTGAGAACGCCGCAGGGGAATGCAACCGAACAGTTGGTGACCTTATTTTCATAATCGCTGTAGAAAGCTACGGCGGAGATACTCAAGTTGTCACCTTGGAAGCGAGCGCCGACTTCGTAGTTAGTACTCTTCTCCGGGTCAACATTTTCCTGAGACCCCGGGGAGGCCGGAGCAAAACCGGCATGGGCACCTGCTAATAGCTGCCACTGGCTATTCAGGTCATAGGTGCCACCAACGCTCCACAATAACTCATCAACGCGATTTTCCGCGGTTACGGTGCTGGAGCTGCGAGCTATGTCACTGTAGCGGCGTTGCTCGGTTTCGATATCTTCGTAACGCAAACCCAAAGTCAACTCCAGCGCCTCGGTAACAGCCCAGACATCCATCACATGCAATGCCAGCGCTTCAGCCTCCTCTACACGGTTGTTACTCGAGCTGGGATCGTTGATGGCGTTAAAGATCAGTTCACCACTGGTCTGTCGGTAAACTTCTGTTGGCTGGAAGCGGTCCACGTCATCTTCGTGGTAGCGGATGCCACCTTGCAGCTGATGATTCGCAAACGTCCAGTCTGCGACCAACTGAATCCCTTTGCTCAGGTACTCCCGGTTATTGTGCTTGATACTGATGTCCGCATCAACGTTGCCATCAAGTATGCCCTGAGCGTTTAGATCGCCATTGTTAGCCGCGTCGATTACACTACCGAAACTACTGCCATCAATCTTGTCAACTTTAAACCAGTCACGCTTGAATTTGTTGTAGTAAGCGGTAGTGGTCAGGCTGAGCTGTGGGTTGAGTTGTAGCAAGTAACGGAGATTGGCGCCCGAGTGGCGGGTATTCATCTGATCGAGCGCGCTCAGGCCGTAGCGACGATTTTCATCGGCATCGAAGTCAGCATCGGTAAGGCCAACATAAGTCTCGTCGGAGGTTTCTTCCGAGTACTGAAATTTGACATCCAGTTGCTGGTAGACAGTCGCCTGGCTGTCGCTGTTGATGCGGCCCTTGAGCACGTAGTCTTCTATATCAAAACCTGTGTCGCGGCTAGAGCGGTCAATATCCTTGAAGCCATCGCTCTCCTGCTGGTGAGTTTCCACCAGCCATCCCCAATTTTCTCCGCTGTCGCCATAGCTGGCATTGACACGAGTGCTGCCGAATTCACCAGCCTCCAGGTTGAGCTGACCATGAGCTTCCTCGGGAATACGGGTGGAGATCAGGTTAACCACACCCGCCACCGTCGATGGACCGTGACGCAGAATAGTGGCCCCCTTCAGCACCTCAACACCGCTCATACGCCCTGCAGTCGGGAAGTAGTAGGCTGCGGGAGCCGAATAGGGCGCAGGGGCAATTAGCACACCGTCTTCCATAAGGGTAATCTTTTCGGAACGCTCAGCACCGGCACCGCGAATACCAATATTGGGTCTCAGACCAAAACCGTCCTCTTCTTGCAGATAAACTCCTGGCACCTGGCGCACCATGCGGTTGATATCGGTGTATTCAAACTTCGCCAGTTCTTGCTCATCAACGACAAAGGCAGACCCCGGTAGCTGTTGCGCATCTGCTGGATCGCCGATGATGGTGACTTCCTCCATACGGCCACCGTCGGCCAAGGACTGATTGGCCAGCACAATGGCCACTGCGAATAAGGATCGCTTGAACATGATATAAATCCCCAAAAAAACAGCTAGCAAAAATGTAATGGCACACACATTAACGCAGATACGATTGATTGTCAATTATATTTGCATTTACACTCTTACACTTGTAGCAGCTTCCCGCTTGATGGGGTTGTAATCTGTAGCATCTTGGAGTTCTGGGGATTTTTCCCGCTGACAAAGACCAAAATCGCTGTAGGCCACGCCAAACCATGGCCTTCCGAGGAGCATTAACCTGGCCTATCCCCCTTTAACGTCTGTAATTGATGCGTCAACCATTATCTGGACACATGATTACACGGCCATTTTAAAACTCTCAAAATCAACCTGTTCCCGCATTTTTGATGTGAACAAGCCGCAACGAAAGCTGTGGCTGCTCGCCAAAGGTGCAAAGTCGAAGTGACAAGCAGCTCCCAAAATTTTTAGCAAATCATTGACGATTCAAGGCCTCGAGCTGAACTCGGTCCCAGCGGTTGACCGGGTAAAAATCGCCATAGCGAATAAGCTGCAAAAGCCGACTAGCCTTGAAAGCACACCCTCCTCCTGTGAGGGTGTGTAATTTTCGACCTGCCCAAAGCAATAAGTAGACGTAATGGGTTTTATCCTCAACTACCATGACCACGGAATATATGCACCGTGAGCGGGTCTAGATCAGATTCTACTTTCTCGTTTTCTTGTGCTTTTTGTAGTGATTGAGTACGGGCAAAAGCAATTTGTCAGGCGTAATATTCAGCGCATCACATAATTTGCCTCAAAAAGGACAGGTCAGTAGCTTCAGCCACAGTAAGCTTTGAGAAGGTAGATCGATACATATATGCCATGCCACGATCGGCCATCCATGCAGCCAACGCGATTAACGATGCAATGCTAACAATTTGTGGGGAATCTTTGTAATAACCACAGGCTAGGATGCCCCCTACCACGCAGCACATGGTCAGTGAGTTAACAAGATTGGCAGGGCTAAAAAGATTTCTATTTATATTCAT
>Ga0256829_1001408_pt1 | contig 19939 bp, 17 predicted proteins | sample 131447metaG_FD_185979 | JGI IMG/M metagenome (GOLD analysis project Ga0256829, IMG submission 185979) | Hydrothermal vent microbial communities from Lau Basin, Pacific Ocean - 131-447 | ecosystem: Environmental > Aquatic > Marine > Hydrothermal vents | place: Pacific Ocean: Lau Basin | collected...
TCGCAGGAGTACTCAGTACCGGCTGTGATGTAATCAATCTCGGTGTTATCCCAACTCCTCTGCTGTACTTTGCCACCTGCGAATTCCCCGAAAGCAAGAGCGGAATTATGGTAACCGCCAGCCACAACCCCGCTGAATACAATGGCTTCAAAATTGTAATTGATGGCACTACTCTGGCCGATGATCAGATTCTGCAAATCAAATCACGTATCATCAAGGGCGATTACTACCAGGGTGACGGTGAAGAGATCGAACAATCCGTAATCCCCGAGTACATCGATCGCATCTTTTCCGATGTCGCACTTGCCGGCGACGTTAAAATTGTTATCGATGCCGCCAATGGCGTGACAGCCAATGTCGCACCACAGCTGTTTGAAGAGCTGGGCTGTGAAGTCGTGCCACTGTTCTGTGAATTGGACGGCAGCTTCCCCAATCACAACCCGGATCCGACCCGGGAAGAGAACCTGCAAGCGCTGATCTTGGAGGTGCAAAATTCGCAAGCCGATTTGGGTGTCGCCTACGACGGTGACGGCGACCGCTTGGTGATCGTCACTCCGAAAGGCAACATTATCTGGCCAGATCGTCTGTTGATGCTATTTGCCAAAGACATTGTGTCCCGCAACCCTGGCGCCGATGTGCTTTACGACGTCAAGTGCACCCGCGAATTGACCTCAATCGTCAGCAGCTACGGTGGCCGCCCAATTATGTGGAAAACCGGCCACTCCCATTTGAAAGCCAAAATGCACGAAACCGGTGCTCTGATCGGCGGCGAGTTGTCCGGCCATATCTTTATCAAAGATCGCTGGTACGGCTTTGACGACGGTATGTACGCCACGGCGCGACTGCTGGAAATCATGACTCTGCGCGACCAGGACATCGACAGTATGTTCGATAGCTTCCCGAATCTGCCATCGACACCGGAAATTCTGGTACCAGTCGAAGAACAACAAAAGTTCGGCATCATCAAGACACTGATTGAAAAGGGTGATTTCCAAAGCGGCAAAGCCGTCACCCTTGATGGCCTTCGCGTCGAGTTCTCCAAAGGCTGGGGACTGGTGAGAGCTTCCAATACGTCTGCTGCGCTGACGCTGCGATTTGAAGCTGAAGACGAGGAAGTTATCGAACAAATGAAAATGCTATTTAAACGTGAGTTGACCAAGGTCGCACCATCCATTGCGCTGCCCTTTTAAACTCACCCCACTACGATTACCAAAGGTTGTACCATGTCATTAAATCGCGATAGCGCCATCAATGTAGCCAACGTTCTCACCGAAGCGCTGCCCTACATTCAGCGCTTCACCAACAAGACCATCGTCGTCAAATTCGGTGGTAACGCCATGATCGACGAAGAGCTGCAAAACAGCTTTGCCCGTGACATCGTCTTGATGAAACTGGTGGGTATGAACCCGGTCGTAGTGCATGGTGGTGGCCCCCAAATTGGCCAGCTGCTAGAGAAACTCCAGATCAAGTCGGAATTTGTCAACGGCATGCGCGTCACCGACAGTGCCACCATGGATGTTGTGGAAATGGTTCTGGGAGCCACGGTCAACAAACAGATAGTCAGTCTGATCAACCGCAATGGTGGTGCCGCCATCGGTGTTACCGGCAAAGACGGCAAACTGATCAACGCCCGCAAGATGACCGTGACCCATCAAACGCCCGAAATGCAGGCACCGGAGATTATCGATATTGGCCACGTTGGCGAGGTATCCTCGATCAACACCGACGTTATCAATATGATCACCGACAGCAATTTTATTCCTGTAATTGCGCCCATTGGCGTCGATGCCGAGGGCACCTCCTACAATATCAACGCCGATCTGGTTGCCGGCAAAATTGCCGAGGTACTGCAGGCGGAAAAGCTAATGCTATTGACCAACGTCGCTGGCCTGCAGGATAAGTCCGGAGAAGTCTTGACCGGACTCAGCACCAAGCAAGTAGATGAACTGATTGCCGATGGCACTATCTACGGTGGCATGTTGCCGAAAATTGGTTGCGCTCTTGATGCTGTAAAGAACGGCGTCAACAGTGCACATATTGTCGATGGCAGAGTCAATCACGCGGTACTGCTGGAGATCTTTACCGACCAGGGAGTGGGCACTCTGATCACCAATCGCGGCAACTGAACGAGCCCATATCGAGACCAGTGAGCATTGCTGAGTCTCGACGTTGCAGCTAGGATTGGCGCTGCGCCCGCACAAACACATAAAAACTAACGAGCACTCAAACAATGAGCAAGACGAGCAATAAAGTATCGCGTCGACAACAAATCCTGGAATCCCTGGCACACATGTTGGAAGAATCCCCGGGCGCTCGTATAACAACCGCGGCACTGGCCAAGCAGGTAGGTGTCTCCGAGGCAGCCCTGTATCGTCACTTCCCCAGCAAATCGAAAATGTTCGAAGGGCTGATCGAGTTTATCGAGGAGACACTGTTTACCCGTATCAACATGATCATGAACGACGAACCGGGCTCCCTGGCGCGCTGCAACAAGATCTTGTTCTTGCTGCTCACCTTTACTGAACGTAACCCGGGTATTACTCGCATTCTCACCGGTGACGCCCTCACCGGAGAAACCGAGCGTCTGCGCCTGCGTGTCGCTCAGGTATTTGATCGCATGGAAACCCAGCTGAAACAAATTCTGCGAGAAGCGGAGTTACGCGAGGGACTGCGTCCAACGCTGCCTATGAATGCCGCAGCCAACCTGCTGATGTCCACCGCCGAAGGTCGCATCGCCCAGTTCGTGCGCAGCGAATTCAAGCGTCCGCCGACCGAATACTGGGACGATCAGTGGCCGGTGCTGGTCAGCGGCTTTTTTCGTGAAGCACTGCAGCCTGCCAACTGATTCGGACTATATTGTCTGACGTCGCAGCAGGCTCAATATAAACAAACCACTGGCCGACAATACCGCCGATGGCCCCGCCGGGGTATCCCACAGATAGGACATAGTTAACCCGGCAACAATGGATACCATACCCAACAGACTGGCCGTCACCGCCATCTGCTCAGGTGTTCGCACCAGACGCCTACTGGTAGCAGCCGGCACAATCAATAGCGCAGTAATCAGCAGCACCCCCACCACTTTCATGGCGATCGCAATCACAAGGGCCAGCATTAACATCAGCGCCGTGCGCACCCACACCACGGGTACCCCTTCAACCTGCGCCAGCTCCTCGTGAATGGTAATGGACAACAGCGGTCGCCAGAGCCAAACCAACAATGGTAATACCACGGCAATAGTAACGCCGATTACCCAGAGATCGTCGGTTGTGGCGGCCAATAGGTCGCCGAACAGATAAGCATTGAGATCGATGGCACCGCGATTAAACAAACTCACCACGACCAATCCCAGCGCCAACATCGAGTGCGAGAGAATTCCTAACAGAGTATCGGTTGCCAGATTCATCTTCTGTTGCAACGCAATCAGCATCAGAGCAATCATCAGGCAACACACCATTACAGCCAAATTGACATTGACCGAGAGAATTAAGCCCAGGGCAATACCCGTCAGAGCCGAATGCGCCAGCGTATCGCCAAAGTAAGCCATGCGCCGCCAAACCGCAAAAGAGCCCAGTGGTCCGGCCAGCAGTGCTACGCCACATCCGGCCAGTAACGCAGTTACGATAAAGTCAGGCACGACGCACTTCCTCTTCTTCCCGCTCATGATCACAAGCACCGTCGTGCGTATGATTGTGATGATGGGTATAGGCCACCACACCCGAATCTCGTGGCTCGCCGAACAAATCCAGATAAGCGGGATTGGACGTAACGCTATCGGGATGACCATGGCAACAAACGTGCTTGTCCAGACAAACCACCGTATCAGTTTTTGACATTACCAGATGCAGATCGTGAGAGATCATAAAGATGGCACAGCCCTGCTCATCGCGAATGCGGCTGATCAGATTGTAGAGCTCCATCTGCCCAACGACATCGACGCCCTGCACGGGCTCATCGAGCACCAACAGTTGCGGTTTTTGCAAAAGTGCACGAGCCAGCAGAACCCGCTGGGTTTCCCCACCGGAAAGACGATGCATGGGCTGCTTCAACAAACGCTCAATTCGAGTCATAGCGACAATCGTCGGCAATTCAGCCCTCGCTCGCGGTGCCAGTTTTAAAAAGCGTTCAACGGTCAGCGGCAGACTGGGATCAAGGTGTAATTTCTGCGGCATATAGCCAATGCGCAACCCCCGAGCAACTTCAATGCGCCCCGAACTGGGGGCTTGTAAACCCAATAGCAACTTAACCAAGCTGGTTTTCCCGGCACCGTTCGGGCCTATCAAGGTGACAATTTCACCTTGGTGAATGCGTATGGAGACACGGTCGAGAACCTGTCGTTCACCAAACTGCAGTGATACGGCATCGGTTGTAACTAGAACTTGCGACATCAAGCGTGCCCGGAATCGGTGCCAGCGCAATTGCTGCACAAACCGAGAACTTCGACAGATTGACTGCTGATCTCAAAACCCTGCTCGCGAGCACTGTCGCAAATGGCTTTATCCATTTTCGGAGCTTCAAACTCCACCGCGATATCGCATTGCTTGCAGATCAAGAAATTGTGTTGATGGGGCTCGTCAGGGTGGCTGCAGCCAATATAGGCATTGAGCAAGTTGACGCGATGCACCAAGCCTTGCTCCAACAAAAAGTCCAAGGCGCGATAGACCGTGGGTGGGGCCACCCGACGAGTCGACTCCTGTGATAAGACATCCATCACCGCGTATGCGCCCAGTGGTTGATGGCTCTGCCAAACAATCTTCAAAACCTGCTCACGCAGCTGTGTGAGACGCACCCCACTTTCTGCACACAGTTGTTGTGCGGTAGTGAGAGCAGAGTCAATGCATCGGCTGTGATCGTGTTGTTGACTGGCTAGAGGGATGGTCATGTTGAGTTACTCACGGGAGGATGTTGCGTTATGTTATTATATAACAGCTAGGTATCTTTCGACGTAATTGTGGTGATTTGAAGTATGGGTTTGCAGTTCCGAAGCTGGTTGTATGTTTTGACGTTTGTATTGCTGGTCCCTTCGGCAATGGCAACAGCCGGTACTTCGACCATAACTATTGTCACCAGTAATCACCCTTTGGCACTGATCGCGCAGCAATTATTAGGTTCTCATGGCAGTGCGGTCAGTTTGCTCAAGCCGGGACAAACGCCCCACGACTTTGCCCTGAGCTTTTCCGACAGACGCCGGGTCGCCGAGGCCGATCTTATCATCTGGATCGGCGCCGATATTGAACCCTACTTGCAGAAATTAGTCGATAGCTCGCCAGGTAAAGACCTGCGTCTGGATCGCTATTGGCCCGTGAAGCAAGTCGATCAGCGGCACCATCACAGCCGCGACCACCATCATCACGAGACTGACTTCCACTTCTGGATGAGTCCTGAACACGCCATCACCATTGCTCGCAAGCTGCACCAGACACTTGTACAGCAAACCCCGGAGCAAGCGGCTCAGTGGAGTCACAATCTTGCGGCACTGGAACAGGAAATTACCAATACTGACCACCAATTGCGCCACACGCTGCAGTACGCCGATAGCCATTATGGTATCGCCCACAACGCCTACAGTCACTTTATCGAACACTACGATCTGCCAGAACCACTATTGCTGAGCCACTCCACCGAAAGCAACCCCGGTATAAAGCAGCTGCTCAGAATACAGCAGCAACTGCCCCAGGGCAGCTGCGTTTTGGTAGAACCAGAGCACGCTCAAGGCTGGCCCAAACAACTTTCTCAGCGCGAAGGCTATCGCCTGACTCTGGTGGATTCGCTAGCGTCCATGGACGACTACAGCAGCTATTCTGCCTGGCTCACTAGGGTTGCGAGTCAATTCCGTCAATGCCTGTCCAGTGATTCTCAGCGTTAGTCCGCAATCAAACAAAGATTGCGGCCCTGCTCTTTGGCAACATAGAGCTGCTGATCAGCCCGGGCAAAGACTGTCTCGACAGAATCCCCCTCACGAAAGCCCGACAGGCCAATCGACAATGTTATGGTGACCGGTTGCTCGCGAAAACGAAACGGCGTGGTGGAAATGGCGTGACGAATTTTATCCAGCGCCTCATGCGCATCTTGTTCTGTGGTTTCTGGCAGCAGAATGACAAATTCTTCACCGCCATAGCGGGCTATAAAATCCACTTCTCTCAACCGTTTTTTCAGCGCCTTGGCCAGCACTTGTAGCACTCTATCACCCGCCTGATGGCCGTAGGTATCGTTGATTCTTTTGAAGTGATCTATATCCGTCACGGCCAGAGTTAGTGGCCGTTCATAGCGCTGCCAACGATTCATTTCGTGGTGCGCACGCTCCACATAGGCCTCTCGATTGGGCAATTGGGTCAGGGAATCGGTTACAGCCTTTTGGCGCTGCTCTTCGAGGTCAGCCTTGGCTTTGTTGGCCTCCTGTTCCACCGCCTGAATCTGTCGCACCAGCTCCGAGAGCTGCTCACTCAACGGCGATTGCTGGGTCGAAATATGCGCCTGACGTGCTTTTACGGCATTTTGCAAAGCGCTTAAGTGATGATCCACATGCTGCTTTAGACTTTCCATATCATCCGCCTCAGCCGAGGCCACGGACAGACTATTCATATTATCATTTACCGCCTGCACGAAGCCGTCCTCGGCCTGCTGCTGACCTCGGTAGTCCTCCAAAGCCAGTCCCAACGCCGACAGTATTTGCTGCAGGCTTTGATCTACCGACAGCAAGTATTGGCGGTGCTCCTCATCTGCGGCCAGATAGGCCTGCATAATAAGATCGCGAATATCTTCCAGGGTCGGTACCAATTCAGACCAGGCCAAGCCGTTTTCCAAACGGCGACGCACCGCCACGGCTTTTTGAGCCACACAGTCGGCGGGCGGTTCCACTTGATTGAGCAGATCCGTCAGGATGGGAAAGATGCCCTGAAGTTGGTCATCACTCACCGATGGAGAGGACGTAGTTTCGTAGCTGCGATTCAGAGAGGACGCAGCCACTGAAGATTGAGTCTGTTGTTCATCCCGGGTTTGCAGCTGCCCTTCCAAAGGCACCTCCGCGGCAGGGTCGATTGGTTGATTCTCTGCGGTTTCGCCTACATCGGGATTGGCAACAAACGGCTGTTCTGATTTGGATGTCTCAACATTGGCCTGCTCCGCCATTACACCAAGCACTTGCAACTGTAACTCTGCCACCTGTTCCAACAATTCTGCCAAGCCACCGGCACGCTCGGAGGTGCGATTGACCTCCTTGGCCTTGTACTTCAGATGATCACGGAGCTCCCCCGCGGGAGCTGCCTCACGCAGGGAAATCAGCATATTCTGCAGCGCGCTGCGGGATTTTTCCAAGCTGGCCGCACGCTGTTCATCAGTAATCAATAACTGTTGTTCCAGAGGTTTAAACAGCGGTTCCAGATTCTCACTGCCTTCTTCACGCAAGGTGTCTCGCAGTGCCGACAGGTGCTGATCCAGTGTATCGTCATAGCCCTCTGCTGCCAGACTGACTCTGAGCAATGCCTTTTCCAATAGAGCCAATTGCTGTTTGTATTGGCGCTGCTCCGCTTCCTGCTCGTCCAGCAGATCGAGATATTTGTCGCGCCAGTGGGCCGCATCCTTGGTGGTCATAGTGTGGCAATCTCTACTGAAAATCTGTGAAAACCCAAAGAGTATAGCGTCTTAAGTCCTGAAACCCATCCTGTAGAAACCAAAAAAAGCCCGCTGAGTGCGGGCTTTACAACAGAACCGTTTTGATGAATCAGAGGCTTTTGGAAGCTCTCTCCTGTTGAATAAGAAAATCCGCAACCTTCAACATCTGCGCCTGACCACCGGCCATACGCGCGCTCACGCGATACTTTCCGTTTACGACTACCTCGGGGGTGCCGGTGATCTTGTACGCACGTGCACGAGCGTCAGCCTGCTTCACCTGGCCTGTAACACCAAAGGATTTGTAGGCTTTCAGGAAAGTGTCACGATCGATTCCTTGCGCGGCGAAGAAATCCGCCAATTCGTCTTCTTCTACCAGGCGCTTACCTTCAATATTCAGCGCGTTGAACAGCGGTTGATGCACTTTATCCAGAACCTTTAGCGCCTGAGCCGAATAGAATGCGCGAGCATGCACCTCCATGGCGCCATTCCACATGGCTGGCGATTGACGGAATACCACGTCGTCGGACAGTTTGCTGCTCCACTGGTGCAGCATGGGCTCAAAGCGGAAACAATGACCGCAGCCATACCAGAATACTTCAGTCACTTCGATTTTCTGGGGATCGATGGTCTGTACCGGTTGTTCCAGAACCTCAAAGTGAACACCCGCTTTGTAGGCAGGGCCTTCGGCACAGGCGACCAGTGAAAATAACAAAGCGAATACTGCAATAACAACGCGCATGGGTTTCTCCTGAAAAACAAACTCAAGTGCGACATTTAGCCACACACAAGGGGGTCATTCATAGACCGTTTGCACCCGAAAAGTTCCGCTCAGCAATCCAGTGCGGCAATCTCGCAGGCACAAAAAAAGCGGCCTTAGCCGCTTTTTTGCCTATCTGGCTCTCCGGATCAATTGAGACCGGCAATGTAGTTGGCCAGAGCTACGATTTCAGCGTCGCTGAGATTGGCAGCAACTTCTCGCATGGTCTTGGTATCGCCATCGTTGACGCGGTTACCAGCACGGAAATCACGCAGCTGCTTTTCGATGTATGCAGCGTGCTGACCACCCAGACGAGGGTAACCGGCAGGATCATTACCCTTTCCGGAAGGAGAGTGACAACCGGTACAGGCCGGGGTGCCCACTTTCGGGTTGCCTGCACGATAAGTCTTCTCGCCGAGAGCCAAACCATCAACTTTGATACCGGAGTTCACCTGAACTTCGATTTCTTTAGAACCGGACAGCTGCAGGGGCTTACTATTGAAGAACGCCGCCACATTGGCAATGTCCTCGTCGGTGTAACCGTTCAGCAGACCAGTCATTTCTGGAACATTGCGGCTACCGTTCTTGATATCCTGCATTTGCTTAATCAGATACTTTTCACCCAAACCTGCCAGTTTAGGGAAGTTTGGCGCAGGGCTGTTGCCATCAGATCCGTGACACGCAGCGCACATAACAGCCTTGCCTTCACCTGCAGCAGCGTCGCCCGCAGCCATGGAAGCTGGTGCAACCACCATCAAGCTCATCATCATCAGTACAGGTTTGAATATCTTTTTCATCGGCAAATCCGTCACTCTAAAAATAAGGTTATTTCATCTAATTTGTGTCTGCAGAAACCGTCAAAGTCGCCTCGTTCTCATGCGAAGGCTACAATGCCGGGCGTTTCCTAGCCCAAAAAACGCGCCTATTATATACGAACCATTTGAAATCACACTATTTCGACAGGGTTATCTCTTGAAGAAGATCAATTATCGAGCAGCTCACTACACTCAAAGTGCCCCCTCCATTCGCCAGTGTCCAGCGGACCAGGGCGCCGAAGTCGCCTTCGCCGGGCGCTCTAACGCCGGAAAAAGCAGCGCTATCAACACCCTAACCCAAAACTCCAAGCTTGCGCGCACCAGTAAGACACCTGGCCGCACCCAACTGATCAATTTCTTCGATCTCACCGAATCACAGCGCCTGGTAGACCTGCCCGGCTACGGATACGCCAAAGTCCCCTTGAAGATGAAACAGGAATGGGAGCGCAATCTGACCGAATACCTGAATGAACGCCAATGTCTCAAAGGTATGGTGCTGATGATGGACTGCCGCCACCCCATGCAAGAACTGGATACGATGATGCTTAACTGGGCCATCGAGGCCGAGACCCCGGTACATATCCTGTTGACCAAGTGCGACAAGTTAAAAAAAGGTCCCGCTCAATCCACCCTGTTAGCCGTGCGTAAGCACTTGAAGGAAGCCCAGGTGGACGATCTGGTGTCAGCTCAACTGTTTTCATCTCTCAAAAAACAAGGGGTTGATCAATTGATGCAGACACTGGATCAGTGGTTGGCCGTAGAAGAGGCCGAGAGTGTTAGAGAGTAACGCCGATTTGAACTCTGCTCCCTTTCACCTCTAGTGCTAATCTCCCCCGAAAAATAAAAAACCCCAGCTTTTGAGGGCTGGGGTTTGGCTTAGCTTTCTGAAAAGCGCCATGGCCAAAGGCCAAATAAGTTAAGGAGAGCAAGACACCATGAAATATCTTGTACTTTAGGACCGGGGCTAGCAGAGAAAGTTCACGGAAATATCACATTTTTTGGAGTTGGCCGGAAATCACCATTTATAAATGACACCGAGATGGCAACTAGCAGGAACAGGGTTCTTACTTCAAAATCGGAGTGAGTTTAGACAATACCCTAAATTGTTCCCGACAATTTGCGTCTACCCTTTAAATGGCCTGCAAACCTGCGACATACCGCTCACGGCATCCATGCCTTCCAAGCAAATAGTAATTCGATATCGGAGTGAGTTTAGACAATACCCTAAATTGTTCCCGACAATTTAGGGTATACACCCCATCCCTGGGGATAAAAAAAGCCCCGGGGTTTAGGCCGGGGCTGGGTATGCTTCTTTGGGGAAAGCATCGCGGCCCATCAGGGCCACATTAAGTAAGGAGAGCAAGACACCATGAAATATCTTGTACCTTATGACCGGGGCGGTTTTTAAAAGTTCACTGCAGCCGTACTTTTTTTGAATTTTCTTTCCCGGGCTCTACCCACCGAAGTCGTGCTATACGACAATAACACCCCTCGATTCCCCTTCTGACACCCAAATAACGGAAAACAGCATGTCTCAAACCCCCTTGGTTCTGGTTGATGGTTCTTCATATCTGTACCGCGCCTATCACGCTCTCCCGCCGCTCACCAATTCCAAAGGACAACCCACCGGTGCAGTAAAGGGTGTTATTAACATGCTGCGGCGCATGGATAAGGACTTTCCAGGTAGTACCGTGGTCGTTATTTTTGACGCCAAGGGAAAGACTTTCCGCGACGATATCTACCCTGAATATAAGGCTCACCGACCTCCAATGCCGGACGATCTGCGCAGCCAGATCCAGCCTATTCACGACATTATTCGCGCCATGGGCCTGCCATTGTTGATCATCGATGGGGTCGAGGCCGATGACGTGATTGGCACCCTCGCCCATCAAGCAACGCAACAGGGTGTCGATGTGGTGGTGTCCACGGGCGATAAGGACATGGCGCAACTGGTGACCGAGCACGTCACGCTGGTGAACACCATGACCGACACCAAGATGGATATAGCCGGCGTTAAAGATAAGTTTGGCATCCCTCCAGAACTGATCATTGACTATCTCGCCCTCATGGGTGACAAGGTGGATAACATTCCAGGTGTCCCCGGAGTGGGAGAAAAGACCGCCCTGGCCATGCTGCAGGGCGCAGGTGGTCTGGATGCCATCTACGGCAACTTGGAGGCGATCCGCGAACTGGAGTTTCGCGGTGCTAAAAAGATGCCCGAAAAGCTGGAAGAACATCGTGACTCAGCGTATTTGTCCTATGAACTGGCCACCATCAAGACCGATGTTGCCCTGGATCAGGGTCCTGCGGATCTGGCAGAGGAACCAGCTGATCGCGAACAGTTGCTATCACTGTTCAGAGATCTCGAGTTCAAAACCTGGGTTCGCGAACTGGAAAATGGTCCCAGCGAGCCGGAATCAACAGAAGGCTCAGAAACACCCGCTGTTACAGCTATTGAGACAGATTATGAAACCCTGCTCACCGAGGAAGACCTGCAACGCTGGGTCGATACATTAAAGAGCGCCGAGCTATTCGCCTTCGATACTGAAACGACCAGCTTGGATTATATGGAAGCTAGGATAGTTGGGGTGTCCTTCTGCGCCGAACCGGGCAAGGCCGCCTATGTACCCTTCGGCCACGACTATATGGGCGCACCAGAGCAGCTTTCGGAAGATCTGGTTTGGGCAGTACTGAAGCCTCTGCTGGAGGACGACTCGGTTAAGAAGGTGGGCCAAAACCTTAAGTACGATCGCAGCGTACTGGCCAATCACGATATCCAACTTCGCGGCGTCGCCTACGACACCATGCTGGAATCCTATGTACTGGATTCCTCCGGTCGCCACGATATGGACACCCTGGCCGAAAAATATCTCGACCACAAAACCATCCACTTTGAAGACATCGCGGGCAAAGGCGCCAAGCAACTCACTTTTAACCAGATCAAACTGGAGGAAGCTGGTCCCTACGCTTCTGAAGACGCGGACATTACCCTGAGATTGCATCAGCATCTCTGGCCCCAGTTGCAAGATGAAGCCAGCCTGCAGCAGGTATTTGAAACCATCGAGCTACCACTATTGAGCGTTCTCTCTGACATCGAGCGAGGTGGCGCTTTGCTGGACAGTAACCTGCTGGGCCAGCACAGCATCGAGCTCGGCGAACGCTTGGTGGAGATTGAGCGACAAGCCTACGAATTGGCCGGAGAGGAGTTCAACCTGGGCTCCCCCAAACAACTGGGAGCTATTCTATTTGAGAAACTCGAGTTACCGGTCATCAAGAAGACGCCCAAGGGCGCACCTTCCACGGCTGAGGAAGTACTTCAGGAATTGGCCCTGGATTACGAGCTGCCCGCGCTATTAATTGAACACCGTGGTCTCTCGAAGCTGAAATCCACCTATACCGACAAACTGCCAAAGATGGTCAAACCCGCTACCGGACGCGTACACACGTCCTACCACCAGGCGGTTACCGCGACCGGGCGTTTGTCGTCTTCGGATCCCAACTTGCAGAACATTCCCATTCGCAATGACGAGGGGCGACGTATCCGCAAGGCCTTTATCGCCAAGCCTGGCAGTAAAATTGTCGCTGCGGATTACTCCCAGATCGAACTTCGCATTATGGCGCACCTATCCGGCGATGAGAGCCTGCAAAATGCTTTCGCCACCGGTCAGGATATCCACCGTGCCACGGCCGCAGAAATCTTTGACGAAGATCTGGACCAGGTTACCGACGAGCAGCGCCGCAATGCCAAGGCAGTCAATTTCGGTTTGATATACGGCATGTCCGCTTTCGGTCTTGCCAAGCAGCTCAATGTTGGTCGCTACCAGGCACAGGACTATATCGACCTCTACTTTGCCCGCTACCCGGGCGTACAACAGTATATGGATGACACCCGCAGCCAGGCCGCCGAGCAGGGCTACGTGGAAACTCTCAAAGGCCGTCGACTCTATTTGCCAGAGATCAACTCGCGCAACGGCATGCGCCGTCAGGCCGCAGAACGCACTGCGATTAACGCCCCCATGCAAGGTACGGCCGCGGATATTATCAAACTGGCCATGATCGATGTTGATCGGTGGTTACAGGAATCCAAACTGCAAGCCAAAGTCATTATGCAGGTACACGATGAACTGGTATTAGAGGTTCCCGAAGCGGAACTTGATGAAGTGTGCGCGGGCTTGAAACAGCGTATGGAAGCAGCGATGACGTTGGATGTACCGCTGGTGGTCGATGTAGGTATTGGAGATAACTGGGACGAAGCCCACTAATCGTTGTGGTGATAGTTAGGAGTAGCCAGGACTAGCTACTCCTAACCCCTCCTAAAGATCGGTATTGCACCTGATCACTCGCCTAAATAGCGTTTGCGCTTCTTGGGTTTTAGGTACTCCAGATCCACCAACACCAAGCCATCAATACAATCGGAAAAATCCGGGTCCACATTAAAGTCTGCAAACTGCACCCCACCTTCTTTGCAAATTTCAGTGTACTGTTTGTATAGAGTGGGCACATTGACATCCATTGCGGACATTTCGGATTTCAAACGAGTGAACTCTTCGGAGTAATTTTCGCCAGTGTAATCTTCAAATACTTCGGAGCGCACTTCGAAGGGCTGCCTGGCATCGGCGAACGGCGATTGTTCAGGAAAGTGGGCCCGATAGAAAGCCACTAGTTTTTCCTTCGCCAATTGCGGATAACTGTTGCTGATACTGACAGGTCCAAACAGGTAGCGCATTTGCGGATATTTGTTGAGGTAGGCACCAATCCCATACCACAGATAATCCAGGCTGCGCTTACCCCAATAGCGGGGCTGCACAAAACTGCGGCCGAGCTCGACGCCGTATTTGAACGTATCGGCATCAGTATCTACGTAGTCAAACAGGGTTTGGGAATACAGCGGACAGCCGTCATTGCGTATATCGCCTTTGGCGATGGCCTCCGCCGCCTTGACCAGACGATAGGCGCCGACGATTTCCAGAGCCTCATCATCCCACAATACGATGTGATCGTAGTAGCTGTCATAGGAATCGATATCGCGGCGCAGTCCACTGCCTTCACCTACAGCACGGAAACTGATTTCACGCAGGCGACCAATCTCTCGCATAACAACAGAATCACCACTGTAGTTGAAAAGATAAATCTGTTTTCCATCACCCGTTTCACCCAGGCGTTCGCAGGCCCGCAACTCCTGGCGCAGTTCTACTTTGGATTCCGGATGCGCAATGGTTCGTGCGTTGGTATCAAAAAAGGGTTCGGTTTTATTTTTGCCAAGTTTGTAAACGTGACGCTTAAACAGCTTGGTCACAGATTTTTTCTTGAGAGGTAGCGCAGAATAGGTTTCAAATGGAATCGCCGGGCCGATACGCATTTGGATGGACGACTTCATCTGTTTAAACATCTCATTCACCAGCAGTAAAGTCGACAGAGGTTTTGCCAACAGGGATACGCTGTAAAAGAAAATGGAATTACGGCCATCAATAAAAATCGGCAGAATCGGCGCTTTGGCGCGACGGGCAAACTTTATAAAACCATTGTGCCACTTGCCGTCTTTCACCCCAGTCGGCCCGGCTCTGGAAACTTCACCGGCAGGAAAGATGATCATGGCACCCCCACCCTGCAGATGAGCATCAATGGCTCGAATATTGTCCTTGGCGGTGCGGTTACCCATGTTATCTACCGGTAACAGTACATTCTCGAGCGGAGGCAGAGACATCAGCAGCTCATTGGCTACCGCCTTCACATCGCGGCGCACTTCACCCACCATTTTTAGCAGTGCCAAGCCATCGAGACTGCCGATGGGATGGTTTGAAACAATCACCACTGGTCCCTGAGTCGGAATACACTCACGCTCGCGATCACTGACGGAGTACTGAAAATCGAAGTGATCGAGCACCTGGTCTACGAAATCAAATCCCTTCAGGTGCGGATATTTTTCTTCAAAGTTTTTGAATTCAGACTCATGAAACAGAAAGCGCAGAAAAGCCACTACCATGCGTCTGATGAAACCGTATTTGCTCACGGCGGGAGGTAATTGTTGAGAGACAACATTCTCTACGGAAATCATAATCTCAGCCTCTTATACCCTGTCATTCTTATACTCAATTTGTTGTTATACCGACTTTGCTCTTACGCATAGCCACGCGCCGCCAATGGCGCAGCCTTTTCTGGTTTTTTGGTATGTTCAGCGACTGAAATTTTCTTTACTGACTTTTGCCGATCACTCCAGTGAATAATTTCCAGATGTCCTGTTTCATCTTCGACCAACGCTGTACAGCTCTCTATCCAATCTCCGTCGTTGCAATACAGGATTCCGTCGATCACTCGAATTTCCGCTTGATGAATATGACCGCACACCACGCCATCCAATTGTCGACGTTTTGCTTCATGCGCTGCGGCCTCTTCGAACACCTCAATAGCAGCACGAGCATTTTTTACGGAGTTCTTCAGATAGTACGCCAGCGAAAAGTAGGAAAATCCGAAGCGGCGTCGAAAGAAATTTCCCCATCGATTGATAAACAACAAAAAGTCGTAAGCCAGATCGCCGATGATCTTTGTGTACTTACCAAAGCGAATTCGAGAATCCAGAATGTCGCCATGAAACAGAAGCAGACGTTTGTCTTGCGCGGTGACGTGAATAAATTCCTCATGTACTTCCACGGGACCAATCATATGCTCGACATAGTCGCGCATGGGTTCGTCATGATTACCGGGAATGTAAATAATGCGTGTGCCCTTCTTGGCCATTTTGAAGATGGCTTTAAGCACTTCATAGTGACTGGAGGGCCACATGAATTTTTTCTTCATGGACCACATATCGACGATATCGCCCACCAGATACAATGTGTCGCACTCCACTGATTTCAAGAAGCTCAGCAGGTACTCGGCTTTGCAATCCTTAAAACCCAGGTGAATATCAGACAACCAAATAGTTCGGTAGTGTTTGCGTTTCATAGCACAGTTTCATAAATCCAATCGTATTCTGTGCAACATATGGCATTGTGTTGAACGCCAAGTGACATTTTTACGATAGTTTTATGACAGCCAGAAAACTGCTGTGAGGCTAAGACTTTAACTGCTTCGGTGTTAGATATTCGGCCTGTATAGAACAACCTGCCTCTAATTCAGCCCAAGTATCAATAAGGGATCGCAACTGAAGATAACCACAGGTAGGGAGATTATCGAGCATATTGGCGGTCAGATAGTTATTGAGATCCGTCATCCCTGGGTTGTGCCCGACCAGAGTTACTTCATCCAGATCGTCATCCAGACTTCGCAACCAATTCAGAAGATCTTCAGAGCTGAAAGTATAGAGCTCATCGTCGGTTTTCCAAGTGATGTTCCGCCCGGGAATATTCTGCGAAATCAGCTGAATCGTCTGTTGGGCCCGGCGTGCCGGACTGCAATAGATGTTGTTGAAATTGCAGCCGGATTGCAGTAACCGCGGAGCCATTATTTCACAGGACTTGATGCCACGCTGTTTCAGAGGCCGGTCGATATCTGCCAGGGCGTAATCGTCCCAACTGGACTTGCCATGACGGATCAAATGGATAACTTTCATAATTTTGCGATACCAACAAAAAGCCACACCAGAGTAACAGGCCAATATTTCAGCTTTATGGACGCTCGATTACTGTCAGCCGTTAAAGCGTGTTACCAAAGATTGCAGGGTCAGCTTAACGCGCGGGGCATCAAGTGGCGGTTTAATGAAGCCATGATAATGACCACGGGGATTGATCAACATAATATTGGCACTGTGATCCACAGTATAGTCATCAGCGTGTTCGCCGGTACGCACTTTAACAAACGCCGCACTCAACTGTGTCGCCAGACGTTTAATCTCCAGAAAATCACCGGTTAGACCAATAAATTCAGGATCAAAATGGGGCATATACTGGCTTAAAGATGCCACATCATCTCGTGCCGGATCGACACTCACCATAATCACTTGAACCTGCTCCCGGATATCATCATTGAGTTGATCGTTCACCTGCTTGAGCAGGGCAAGGGTGGTGGGGCAAATGTCGGGGCAGGAGGCAAATCCAAAAAACACCAAACTCCACTTTCCCTCCAACTGCGCCAATGTAAAGGGCTGCCCCTTGTGATTCACCAGAGAAAAGTCTTTGAAGATACGGGGTTGTTCAAACACAAAGGTGCCGTTGGCGCGCAACTCAAGATCGCTTAGTACTCGAGGAGTCGTGATTTTATTGATAAATCCCGCCATTACCGCCGCAATGAACAGAGCAATAACGGCCAATGTAATGCGGATACCGCGACGCTGCTGATCGCTTTGCGATGAAGCAGTCTCCAATGTGTGTGCCGGTGTTTCCATAACAGATCTCTATGCCAGTAGTGGATTTATCGGCAGAAGGTAGTGATCCAATAACATAATCACAAACAGTGCCATCAAATAAACGATGGAGTATTTGAAGGTATCCATTCCTGCGCTCTTGCGCTGCGTGAACAGAAGCACCGCCGCCCAGTATAGGAACCCGACCCCCAAAACCGCAGCGCCCAGCAAATACAACCAGTTCAACATGCCGGTGGCGTAAGGCAGCAGGCTCACCGCAAACAGAATCACGGTGTAGAGAAAGATATGAATCTTGGTATAACGCTCACCATGGGTCACCGGCAGCATAGGAATGTCCGCGTTGGCGTACTCGTCCTTGCGGTGTACCGCCAAAGCCCAGAAATGCGGTGGCGTCCATGCGAATACAATCAACACCAACAACAGCCCGTAGCCATTGATTTCACCTGTCACCGCCGTCCAACCCAAAAGTGGTGGCGCGGCACCGGCCAAGCCACCAATAACAATATTCTGAGGTGTCGCACGCTTTAGAAACAACGTATAGATCACCGCATAACCCAACAGTGATCCCAATGTTAGCCAAGCGGTTACTGCGTTGATGTACAGCAGCAGAATAGCCATGCCGGCCAAGCCTAAAGCCACTGAAAACAAAAAAGCGCGAAACGGATCAATGCGCCCAGTGGCAACTGGACGGTTAAAGGTACGCAGCATTTTTTGGTCAATCTGGCGATCAACCAGATGATTGATCACTGCCGCAGAGCCTGCGCAGAGAGCAATTCCCAGATTTCCCAGCACAAGTACTTTGAGTGATACCATCGATGGACTTGCCAACAACATACCTACCACGGAGGTCAGAATCATTAGCGCTACGACCGTGGGCTTACAGAGTTCCAAATAATCGCGCCAGGATGCAGCTTCCACACCGCCCATAGTTGTCAGGTCTTTATGCATCACATCGCTCCTTTTTATTTTTTTTATTGCTATTGTTTTCTACCTTTATATACAGACTAGTCCAGTTTCTCAGGTTGTGGCCCTGAGATCCCGGTTGCGTATTATTTCGTCTGCCGTAGTATGAAGAGGCAACGTATACCGGATTAATCGGTAGTTTATGGTGACGAGCACCAGCAGTAATACGGCACCAATAGCGTTGTGTGCAACAGCTACTGCCAATGGCAAAACCGCTACGATATTCGTAATACCCAAACCAATCTGCAGGACCAATACCAACAGCAACACCGATGCCAGTTTTCGCGTTGACACATCACCCAGCGCAAAGAGATATCGAATCAGTATCAGCAGTACCACGCACACAAACAGAGCTCCCATGCGATGACTCCAATGAATCGCTGTTCGCGACTGATTGTCGAGCACGCCGCCCAGGTAGTTGGGACCAATGGTCTGAGTCAAATCAAAGCCCTGGCGAAAGTCCAGTTCGGGCAACCACTGACCATGACAAGTAGGAAAATCCGCGCAGGCAAGCGCTGCGTAGTTGGATGTGGTCCATCCCCCCAGAGAGATTTGCAGCACCACTACTACCAACCCAATCAGAGCCAGCCCTCGCACCCTGCCAAGTACCTTTTGACATCCCTTAAGCGTTACGCGGGAAAGCTGCCAATCGCGATGCAGTAACCGCAAAAACAAAAGCCATAACAAACTCAAAGTGGCAAAGCCACCAAGAAGATGCGCCGTCACCACCTGAGGCCATAGCTTCAGTGTTACAGTCCACATGCCAAACAATCCCTGAACCACCACCAGCAATAAAAGAAACAGGGGCAGCTTCAGAGGTTTTGACGGTTCCCGTCGGCGACGCCAACTGAACAACGCAAAACAGAGAATCACGAACCCCAGTGCACTGGCAAAATACCGATGCACCATCTCCGGCCAGGTCTTGCTGGTGTCTACTGGCGATTCAGGAAAGGCTTGTTCTGCTACTGCAATTTCTTGTGCAGTATCTGGCCACAGCACATGACCATAGCACCCGGGCCAATCCGGGCAGCCGAGTCCCGCGTCCACCAGGCGAGTAAAGGCTCCCAGAGAAACTACCACCGCTGCCAAGGCAATGGCGCCCAATATGGTTTTAGCGGATCCACTCAGAGGCTGCATGGTGATTACTCCTCGTAGGAATACTTGAGTAAACGTTTGATATCGGTCAGCAAATCGGCCCCCTCATGGGTAGGGTCATAAGTCATCATGGCGTACCCCTGTTGATCCACATAGTAAATATGGCTGCCATCCAGACGGTGCTGGGCTATAGAAGATTCTGCAAAGATGTTGCGCCATTGAATATCGTCCGTTTGGAAGATTCGCAAACGTGGGTGTTCCTGTTGCAAATGATGATGAAGAGACTCTGGCAATGCTGCCCCAGTGTTTACCAACCAACGCTCTACCCGCACGGCTTTTTCACCCAGTCGAATATGGACCTGACGCGAAATATAGAGCTGACGCAGGCATTGGTCATCG
>Ga0256829_1001409_pt1 | contig 19929 bp, 23 predicted proteins | sample 131447metaG_FD_185979 | JGI IMG/M metagenome (GOLD analysis project Ga0256829, IMG submission 185979) | Hydrothermal vent microbial communities from Lau Basin, Pacific Ocean - 131-447 | ecosystem: Environmental > Aquatic > Marine > Hydrothermal vents | place: Pacific Ocean: Lau Basin | collected...
TATCTGAATGAATAATCGCTTCATAGACTTGTGAATGCACAACTTCTAGGCTATTTACATCGAGTTGCATTTCAAAGACAAACGCAAGTCTATCGACATCTGCTTGCAAGGAACAGAGTGTTTCACTGAGTTGTCGCGGCAGCATAGGAATGGAACGATGGGGGAGGTAGATAGAAAAACTTCTGTAAATCGCTTCGTTATCTAAAGCACCAAAGGGCTTGACATACTCACTTACATCCGCAATGGCTACATAGAGTGTTGTATTTTCATGGTCATAGTAGATGGCATCATCATAATCTTTTGCGGTGACGGGATCGATGGTACAGAAGGCTAGATCTCTTAAATCTTTGCGTTTTGGGTGCTTTTTGGCATCAACGGGGGGAAAAGATTGTGCAATTTCTAGGACATCCTCTTCAAAATCATCATGCTTGTTAAATTGCGCAAGTACAATTTTCTCATCAACTTGCGGGTCACTGATATTTCCAAGTTTTTCTAAAACACTATTTTCTTGATTATCAATCTTAAACACATCCCCTATTTTATGAGTTGCAAGTTCCTCTTGTGTAAGTTCTGCTCCGATGGGGTATTCTGTTTTTAAATCAACTAAAGCTTTGTGTCCCTCTTTTTGGATGATGTAAGCAACACTATAGCTTTGCTCTCTTCCGACTATCTCAGCGATTTTTGCACTAGGTGTTCCGCGTTTGCCTAGTATGCGTTGTGCAATGATGAGGTCACCTTCTAAGGCTGTGCCTAAATCATTTTCACCTATAAATAAATCGCGTACATTTTCTCCAATCACATGAAGATATGCCGTGCCTTTTTGTACCAGTCCTAAACTTCCTGCACGGTATTTTGAGTGAAATTTATAGCTTGTTTCTGTTTTTATGAGGTATTTTTTTTGGAGCCATGTTTGAATAAGTTGTGCTTCTTGTGGGGCGATGTCTAACTCACTCAAACCATGAGTGAGTCTAATAAGTAGAGATTTCAAATGAATTTTATCTTGCGTTTTCTATAGCTTTTTCAAAGCTTTCCATATCAAGATTATATTTTGTAATAAGCTCTTGAGCTGCTGCAACACTTTCATCTGTTACTTTTCCATTGATAGGGACAGCAACACGAACTACATGTAAAATTTGTGCAGGGCGTTGGTCATCTTCGAGTGCCTTCTCTGGACTTTGACAGTTTCTTAAAACATCAACAAGTTTTTCTTCAAATTTCCATTGTTCAAAAATCATAGCACTGACTTCAGGAGTCTGTGCACCAATCACTGCTTGTTCTGCCGCTTCAACATCACCAAGTTCTGCCAAAGCATCGCGGAATTCTTCTTCTTTTCCATCAGCAACAACTTGCTGTGCAATGAGTACTTTTCCAATTTCAACAAGAAATGCAGCAGGAGAAAGCACACCTAAAAGACGATTCTCTTTTCGTAAACACCATGCAGTCATAAGTCCATGTTGCTTTTTTGAAAGAGCAGAGAACATATCATTGTTAATTCCATAGGGTGCAAGGTTGAGTGTAAAACTCTTTTTTACTATAGAAGCAAGAGCAAATCCACGAACTGTTCCCATACCAAAAAGACCAACTGCTTGAGAGATGGCATTGATTTCACGAGAAAAACCATAAAGTGGAGAGTTTGCTGCTTTTAAAATATCTGCTGTTAAAAGAGGGTCTTTTTCTAGGATTTTTACCATGTCGTTAAAAGTACTATCTGGATCTTGGTAAACAGCTTCAATTTGCATTGCTGATTCTGGAAGTGGTGGAAGTTGCTTAATCTTTTTGAGTATGTCTTCTGTCATTGTGTCTCTCTTTGTAGTTGATTTAGTTTCTAGTACAATTATAGTGATAAGAGGTAAATATATTCTTAATATTTACAAAAAACTGTTATTATTTTTAAAATACTTAAAAAAGGATAAAAATGTACAGAGATGCTATGCTAACGCAACTAGGGTATAAACCAAATGAGGCACTATTAACACAACTTAAAAAGATAGAAGAGAATACTCTTGGATATGAAAAAATTCAAAAGCATATTATGGATTTACATGACCATTTAAAAGTTGATAATGCCTATGTAGCACTCTCAAATAGTAATGATTATTTTAAAGTAAAAATAGAGTCTCACACTCCAGAGATAGCAGCCCAAGCGCATGAAAAAGTAAGCCATTTTAGTAGTAAATTTAAAGTCAAAGTTGAAAAAGTAGAGAAGAAAGAGACTTACTATATAATAGGGTTTGAACACTAATTTGAAAGAACCTATGAGCCTTGAGGGGTATGATACTCTAGTAGAAGAGTTTAAATTTTTGCTCGAAGTTGAGAAACCAAAAACTGCACAAGAAAAACTCGTCGCCGCCGCACAAGGCGATAGAAGTGAAAACGCAGAGTACCATGCAGCAAAAGAGAAGTTGCGTTTTATAGATAAACGACTTTTTTATCTCAATAAAATGATTCAAAATGCAGTTGTAATAGATCCCTCTTTGCATTCACATAAAAAGGTCAGTTTTGGGAGTACCGTTGTAGTAACTGATTTACAAACAGATGAAGAAGAAAGATACACTTTATGTGGTGTTTTAGAGAGTGAACCAGAAAATGGGCTTATCTCTATGCACTCGCCCATAGCAAAAGCACTTTTGTCAAAAGAGGAGGGAGATGTGTTTACTCTCAAACTCCCTAAAGTCACAAAAGAGTACGAGATAGAAAAGATAGAGTATATCAATATCTTCTCTTTAAAGAAAAATATCCGTACGAAAAGTGATTTTGCTTTTCACTAATCTTCTGGAGACTCTTGTACTTCTTCAAGTCCGTATACTTTATTTACTTTTTGAGAAATAGACTCTATTTCATCCATCGTGTCTTCATAAATTTCAACTTTTTCTTCATCCTCTTCAGCTTCATCAGCATTTTTAAGGGCTTGATGTAATTTTGCTTCTATGAGGTGTGCTTTAAAAGGCATTCCATACTCATACACTATCTCTCCACCATGCTTACCTTGTAAAAATGTAGTCGCAGTAGCTCCAAGAAGGAGAACAATAGCAATCAGCTCTAGTGTGAATTTTTTTGTTTTGCAACCAACAATTTTAAGTAATGCGATGATTCCCATAGCAATTGCTAAGTACAAACCGAGTGCTTTATGTTCTAAAAGTTCCTCTTTCCCAGCACTGCTTAAAAAGTTAAAAATTTCTGGTCCTGCTTGATTACCTGTATACCAAACACCAATCATAGCAAGGGCTGAAATGAGTGTTAAACGAGAAGAGATTTTTGACATACTCTCACTACGAGAAATTAAATATATTACTCCAAAAGCGGAAGCAACGAGAGGTAAAACCATGGCGAAATGAACGGTGGCTGGATGTAACATCATAAGAAATCCTTATTTTTTATTTAAAGTAATTATAGCACTAATTTCTAAAAAGTCTCTTATTCAAACTTCTCTTACTACAAATTCGATATAATCCCCCTTTAAAAACCAATTTTTAGGATTTCCTAGTGAGCCAACAATTAGAAAACATTGACGAACAACTTGCAAACCATAAACTTTCACAGTTAGATTATACACATATAAAAGAGATTTTAGGGCGTGAGCCAAACCTTGTTGAACTTGGTATATTTTCAGCAATGTGGAGTGAACACTGCTCTTATAAATCATCAAAAGTGCATTTAAAAGGTTTTCCTACCAAAGCTCCATGGGTTATTCAAGGTCCAGGTGAAAATGCAGGAGTTATCGACATTGGTGATGGTTATGCTGCTGTCTTTAAAATGGAATCACACAACCACCCTTCATTTATAGAGCCATATCAAGGGGCTGCTACTGGTGTTGGTGGGATTATGCGTGATGTTTTTACTATGGGCGCTCGTCCTATTGCTAATCTCAATGCTTTACGTTTTGGAAATATTCTTAATGATGATGATATTTCAAAACATCAACGCTATCTTGTTCGTGGTGTGACTGAAGGTATCGGCGGTTATGGAAACTGTATGGGTGTACCAACAATCGGTGGCGAGACAAGCTTTGATGAATGTTACAATGGAAACATCTTAGTCAATGCTTTTACATTAGGTCTTGCAAAAAGTGATGAAATCTTCTACGGAAAAGCAGAAGGAATGGGTAACCCTGTGATGTATGTTGGTGCAAAAACTGGTCGTGATGGACTCGGTGGCGCGGTAATGAGTTCTGATTCATTTACAGAAGAGTCAAAGTCTCTACGTCCAACTGTACAAGTGGGTGATCCATTTACAGAAAAACTACTCCTTGAAGCGTGTTTAGAACTTTTCAAGACTGATTATGTCATAGGAATCCAAGATATGGGTGCTGCAGGGCTTACCTCTTCTGCGTTTGAAATGGCAGGAAGAAGTGGTAGTGGAATGATAATGCATCTTGACAAGGTTCCAGCACGTGAAGAGGGAATGACTCCCTATGATTTTATGCTTTCTGAGAGTCAAGAACGTATGCTTTTATGTGCTAAAAAGGGAAGTGAACAAGCGATTATAGATATTTTTGAAAAATGGGACTTGGATGCTGCTGTTGTGGGTGAAGTAACAGATACTGGAGATATGGAACTTTTTTGGCATGGTGAAAAATGTGCTGAGGTGCCAGTTGACCCAGTAAGTGAAGAAGCACCAGAACTCAATCGTCCTATGAAAAAACCAGCATATCTTGATACAATCCACGAAGTTACTCTCAATGATTTTGATGCTGTAGACAACCAAACGGCTTTTGAAAAGTTGATTGTTTCTATGGAAGTGGTAGATAAATCTTGGATATATACACAGTATGACTCGATGGTACAAACAAACACTGTCAAAAAGGGTGGAATGCTTGATGCCTCTGTTGTTCGTGTTAAAGAGAATGGTAAAGCCCTTGCCATGAGTGCAGATTGTAATGTGCGTTACTGTTACATCGACCCTAAAGGGGGTGCAGCTGCAGCGGTCATTGAGTCTGGTCGTAATGTAGCTATGAGTGGTGCAAGACCACTTGCCATCACTGATTGTCTTAATTATGGAAACCCTGAAAATCCAGAAGTTATGTGGCAGTTTGGTGAAGGGTGTTTAGGAATCAAGGAAGCATGTGCCGAACTAACAACTCCTGTAATTGGTGGAAATGTTTCTCTTTACAATGAAACCAATGGTGTTTCAGTTTTTCCAACGCCATCGATTGCAACTGTAGGTGTCAATGATGACCAAAATAATGTTCTTATGTCATCATTTTCTACTGCTGGCAATGCACTTTATCTAGTAGGTGAAAGCAAATCAGAATTTGGTGGAAGTCTTTACATGAAAGAGATTTGTGACACAGTTGCAGGAGAATTACCTGAAATAGACTATAAAAAAGAGTTAGTGCTTTGGGATTTAGTCATTGAAGGCAATAAAAAACATCTTTTAGAGTGTGCAAAAGATGCAAGTAGTGGTGGTGTGGCGATAGCTTTAGCGAAAATGGCGGCAGTTAGTGGACTCGGATGTGATGTTCAAATGAGTGTAGCAGATGCACGAGATATTTTTGCTGAGTCTATGAGCCGTGCTATTATAGAAGTCAAACCAGAAAATTGTGATGCATTTGAAGCAATGCTTGATGAATCACTTGCCGTTGAAAAGATAGGGCTTGTTGGTGGCGAAACTTTGAGTATCAATGATGTTACAATGAGTATGCAAACATTGCAAGAGAGATACTTTAATAGCTTTAAAGAGACAATCCAAAGAGATATATAAATAAAGTTTTGCTATAATACAAAACAGAAAATTACACAGGAGAAATATATGTTAAAAAATTTACTTGCACTTATAGGTGTAGTAGCACTTGTAGCTGGAATTGGTGGTTATGCTAAGTATGGTTCAAAAGTAGCGGCTTTAGATGATCAAGCGATTAGTACTTACACTAAAATGTTTGAAAAAGTTTTAGATACTGGTGATGCTGCAAAAGGTATGGTACTTAAATTTAAAGTGAATGACGATGTTGAAAATGCAGATGTTGTTGAGTCTATCAAAGCTTTAGCTGAAGAGTACAACATGCGTGTAACTGGTGATACTAAAATGTTCACTATCGAAGGTGCAAAAGGCGATGAAGTTAAATATGTAGAAAATATCTCTATGTGTAGTCTTCCTATTGCAAAAAAATTCTTAGCATACTCTCATGAGTTTGGTGGTTTTATGCCATGTAGAATTATGCTTATTGAACTTGCAAATGGTGAAAGATGGTTATACACTATGGACTTAGCATTAGCGATTCACGGTGGACACCCACTTCCTGCTGAAATGTTAAAACTTGCAACACATGTTCAAAAAGCAATGTTAGAGATTCCAGCACGTGCTGCTGAAGGTGATTTTTAATCTCTACTTTTTTAATAATAAAAGACTGATTTTCAGTCTTTTATTCCCTCTTCTTTATTTACCTCCATATAAACAACATTTCGATACAATTAGCACATTATAATACTTGAGGATATTTTTTTGAAAAAAAGAGCATTAGTAAGCGTAAGTGATAAAAATGGTGTAGTTGATTTTTGTAAATCTTTAGTAAAAAATGATTATGAGATTATTTCTACGGGTGGGACATACAAACTTTTAAAAGAGAGTGGTGTTGCAGCTATTGAAATTGATGAAGTTACAAAGTTTCCTGAGTGTTTCGAGGGGCGTGTAAAAACATTAAACCCTTATGTTCATGGTGGTATCTTACATCGTCGTGATAAACAATCACATTTAGACCAAGCAAAAGAACTCAATGTTGAAGCGATAGATTTAGTTTGTGTAAATCTTTATCCTTTCAAAGAGACGATTGAGCGAACAGATGACTTTGATGATATTATAGAAAATATCGACATCGGTGGACCAGCTATGGTTCGTTCAGCTGCAAAGAATTTTGATGCTGTTATTATCGTGACCAATGTAGAAGATTATGCAGAGGTTATTGATGCGATAGAAAATGAAAAAAATACAAAAGAGTTTCGCCGTGGCTATATGATAAAAGCATATGAGCATACAGCTGCTTATGATAGTATGATAGCAAACTACATGAATGAACGCTTTAACAATGGTTCTGGCGAGAAAAAATTCATCGTTGGAAACAAGGTAATGGATACTCGTTATGGTGAAAATCCTCATCAAAAAGGTGCCTTATATGAGTTTGATAAGCACTTTACAAATAACTTTAAAACACTCAAAGGTGAAGCAAGCTTTAACAATCTTAATGACCTAAATGGTGCAGTAAAAATCGCGGCTGGTTTTGGAAAAGAAAATGCAGTTTGTATCTCTAAACATGGGAATCCTTGTGGGTTTGCTATAAAAGAAACACTTTTAGAGAGTTATGTTGAAGCACTTAAATGTGACCCAGTTTCTGCATTTGGTGGTGTTGTCGCTGTCAATGGTACAGTAAATAAAGAGATGGCTGAGAAGATGAATGAAATCTTTTTAGAAGTTATTATCGCTGGTCGCATTACTGCAGAAGCACAAGAAGTATTTGCTAAGAAAAAACGTATCAAACTTTTTGAGATGGATGCAGACTATCTTTTACTTGCAAATGATAGTGAGGACTTCAAGCATATTGAGGGTGGATTTATCTTTCAAGATGCAGATAAAGTTGATGCAGATGAAGTGAAAAATGCAAAACTAGTGAGTAAAAATGCAGCTGATGCACAAGATATGAAAGATTTAGAGATAGCGTATAAAGTAGCTTCTTTAACAAAATCGAACTGTGTTGTTTATGTGAAAGATTCGGCAATGGTTGCTGTTGGTATGGGTATGACCTCACGTGTTGATGCAGCACAGTGTGCCTTGAAAAAAGCCAAAGAGATGGGTCTTGATGTCAGTGGTGCAGCACTTGCAAGTGAAGCATTTTTCCCATTCCGTGATAGCATTGATGCAGCGGCGGCTGCTGGTGTGAAAAATGTCATCGAACCAGGAGGAAGTATTCGTGATGAAGAAATCATAGAAGCTGCTAATGAGTTTGGTATGAGTCTCTATTTTTCAGAAGTGCGTCACTTTTTACATTAATAAACTCATACTTGATTGACATAGACTCAACTCTTGTGATATAATTCCACTTAAAGAATAGAATTTATTTAGAGGATAGAAATATGGCAAAATCATTATATGAAACTTTAGAAGTCTCTGAAAATGCAAGTGAAGCAGAGATAAAAAAAGCATACCGAAAGCTTGCACGCAAATACCATCCAGATGTCAATAAAGAGGCATCTGCGGAAGAGAAATTTAAAGAGATAAACTCTGCATATGAAATTTTAAGTGATGCTACGAAGAAACAGCAGTATGATATGCATGGTGATTCAATGTTTGGTGGACAAAATTTTCATGATTTTTCTCAAAACGCAGGTGGCTCAGGAAATCTTGATGACATTTTACGAGAAATGTTTTCTCAAGGTGGTGGCTTCGGCACGGGAGGGGGTAACCCTTTTGGCGGAGGTCAAAATCCTTTTGGTGGAGCAGGAGGCTTTGGTGGCGGTGGTTTCGCACAAGAACCAAATCTTGATATAGAGACAAAAGTTACTATCCCTTTTGTTGTTTCTATTTTGGGAGGTTCTCACTCTGTGAGTGTGAATGGCGAACGATTTGACATTAAAATCCCTGCTGGTGTCAAGAGTGGTGAAAAAATGCGTGTTAAAGGTAAGGGTCATGCACAAAATGGTCGTGCTGGCGATTTGTTTTTAAAAATTACTGTTGCCTCAAATCCTGAATACGAACGTGAAGGCGATGACCTTGTCAAAACATTTGATGTTCCCCTCTATGCCGCACTTTTTGGCGATAAAATAGCAATTCAAACTTTAGATAAAGAGATAAAACTCAAAGTCCCAAAAAATACAAAAAATGGACAACGTTTTCGTGCAAAAGAGATGGGTGCTATGAACCGCAAAACAAAAGTACGTGGAGATTTGTATCTCAAAGCAAATATTATTTTACCAAAAGTGGATGAACTTGATGAAGATTTAGTTACAATGATGCAAGAGAAGTTGCCAAAGGAGTAAATCATGATACATCAATATGACGAGCCTGTTTACCTTATTAGTATAGTTGCTAAGATTTTAGACATCCATCCACAAACACTTCGTCAGTATGAACGTGAGAATCTCATCTGTCCATCGCGTTCAAATGGCCGCATCCGTATGTACTCTCAAAGAGATATAGATAGAATCAAACTTATCTTGCGTTTGACTCGTGAACTTGGGGTTAATCTAGCCGGTGTTGATATTATCTTACGTTTAAAAGAAAATGTAGATGATATGGAAAATGAGATAGCAACCTTACGGCATGAAGTTTTAAAAGCAAAAAATACACACTCGGTATCACATGATAAAGCGTTAGTAACAAAACGCAGTATCTATGATATGATAATTTTTGAAGAGTAGGTAAGTGCTACTCTTTAAGTCTTTGTATTTTCGCCCCGACAGCTTCTAACTTTTTCTCTAAGGTAACATACCCACGGTCTAAGTGATAGATTCTATGGATGTTTGTCTCTCCCTCAGCAATAAGTCCTGCTAAAACTAAAGCACTTGAAGCCCGTAAATCTGTTGCCATGACATCAGTACCACTTAGAGGTGATTTTCCACTTACGGTTGCAGTATGTCCATTGAGTGTGATATCTGCTCCCATGCGTTGGAGTTCACTGACATGCATAAAACGATTTTCAAAAAGTTTTTCTTCAATGATGGAAACACCATCTGCTTGTGTTGCTAATGCTAAAAATTGTGCTTGCATATCGGTTGGAAATGCAGGGTACTCTTGCGTTACAAGTTTGACAGGTTTAATGACTTCTGCTGGGTGAATGGTAATTGTATCGTCTGTGAGTGTAAAAGTATTGCCCATCTCTTCAAGTTTTGCAAGTACTGAGCCTAAGTGTTTTGGTTCAACATTTGTCAGGGTGATTTCTGATTTACTAATAGCCCCTGCACAAAGGTATGTTCCTGCTTCAATTCTATCGGGAATGACGGTAAATTCATCTATATCTATCAGTTTGCCATCTGTACCATGTATAATAAGGATGGCAGTACCAATACCATCAATACGGACTCCACTTTGTTGGAGTATTTTACAAAGTTGTACGACTTCTGGTTCGCGTGCTGCATTTGTAAGTGTTGTTTTCCCTTTTGCAAGAACAGCGGCCATTACAATGTTGGCAGTTCCTGTTACGGTAATTTTATCAAAAATGATTTCACAGCCTTGCAAGCCATTTGGTGTTGTTGCTTCAATATACCCTGATTTTATCTCTATCTTTGCACCCATTTGCTCAAGGGCTTTGAGGTGTAAATCTATAGGTCTTTGACCGATGGCACAACCTCCGGGAAGTGAAACTTCACAGTGTCCAAAACGAGCAAGAATTGGTCCGAGTACCAAGATTGAAGCACGCATCGTTTTGACGATGTCATATGTGGCTTTTGTTTGGGTAAGGACAGAGGTGTCAACAACTGCTTCATTCCCTTCAAATATTACATCTGCACCGAGGTTTGCAAGCAGTTTTAAAAGGGTTCTGATATCAGCTACTTGTGGTAAGTTTTTAATCTTAACACTTTTTTTCGCTAAAATTGTCATAGCAATAAGAGGTAAAGATGCATTTTTTGCACCTGAAATTTCGATGATACCCTCAAGTGAGTTTATCTTTTGTAATTGTAAATAATCCATAAGTCTCTTTAGTAAGTTTAAGTATTAACATTATATCTTATTAATATTTTGATATACTTTTATAAGCTAACAACTAAAAGGAAATTTCATGAGTTCTGCCCTTGATAGATTGAAAGATATAACTCATAAAATGTCAAGCTATGAAATGGCACGTAAAGAGAATATGCTACTTTTAAAACAAATTTATACTGAGATTGGTATCTATAAAAAAGTAGAGAGCTTTGAAAATCTTTTTGATTTTAAGGCGATTAATCTCTCGGGAGCTTCTTTACAAAGTGAAAATCTAGGAGAGATAAAAGAGGGAAAATATTTGCAAATTTTGGCGATTAGTTATGACAAAGAAGCTAATGTAAAAACGACTAATGTATCTCTTGGATATTTTGGTCGTGCGGAGAAGGTAGAAGCTGGTTTAAAAGATAAAATAGTTGAGTTTATCTTACGGTATCGTTTTGAGAAAAGCTTTATGACACTTGAGCATTACCATATTATGCTAGCACCTTTGAGAGCAAAAAATGGGTAAATTTTACTTTACTATTTGGCTGAAATGGGCTATATACTTGAGTGTAAGTAGTATTGTTTGGGCGACTATCTTTTCTTCTCTTGTGACTCTTTTTATTTATATAAATCAAGGTAGTGTAGCACTTAGTACAGAAGTCTATCAAGCACTTTTTAAAATTGTGAAGTTTTGGTTTCCTCTCGTTTGGAGTGTGACACTTTTGGTCGCACTCTTTCGGGCTTTAAAAATAGTTTTCAATCGCTGTTACAATGGCTACGAGATGAAACTTTTGCAATGTATGAAGGAAGGGCAGAGTGAAACAATCGAAATTGTAGGCTATGGAGATGTGAAAAGTGTATGGAGAAAATGGTTGATGTTGCTTATTTGGCTTGTTGGTGCACAGATGATTCTTGCATTTATTTTTACACGATTTTTCACCTCGTATGAAGCAGTTTTTGCATGGTTTAGTATTTATCTTTTGTATGCATTTGTATTGATTGGAGGGTATTTTTCATTTATTTTACTGAGTTCTCGTTGTAGGCTTGTAAAGGTGAAAAGATGTTGATTATTTTAGATTTAGAAACGACAGGCATTGAAGTAGATGATAAAATTGTCTCCGTAGGACTTTTAAATGCAGAAAAAAAAGAGTACCGGTATGGACTCTTTAATGAAGGTAAAAAAATCTCTGTGGAAGCATCGAGTCTACATCATATAAGTAATGAAATGATTCAAGGAAAAGAAGCCTTTACAGAGAGTGAAATATATAAGTATTTGCAAGAGTACAATACTCCTCAAAACAGCCTTATTATGCACAATAGTAAATTCATCTTGCAAATGCTTAATAAAACAGGTTTTGTTTGGCAGGGAAGTATCATAGATACACAGAGAACAACAAAACACCTTATACCCGAATGTGAACGCTTCTCTTTACAAATCTTACGCTATGAACTGCGACTTTATACGCAAGAAGAGGCTTTAAAAAAAGAGTATGGAATTAAAGATGCTTTATTTGCCCATCATGCTTTAAGTGATGCACTTGTAATTGCACTGCTATTGCAGTATTTAGAGGAGATGGATACACTCGAAGCAATGGAGCAGTTAAGCACTCAAAATGTACTTTTAGCAAAACTAAATTTTGGAAAATATAAAGGACATTATATCGAAGATATTGCACATAATGATAGAGGTTATTTGGAGTGGATGTTACAGAGTCTCTCTGATTTAGATGATGATTTACGCTATAGTATCGAGTATAATTTATAAGGATGAAAATGAAAGTAGCTGTTGAGTGCCAGTCACCTCTTTTACAAAAATCTCTCGAGCTTTTTTTGGAGAAGTATTTGAGTAGTACGAAGAAAAGTGATATTGTTGTTCGGGATGTCGCTTGCCTAAATGATAAACGATGTTTTTTTATCTCAAGTGAAAGTGGGGCAGATTTGGCAAAACCATTTTCTAAGGCACAACTTATTATAGAGTTAGAGAAAAAGTATAATAAATTATATGAAAAAGAGCCTGAAGTGAGTATAATTCAAGAGCATACACCAAGTATGGATTTCAGTATTTTAGAAAATCGGATAGAATCATTAACGAAAGAGTATCAAGAAAATATTTTAAGAGCGGTGAAAGCATTTTATGAAAAATAATTCTAAGATTTTAACAAAAAAAATAATTGCTGGAAAATTTAAAGGCAAAACCTTGAAATTACCATCTAAAACTACTACTCGAACTTCTAAGGCAATTGTCCTTGAATCCTTTTTTAATACTTTGCAATTTGATATAGTAGATGCAACTTTTGTGGAAGTTTTCTCAGGCAGTGGCTCGATAGGGCTTGAAGCTTTAAGCCGTGGAGCAGGGGAGATTATCTTTATGGAAAAAGATAGAGATGCCCTGAAAACTTTAAAGTCCAATATAGCCTTAACAAATCCAAGGGCTTGTAGTGTTTTTGGAGGAGATAGTTTTAGCAATATCAATGCAGTTGTCTCACAACTGAAAAAACAAGATAAAAGTGCTTATTTTTATGTTGACCCTCCTTTTAGTATTCGAGAGGGCATGGAAGATATTTATGAAAAGACAATGCAACTCATAGCACAATTACCTTCTCAAATTGTCAAACTCATTATCATAGAACATATGACAGGATTAGAAATTCCCTCAACTTTAGGGTCTTTTTCAATCAAAAAAACAAAAAAATTTGGTAATACAAGCCTCACATACCTCCAAGATATAGAAGATGGAATATAAATTGCTACTCCTTGTATAATTCAAGGATAGCTTATGAAAATTTTTATACTTTTTGCACTTCTTATCTCGTCTCTTTGGGCAACAAAGATTAGTGAAGTGTCAAATATTGTTGGTGTTCGGGACAATCAAATTATCGGCTATTCACTTGTTGTGGGTTTGCAAAAAACAGGAGATGGAACCACTTCAAAATTTACTCTCCAATCTATCGCCAATATGCTCAAAGCAATGAATATCAATATGAATGCTGCAGATATTAAGTCAAAAAATGTGGCAGCAGTTGTTGTGACAGCAACGATGAAACCTTTTTCACGACAAGGGGATAAATTTGACATTACCGTTTCTTCTATCGGAGATGCCAAATCTTTAGAGGGGGGAACACTTTTAATGACTCCTTTAAAAGGGGTTGATGGTAAGATTTATGCACTCGCTCAAGGGAGTATAAGTATAGGTGGACGCAATACAAGAGGTTCTGGTTCCCAATCACATCCAACCACAGGTATTATCTATAATGGGGGTGTTATAGAGAGAGAAATTAACATTGACCTTTATGATAAAAAGTATGCAACACTTTCTTTAAAAGAAGCAGATTTTAAAAATGCTGTTGCTGTGCAAAAAGCGATTAATAGATATTATTCTACACCTGTTGCCATGGCATTAGACCCACGAAGTATCAAACTTAAATGTCCTAAAAATCGTTCAATGATAGAGTTTTTAGCTGAGGTTCAGGCGATAGAGATGGACTATACAGTGAAAAATAAGATTATTATTAATGAGCGAACTGGAACGATTGTTGCAGGTGTTGGTATAAAAATAAAACCCGTGGTTTTAACACACGGTGAAATTACTATAAAAATAGTCGAAAATGCAACGGCACAGAAACCACAAGGTGCGATGGCTGTTGATAAAAATTTGGTTATTGGATTAAATGAAAATGAGCTTTATACGAAAAGTGGGACAACTACTGTAGCTAACCTTGTACGAGCTTTACAAAAATTGGGTTCTACTCCCAAAGATATTATCGCAATTTTAGAAGCTATTAAAAGTGCAGGTAGTATATCTGCTGATTTGGAGATTATATAATGAATTACAATGGAATGGATGCATTCAGCACAAATATTCAAAGAGTTTCACAACAAAACAATATCCCTAAGATAAATCCTAAAGCAGAAGATGCTGATTTACGGGAACAAACCGATGCATTTGAGTCTGTTATTATTAAAATGATGATGGATAATGCAATGAAAGATGAAAAAAATCTTTTCTCAGATCAAAAAGACCCAGGAGATAAAATATATAAATCTATGTATAGAGATGAACTCTCCAAAGCAAGTGCCGGAAGCTTTGGTTTCTCGCAAATGCTGTATGATTATTTAAGTGCCAAATCGAAGTAAATGGAGTAAAAAAAGCTAAAAAATTTATCGAAAGTGCCGATGTAGTCACTAAAGGATAGATTATGATTTCTCAAACAAATAATTCTCTTGTTCGTAATGCATACGGAAGCACTCAAGGTGGTATAAAAGCACAAAGAGATTCGCTAAATATTACAAAACAAGGTGATACAAGTAAAGTAGACCAGATAAAAGAGTCGCTTGCCTCAGGCGAGTATAAAATAGACTTAGAAGCATTATCAAGAAAAATTGCTGATGAGTTAATGTAGTTCAAATAATAGGAGTCCAATATGTTGTCGCATCATTTACAAAGTGCCTTAGCTGATTTAAGAGATTTAATAAAAATAACAGAGTCAGATATAGAAGATATAAAATTAGCACAAAATGATGCACAATTTGGTAGATTGTCGCTTAAAGAAGATAAACTCAAAAGTTTTGAGCAAAAAAAAGCGATGATAGATTATGAAATATCGACTCTTATGACGACAAATCCCACTCTAGACCTTCCTGAATTACTCAATCAAGAACAGCATGATTTACTAGATGACTTAAAAGTAGAACTCAACAATTTAAGAGAAGTTAATAAAAATTATGCAAAATTTGTTTTACTTGTAAGTAATGTTTACAATAACTTTTTAGAGAAATTGGTACCAACAGAGATGCAAGGCTATAATAAAGTTGCCTCTAAAAACCCATCTATTCTCGAAGTGAGGGTGTAGTATGGCATCTGTAATGAATGCACTTAATATTGGTTATAGTGGCTTAAATGCCGCTCAAGTGGGAATCAATACCACTGGGCATAATATTTCTAATGCTGAGGTGGAGGGGTACACGAGACAAAGAGTAGTAACTTCTGCTGCCACACCAATTTCAACAGGCTCCGGACAGGTTGGAAATGGGACAGAGATTCAAGATATTAAAAGAGTTTATGATAGTTATGTTTTTGATAGGTACTCTTCTGTCTCTGCGGATAAAGAAAATAGTGATTATAAAAAACAGCAACTTGAAACATTGTCAACATATTTTCCAGAGATTGATGGTGTCGGGGTTAAAGCAGATTTAGCAGACTACTACACTTCATGGCAAACATTTGCAGATAATCCCAATAATGATGCCATTAAGGTAGATTTAGCAAAAAAAACAGAGACGCTCACACAACATATCAAACAGACGCAGAATCAAGTGATAGGTCTGCAAAGTGAGATAAATAACCAACTTTCAGATGATATACAGCAGGTAAATGATTATGCTTCCCAATTAGCTGATTTGAATACGCAGATTGATACTGCTGAGGCTGGAGGCGGATATAGTGCCAATGATTTGCGGGATAAACGCAATGTTTTAGAGAAATCTCTTTCCAAACTTGTTGGCTCTACTGTCAATTCAGGACAATTATCAGCCAATACACAAGTAGGCACGAACTCGAATACAAAAACAGAAAGTTATACTTTGAGCATCAATGGATTTAATATCGTTGATGGGAGTACTTTTCATCCTTTAAAACTTACCAATGAAACAAGTGCTTTAGGTTTTTACGATCTCTCTTATGAACGACAAGATGGAAAACTTATCCCTCTTAATGGAGAGATTAAAGGTGGTAAAGTAGGAGCAATTTTTGATTTAAGAGGTGGTGTATTAGATACAACAAGTGGGGTTCCTGTTGATGGGGTTCTTCAAAATGTTGTTGCAGACCTTGATGCATTTGCAAAAGGTCTCATCGAATCGACAAATAATTTGTATGCTGCAAGTGCAACTACAACGATGGAGTCAAATAACACAATAGTTGACTTATCTACAAGACCTCTTGTAAATTCAGATTTAAATATCAAAGAAGGTGCCTTTGATGTTGTTATCTATGATATAGATGGGAAAGAAGTTTCAAGACGCTCTATCAATATAGATGCTGGAACTACAATGAGTGATCCTGCGGGAACAAATACTAATTCTATAGAGAGTCAGATCAAAGCTAATGTAGATGATAATGGTGATGCAAATGGCACGAATGATGTAGATGACCTTTTAACAGAGTTTAGTTATCAGAGTGCTACGGGAGCAGGAGATTATAGGCTCAGTTTGGGGTTGAGTGCAGATGCACAGTCAAAAGGTTATACTTTTGCAATTGCCGATAAACTAACCAATGATACATATGCCTCAGGAAGTAATTTTGCAGGGGCATTGGGTCTTGGAAGGTATTTGGATGGTTCGAGTGCGCAAGATATACAGCTGACACAAAGTTTACAAGATAATCCAACGAAGATAAATGCAGGTTTTAGTGGTACAGCTGGGGATAATAGAGTTGCATTAAGTATGGTGCAAAATCAGTTTGAAAATTATGATTATACTATTGGAACACAAAAGTTTAATACGACAAGTAATGGGATGTTTGATATTACAGCTACATATGTTGGAACAAATACAAATGCAGCTATTTCAAAAAATCAAACAGTTTCGGCACAGTTTAATGCTACTGAGTTGGAGTATTTTTCGACTTCAAAAGTTAATATTGATGAAGAGATGACCAATCTCATCAAATACCAGACATCGTATGGTGCTGCAGCAAAAGTTATCTCTACAATTGACCAAATGATGCAAACACTTCTTGGAATTAAACAATAATTTTCAATGCCAAAGTTTAGCCTTTTCCTTCTTTTTTTTGTTTTTACTTTTTCTTATTTTGGAGACCTTTTTTATACACTAAGTCCTTATGAATTAGATAAAGACTCTATACTTTTAGCTCCTTCATTTTCTCATATTCTAGGTACAGATAGATTAGGAAGAGATATACTCGCTCGCCTCATAGAAGGGGGGAAAGTCTCACTTACTATTGGGGTAGGGAGTGCATTTATTGCTTCTTTTATTGGTCTGATATTTGGTTCAATAGCTGGGTATATGAGGTCGTATGTAGATAAAACATTTGTAGTCGTGGTTGATTTGTTTTTGACATTTCCAACATTTTTTTTACTTTTAGCCTTGGTCAGTTATGTGAATGCTTCGGTATGGGTACTCATTTTTATCATTTCTCTCACAGGATGGATGACAACAGCACGGCTTGTACGTTCAGAAAGCTTTAAAATCTCTTCACAAGCATTTGTAAAAATCCTTAAAATAGCAAAGGTAAGCAAGCATAAAATTCTTTTAAAGTATTATGCTCCATTACTTGCCCCGATTTACTTTGTGAGTTTTACTTTTGGAGTAGGGGGAGCTATCCTTGCAGAATCAGGATTAAGCTTTTTAGGTCTGGGTATCGTAGCACCACAAATGAGTTGGGGAAGTATCATGAGTTCTGGAAAGGATGTAGTAGAGATAGCTTGGTGGGTAAGTTTTTTCCCTGGGTTGATGATATCTTTGGTTACCTTTGCTTTAATTAATCTCTCAAATTATCTTCAAGGTTTGACTAATAAAAAACAAATTTTATAAGTAGATTAGAAGTATATGTGAACTATAATTAGAAAAAATTAAAGGCTCAATGTGAATAAAATAAAAAAATGTCTCTTTCCTGCAGCAGGGTATGGGACACGCTTCCTTCCTGCGACAAAGGCAATTCCTAAAGAGATGCTTCCGGTTCTTACAAAACCACTTTTACAATATGGTGTTGAAGAAGCTATTGAGGCTGGGTTGGAGACTATGGCGATTGTGACAGGTCGAGGGAAGCGCTCTATTGAAGATCATTTTGATATCTCTTATGAGCTTGAACATCAGATTAAAGGTACTGCTAAAGAAAATTATTTGACAGAAATTCGGAGTGTAATTAGTGCTTGTACCTTCTCTTATACTCGTCAAGTAGAGATGAAAGGTTTAGGGCATGCTATACTTACAGGTGAAACACTGATAGGGCATGAACCTTTTGGAGTTGTACTTGCCGATGATTTGTGTGATTGTGATACAGAAGGGGTATTGACTCAGATGGTAAAAATTTATGAGAAGTACAAATGTTGTGTTGTAGCCGTGGAAGAGATACCAAAAGAAGAGAGTAAAAAGTATGGTGTTATAGCGGGTGATGTCATCAAAGATGAGCATTACAAGCAAGGAGTTCTTATTCGAGTTAATGATATGGTTGAAAAACCAGAGCCTCAAGATGCACCAAGTAATCTAGCAATTATCGGTCGTTATATCTTGACACCTGATATCTTTGATGTACTTAGAGAGACTAAACCAGGAAAAGGCGGAGAGATTCAGATTACTGATGCTTTGTTGGAAATAGCAAAGATTGGAAAGGTTGTGGCTTATAAGTTTGATGGGAAACGCTTTGACTGTGGAAGTGTTGATGGTTTTGTAGAGGCTACAAACTACTTTTATGAAAAGATAAAAGAGTAAAGAAAAAGGAGTCCTTATTTTAAAATTCATTGCCTTATGGCTTCTGAGTATTTCTACTCTTTTCGCAGTTGTTAATATCAACAATGCTACAGCGAGTGAATTTTTGGAACTCAATGGTGTCGGCAAGGCAAAAGCACAAAAAATAGTGACTTATCGAGAGATAAATGGGTGTTTTCAAGATGTGAATGAATTGGCTCGTATTGAAGGTATTAGTAAAAAAATTATCTCTAGCAATAGAGGAGAACTTACTCTTGGTATTTGTACAATGTCTAAAAAATCAACGCAATCAAGTTTAAACTCTTTAAAAAATGTTCTTTTAGACCCTGTTAATATTACTTTTGTATTTTTGATGTTACTCCTTACATTTTTAGAACTCAAAACAAAAAAAGATTTAAAAAGTCAGATAGTAAGCATGGGAGTTCTTGGAACTTTTGTAGGCATTTTCATAGGACTACAAGCTTTTGACCCAAATGACATTACAAATAGTGTGAACGATATTTTAGTCGGACTCAAGACTGCATTTTTTACTTCTATCGTTGGTATGACACTTTCGACAATCCTTTCACTTTTAGAAAAATTTAAAAATGAGTAAAGAGTCTAGCCACGAGTGGATGAGTATCTCCGATATGATGTCAGGATTAATGCTGATATTTCTTTTTATTGCTATTAGTTTTATGGTAAAAGTAGAGGCTGAAAAACAAGAGATAAAAGATATAGCTATTGAGTACAGAGATACAAAGGCTAATCTTAATGAGGCGCTTTTTGCAGAGTTTGAAAATGACTTAAAAAGTTGGAATGCAACTATTACAAAGGAAAATTCCATTGTCTTTGCATCACAGGATGTACTTTTTGCTATCTCTCAAAGTGATATAAATA